>Ga0334722_10007092_pt1 | contig 10938 bp, 11 predicted proteins | sample C3_bottom_MG_FD_207210 | JGI IMG/M metagenome (GOLD analysis project Ga0334722, IMG submission 207210) | Sediment microbial communities from Yellowstone Lake, YNP, Wyoming, USA - C3_bottom | ecosystem: Environmental > Aquatic > Freshwater > Lake > Sediment | place: USA: Wyoming | collected...
TCGTGCTGGCGAGATAGATCAGGCTCTTCCGGTCGACGAATACCTTCGCTGCGCCCGGACCGTCGAACACCTCGTCACCCGTGCGCGCTTCCTTCTCCCAGCTGAACGTATAGCTCAGTCCCGAGCAGCCGCCGCCCTTGATACCCACGCGCAGGCCGCCCTCGGTGATGCCCTGCTTCGCCATCAACTTCTCGATATGTCGGGCGGCAGCGTCCGAGATCTGAATCGCCAGTTGCGTTGCCATACCTACTGCCCCACCTCTTGCTTCTTCTTGAAGTCGGCGATAGCTGCCTTGATCGCATCTTCCGCCAGCACCGAACAATGCACCTTGACGGGCGGCAACGCCAGCTCGGCCACGATATCCGTGTTCTTGATGGCCAGCGCCTGGTCGACAGTCTTGCCCCGGAGCCATTCGGTCGCCAGACTCGAACTGGCAATGGCGGACCCGCAGCCGAACGTCTTGAACTTCGCCTCGTCTATCACTCCAGTTGCCGGATTCACCCTCACCTGCAGCTTCATGACGTCGCCGCACTCGGGCGCGCCAACCAGCCCCGTGCCCACGTTGGAATCATCTTTCGGCAGCGATCCAACGTTGCGCGGATGATTGAAGTGATCGACCACCTTCTCTGAATACGACATCGTTCTGTCTCCGTTATCCGCCAAGATTCGCCAGGTTCTCGCGAATGGCTAGTCCCCAATCCCTAATCCCTAACCCCTAATCCCTTGCCTAATGCGCCTGCCACTGCATCTTCGACAGGTCGACGCCTTCCCTGGCCATCTCGTACAGCGGCGACATCTCGCGAAGCTTGCGGACCACCCCCACCAGCTTGTCGGCCACGTAGTCGACTTCTTCCTCGGTATTGAAGCGGCCGATGCCGAACCTGATCGAGGAGTGGGCCAGTTCGTCGCCCGTGCCGAGCGCCTTGAGCACGTACGACGGCTCGAGGCTGGCCGACGTGCAGGCTGAGCCCGATGACACCGCGACGTCGTTGATACCCATCAGCAGCGATTCGCCTTCCACGTAGGCAAAGCTGATGTTCAGACTGCCAGGCAGGCGGTGCTCCATGGAGCCATTGATGTAGAGCTCGTCGAGATTGTCGTGAAGCTTCTGGTTCAGTCGATCGCGCAGCGCCAGCGCGTGGGCCGAATCGGTCGCCATCTCCAGCCGGCACAGCTCGGCGGCCTTGCCAAAGCCCACAATGCCCGGCACGTTCAGTGTCCCCGACCGCATACCGCGCTCGTGGCCGCCGCCCTCGATAATCGGCGTGAGCAGGACTCGAGGGTTGCGCCGCCTCACGTAGAGCGCGCCGACGCCCTTCGGTCCGTACATCTTGTGAGCACTGACGGACGCCATGTGGACATTCGCCGCGGTCACGTCGAAGGGCACCTTGCCGACCGCCTGGACGGCGTCGGTGTGGAACAGGACGCCGCGTTCCTTCGCGATCGCGCCAATCCCGGCAATCGGCTGCAACACGCCGATCTCGTTGTTCGCCGTCATGATCGAGATGAGCGTGGTCTTGTCGGTGACCGCGCCGCGCAGACGGTCGAGGTCGACGAGCCCGTCTTTCCCAACTGGCAGATATGTCACCCGGAAGCCCTCCTTTTCGAGGCGCTTGCAGGTGTCGATGACGGCCTTGTGCTCGGTGACCGCCGTGATGAGGTGGTCGCCCTTCTCGCGGTACATGTAGGCCGCGCCGCGAATCGCGAGGTTGTCGGATTCGGTCGCGCCGCTGGTAAACACGATTTCCTTGGCGCTCGCGCCGATCAACTCAGCGATCTGCTTTCGCGCGATCTCGACGGCCTCTTCCGCCTCCCAGCCGTACTTGTGATTGCGGCTGGCCGCGTTGCCAAAGTGCTCCCGGAAATACGGCAGCATCGCATCCAGCACCCGCGGATCGACCGGCGTGGTCGCATGATTATCGAAATAGATAGGAAACTTCAGCATACGGTGTGTCCACCCTGGTGCTTCGACCCGCAACGACTTAGGAATGACTGGCCTGAACGAACATCCGCGCCGGCGTAGTAGCCGTAGCCGCCGCCTCAGGAAGAAGGACGTCGTTCGCCAGTTCTGACACCGTCGTCGCCTTCAACGCCGACACGATAATTTCGCGAATTTTCCAAAGTGGATCCCGCACATTGCACTTGGCAAACTGGCCACAGCGGTCGGCGTGCGCCGAGCAGGCGGTCACCGCCACCGGGCCGTCGATGGCCTGGATCACGTCCGCAATAGAGATACCGGATGCAGCCCGGGCCAACTGATAGCCCCCTCGGGTGCCCTGCTGGGACGTCAGCAGACCGCGACGCGTCATCCGTTGCAGCACCTTGGCCATCAACTCGACGGGAATATCGAATTGCTCAGCGATTTCCCGAGCGCTAGACGAACCCGACTTGAGCGTCAGGTGCGTGATGGCGATGAGCGCGTAATCCGCCTTTTTCGAGAGTCTAAGCATGGCTTGTCACCCAATTACGACCCCGACAGTCCTATATTAGACCGGCATATCCGACCAGTCAAGGCCGAGATCGATTAGTACCGCGGTACGGTGGGGTCGATCTTGAGGCTCCAGGCGTCGATCCCGCCGACCAGATTGCGGGCCAGTGCAAAGCCAGCATTTCTTAAGAAGACTGCGGCGTTGGCGCTTCGGATCCCAAGGTGGCAATACACGACGATTTCGGTGTCGGGGATCAGCTCGCCGTGCCGGGCCGCCAGTTCGCCGAGCGGGATCAGGACGCCGCCAGGGAGGCGGGCAACCTGATACTCCCCGGGCTCGCGGACATCCAGCAGGTAAGGCGCCTCGCCCCGGTTGATCCGGGCGTTGAGCTCCTCGGGAGTGATGTTGAAATCGACGCCGCCCGAACTCGACAACGAAGCGTCCGGTTGGAGGGCCGTTGCCTTGATCCCGCAAAACGCCTCGTAGTCGATGAGCTCGCGAATAGTCGGGCGCGTGCCGCACACCGGGCAGTCGGGATCCTTGCGCAGAGCCAGTTCCTGGAACCGGAGCCGCAGCGCGTCATACACCAGCAGGCGTCCGACGAGCGATTCGCCGATCCCCACCAGCAGCTTGATGACCTCGGTGGCCTGGATCGTCCCGATGATGGCTGGCAGCACTCCAAGCACGCCGGCTTCGGCGCAGGATGGCACAAGGCCGGGCGGCGGCGGTTCGGGATACAAACACCGATAGCACGGACCATCCGCGGCAGCAAACACCGAGGCCTGCCCCTCGAACCTGAAGATCGCGCCGTACGCGTTTGGCTTGCCGAGCAGCACGCACGCGTCGTTGATCAGATAGCGGGTCGCGAAGTTGTCCGTCCCGTCCAGGACGACGTCGTAGCCGCTGAGGACGTCGAGCGCGTTGGTCGACGTCAACCGGCCTTCGTGCAACCGGACGTCGACCTCGGGATTGATGGCCGCGATCCGCTCGCTCGCCGACGCGAGCTTCGGCCGCCCGATATCGGGCGTGCCGTGAAGAATCTGCCGATGCAGGTTGTTGAGTTCGACGTCATCGAAATCAACGAGGCCGATCGTCCCAACTCCCGCGGCCGCCAGATAGAGAGCAGCAGGCGATCCAAGCCCGCCGACGCCGACAATCAGGACGCGGCCGGCCTTGAGCCGGCGCTGCCCGTCGATGCCGACTTCAGAGAGTATGAGCTGACGGCCGTAACGGGCGATCTCGTGCCGGGTCAATTCGGGAAGCGGGCGCATGAGTGGAAGAATACAGGAAGAGGTAGACGGTAGTCAGTAGACAGACAGGGGAATTGGGGGTTGGGGATTAGGGGTTAGCTTCCGGACTGATCCAATCCCTAATCCCTAATCCCTCCCACTGACCGGCGCCACCGGTCTTCGGGTACACTGAATGACCGTCCCCTGTCATTGGACGTCCGAGGAGCCCGTCATGCACATTCCCCGTTTCGCGATGGAGCGGATGCAGTCCACCTACGAGAATCTGGTGGACTACAACCTGTCGGAAAGTGGCGTCCACCCGATGCGAGTCGAGGAACTGGTCGACGATCCGGCCGATCGGGCGGCGCTGCTCGCCCAGGAACTCCTCTACACCCAGTCGAACGGCACGATCGATCTGCGCGACCAGATCGCGGCGCTCTATCCGGGCGCGACAGCCGACCATGTCGAAGTGACCAACGGCGGCTCCGAAGCGAACTTCGTGACGATGTGGCACCTGATCGAACCGGGCGACCAGGTGGTGATGATGGTGCCGAACTACGGCCAGACACTGGGGCTGGTCGAAGGATTTGGCGGAGTGATGCGGCCGTGGCCGCTGCGCCTGACAGCGGATGGCCAACGCTGGGTGGTTGATCTCGATCACCTTCGCACCCTGGTCACGCCCAAGACGCGGATGATTGTGATCTGCAATCCGAACAATCCGACCGGCGCCCGCATTGGCGCGTCCGATCTCGATGGCATCTGTCGAATTGCCGAGAAGCACGGCGCGTGGGTCCTGGCAGACGAGATCTACCGGGGAGCTGAGTTCGACGGCGTCGAAACGAGTTCAGTCTGGGGCCGCTACGATCGCGTCATCGTCACCAGCGGTCTCTCGAAAGCCTACGGCCTGCCCGGACTGCGCATCGGCTGGATTGTCAGTGCTCCGCCGGTGGTCGCCGCGACATGGGCCCATCACGACTACACCACCATCGGCCCTGGCGCGCTCAGCGATCGGCTGGCCCGCCACGCGCTCAGGCCGGCGGTGCGCGCTCGCATCCTCCAGCGCACGCGGCGCATCCTCACGGCCAACCTGCCCGTCATGACCGACTGGCTCGACGCGCACGGCGACAGGTTCTCGTACGCCCGCCCCGAGGCTGGCGCGATTGTGTATGTGAAGTACCGGGACGCCATCAATTCGGTGGACCTGGTCAACCGGCTGCGCGAGGAGAAGAGCGTGCTCATCGTGCCCGGCGATCACTTCGGCATGGACGGCTACTTGCGCATTGGCTTTGGCAGCGAGGTCAGATACCTGCGCGACGGACTCGATCGGCTGGCCGACCTGCTGCGTGGGTTGAAAACTGCCGTGACTCGGTAGCGAGGAAGCCGTGGTCTACCTGGATCTTGCGCTCGTCGGGTTTGGTCATGTCGGACAGCGCTTTGCTCGCCTGCTGCAGGAAAAGAACGTCCGGCTGCGCGGCGACTACGGCGTCAGCTGGCGAGTGATCGGCATTGCGACGCACCGCCACGGCACGGCGTTCGATGCGCGGGGCCTCGATCTGGAAAAGGCGCTCAAACTGGTGGACGCGGGTCTGCCCCTTGGCCAGTTGACAGAGCCTGACGCCGTCAGGGGGCTCGGACCTGATGCATCGGGCATGGCGCTCATCAAGCACGCCACCGCCGAGACCAAGCGTCGGCAGATGCAGCAACTCGTTGTCGTCGAGACGACGCTGCTGGACATCAAGGCCGGGCAGCCGGCGACCGATCACGTCGCCGCCGCTCTACGCGGCGGAGCGCACGTCATCACGGCCAACAAAGGGCCCGTGGCGTTTGCCTACCGCGAACTCGACGGGGCGGCATCGCTGGCACGACGTCGGTTTCTGTTCGAAGGCGCCGTGATGGACGGCATTCCTGTCTTCAATCTCGTTCGCGAGACCCTGCCGGCCGCCGATATCCTGGGATTCCGGGGCGTCATCAACAGCACGACCAACTTCATCCTCACCGCCATGGAAGCGGGCAGGGGCTATCAGGACGCGCTGGAGGAGATGCAACGGGCGGGTATCGCCGAGGCTGATCCCTCGTTCGACATCGATGGCTGGGACGCGGCGGCCAAGGCGGCTGCGCTCATCAACGTGTTGATGCACGGCTCGGTCACGCCCCACGCAATCGATCGAACGGGCATCGGCGGGACGACCGCCGATCAGGTGCTGGCGGCAGTCGGCCGGGGCAAGCGGCTGCGCCTGGTCGCTTCGGCGGAGCGACGCGATGGACACGCGATCGGGCGCGTGGCCCCGGTTGAATTGGACGCAGGCGACCCGCTGGCGCAGTTGACCGGCATGCAGAACCTGCTCGTAATTCGGACGGACGTGCTGGGCGACATCGGCATCCATCAACTCGACGGAGGCTTGACGCAGACGGCTTATGCGCTATTGAGCGATCTGATCACTATCGCGCGCGGGACCGCGGAGGAGCACTGACAGTTCACGAGGCGGATTTCCTGGCCCGTTCCTTCCAGTAGAGCCGCGAAGCAATAATGCCATACAGGCTGAATTCGACCAGTCCGCCAAGGAACCACTGCGCGGCCACGACAGCCGGTATCGGGAACAGGATGTACTGGTTGAGGTCGACGAGAAGACCGGCGATCACCGCGAAGAACACACCGTAGCCCACACCCTCTCGCCACGAGCCGTTCCGCGCAAAACCGCCGTAGCCCCAGACGAAGACCAACACGATGCCTGCCGTGAGCAACAGCGAGAGCCAGGCCTTTTCAGCAAGATCGGGGCGGCGCAGGTGTTGGACTGAGGCGTTCGCGGCACGGAGCACGACAAGATGCAGGAACGCGTTCCACACGATCGCCACCAGGAACAGGACGCCAGAAGTGATAACGAAGCGCTTTGTCTTCATGGGTCATCCGAGACGAGCCGCGGCGAACGCGCGCGGAGATCGCCGGGCTCATCCGCGGCTCATTTTCGGGTGGGCGCCTGGAGTCTGGCCTCTGCGGTCATCGGTTTCCTTATTAGCGACCGCGAAAACAACCGGAGCCATTATTAGCGATAGTGCACCAAAACGAAAATACTAACCAACGCCCGGATCGGGGCTGGACTTGGATTCGCACGTGGGCAGCAGGAACCACAAGGCCAGGTACACCAGGAACCCAGGGAAGGCCGCGGACAGCACTGAGAGCACGACGTACGCGATCCGAAAGCGCGTCACCGAAAAATCGAAGTGCTCCGCAATTCCGGCACAGACGCCCGCAATCATCCGATTGTCGGATCGACGTAGTTTCCGATCGCTTGCCAAGAGTGCCTCCTCCTTCGCGACGTTATCTGGCTGGATTGTAGATCGTCTTGCTTCTTGCGTCTTGCTTCTTGCGTCTTGCTTCTTGCGTCTTACTTCTTGCGTCTTGCTTCTAACTTCCCTGGACGCCGTAGCCTCTGGCGAAGGCGGCTTGCTTCTTCCTTCGTCGCCCTACTGTCTACCGTCTACTGTCTACCGTCTACCTTCTCCTGTATCCTTCCTCCATGCGCCCGCTAGACGGCACCACCGTTCTCGATCTGACCAGGGTCCTCTCCGGGCCCTATTGCACGATGCTGCTGGCCGACATGGGCGCGCGCGTCATCAAGATCGAGCGCCCGGGCCGCGGCGATGACACCCGCGCGTGGGGCCCTCCCTTCGTCGGCGGTGAGAGCTCCTATTTCCTCACGATCAATCGCAACAAGGAGAGCGTCGCGGTCGACTTCAAACACCCGGAAGGCCGCCGCATCATCGACCAGCTCCTGGCACGCGCCGATGTGCTGGTCGAGAACTTCCAGCCAGGCACGCTCGACGCGATTGGGCTTGGCTACAAGGACCTCGCGTCCAAGTATCCGGGCCTCATCTACTGCAGCATTACGGGCTACGGCTTGACAGGCCCGCAGCGGGATCGCCCGGGCTACGATGCGATCGCCCAGGCCGAAGGCGGCCTGATGAGCCTCACGGGACCGGAAGGCGGCGAGCCATACCGCCTCGGCGTCGCCATTGCCGATATCGCGGCCGGCATGTTTGCCGCGCAGGGCATCACGCTGGCGATGCTCGCGCGCGCAAGAACGGGTCTGGGACAGTTGGTGGACGTCAGCCTGCTCGACTCGGTGGCCGCGCTGCTCACCTACCAGGCCGGCATTTACTTCCGGACGGGAACCGCGCCGCAGCGTACGGGCAATCGGCATCCGAGCATCAGTCCGTACGACACCTTCGCGGCCGCCGACGGCACGCTTGTGCTTGCCGTTGGCAACGACGAACAGTGGCGGACGTTCTGCAGCCTGGTGGGACTTGGCGATCTGGCGACTGACCCGGCGTTTGCCACCAATGCGGCGCGCGTGGACCATTACGACCGCCTCCAGCCGCGAATTGCGGGGGTGCTGCGTCAGCGTGCCCGCCAGTTCTGGATCGAGACGCTGGTGCCGGCCGGTGTGCCCTGCGCGGCGGTCAAGACGCTGGACGAGGTGATGGCAGACCCGCAATTGCTGGCCCGTGAGATGATTGAACGCGTGGAGCACCCCTCGGCGGGGCCGATTGATCTGCTCGGTCTGCCAATCAAGCTGTCGGCAACGCCCGGCAGCGTAACGGCTCCACCGCCTCGTCTGGGCGAACACACCATGCGTGTGCTGGAGCACGACCTCGGCATGCCGCCGGCCGACATCACACGCCTCGGCCAGGATGCGGTTGTCGAGATTGCGCCGCCACTGCAGGACCGCGCTTCAAGGAGATAGTCCGATGCCGCTCGAAGTCGCTCAGATTCGCCGCCGAGTCCAGTCGCGCCTCGCCGACCTGAAACGGCTTGCCAGCACGCGCCGAGAGCGGGTCGCCGCCGCCGAGCTGACCTACAAGACGTTTCTGACGAATGTGGCGCTGCCGGTCTTCACCACGTTTGCCCAGACCTTGTCCGCGGAGAACTATCCCTACAAGGTGCTCACGCCGGGCGACAGCGTGCGTCTCGTGTCGGACCGATCGAACCGGACGTTCGTGGACCTGCATCTCGACACGTCTCGACCTACCCCTGAGGTCGTCGCCGAAGTGAGCCGAGAACGCGGCAGCCGCGTCACCACCGACGAACGTCTCGTGGCCGAGGGCATGGCCATCGAGGCAACGACCGACGAGCACGTGCTCGAGTTCCTGCTGAATGTGATGGCGGACGTGATCGAGCGGTAGGAAAGTTCCCCCTCGGAGAGATCTTCGCAGAATCAGGAATTGGGGGCCGGGGGCTGGAGCAGTCTTGCAGCCAATCCCTAGTCCCCAGTCTCTAGTCCCCTATTCGGACCTGCCGCCAGGTAAATGCGAATCATCTCGACAACCTTGGTGCCTCTGGTCTGGTACGGCGGGACGATGCGTTCGGCTCTCAAGTACTGAAGCATCCCCTCATCCATGTAGTCGGGTTCGCCAACGCTCTCGATCACGCCGAACGCCCGTCCAAGTTCCTCGAGCGTCATCACGTCGACCGTGACGCTGCGATGCACCGGGATCCCGAACCAGCGCCTGGCTTCGCGCCGCTCTCGCGTCTTGAACCGTACGAAGACCTCGTTGCTGATGAACACGTACCCCGGTTCCGCACGGCTCGACCGCGCGTCCTCGACCCGGATGTACGCGACAGCATCAATGGTCTTGAGGGCCTCCAGCAGCACCGGGGTGAAGGTGCCCTCCCCTGTCCACCCTGCCGTGTCGATCTCCATGGTCTCAATCTGTCGCGTAATGGGCCACTACCGCAGCGTGTGCACTCACCATCGGGAGACGTTGATGTAGTAAAGGTCGGTCGCCACCTCGAACGCGTCGGGCTTCATCCCCAATGGCATGGTTTTCCACTCTGTGGTTGGCGTAATCAACTGCCACGCGTCCTTCTTGCCGACCCTCACGGGCATGGCGAACGCCTTTTCGTCGGCCTTCCACCGATACCATACCTTTCCACCGCCCTCATCAACCAGCAGGTCCAACGTCGGCAGGTCGGCGTGTTTGAGGTACTGATCGAAAATCGGCGACAGGTTGATGCCCGTGTTCTTGTTGAAGAACGCCACCATGTCACCTGTGGTGATGTTCTGGTATTTGAACCGGTCGTAGAGCGCCCGCACCACCTTCCACCATTTCACATCGTCGTTGACCACACTACGCAGCGTGTTGATGAAGAGCGCGCCCTTGAAGTACATGTCCTGGGACGGCGTCCGATTGATGCCGCATGTGGTGACGACGGGTTCGCGATTCCTGACTTTCGATTTGTAGCCGTTGACGTAGGTCAGCGCGTCGGCCTTGCCGAACATGTGCTCCACGTAGATGCCCTCGAGATAGGTCCCCCATCCCTCGTGGATCCACTCGTCGCAGACATCGGCGGCCGTCACGCTGTTGCCAAACCACTCGTGGGCGCTCTCGTGAATGATGATGAAGTCGAACTTCGTGCTGATGCCGACGCCCGTCCAGTCGCGCTCGAGATAGCCATTGGCGAACCGGTTACCGTAGGTCACCGCACTTTGGTGCTCCATGCCCGAGTACGGCACCTGAATGAGTTTGTAGCCGTCCTTGGGAAATGGATACGGGCCGACGAACTTCTGGTACGCCTCGATCATCGGTTTCGCCTGCGCGAACTGGCGTTTCGCTTTGTCGAGGTCTTCGGGCAGCGCGTAGAAGTCGAGCGAGAGGCCATCCAGCGTGTCGCTGAAGTGCACGTACGCACCAATGTTGAGCGAGACGCTATAGGGATTGATCGGGTAGTGAATCTGCCAGTCGTAGCGTGTGTAACCGTCTCCGAGGTCGGTCTTGCCCAGGAACTTCCCATTTGACACATCGACGAGATCCTTCGGCACCGACACGCTCAGCCGCATGTTCTCCACTTCGTCTCGCTGCTGATCCTTGTTGGGCCACCACACGCTCGCGCCAGGGCCCTGACACGACGTGTTGATCCACGGGCGGCCCGCAGGGTCCTTCCGGAACGTGAATCCGCCGAATCGACCGGTCTCTGTCGGCGATCCGGAGTAGTGGAAATCGATCGCATACACCTGGCCCTTCTTGAGCGACTCCGGAAAGTCCACGAACACGGCGTTGAGCTCGCGCTGGAACTTCAACGCCTGGCCGGCAAGCAGAATCTTGTCGACGTTGAGGTTCGCGTACAGATCGATCTGGATGCGGGTGTCGTCTCGGAGCATCCGAAACTGGATGGTGTTCTTTCCAGTGATGGTCTTCTTGTCCGGATCCACGCGTACATCGAGGTTGTACGAAAGCAGATCGTTGTTGGCGCGATACGAACCGTATTCACCGCGAAGGATATC
>Ga0334722_10007093_pt1 | contig 10936 bp, 7 predicted proteins | sample C3_bottom_MG_FD_207210 | JGI IMG/M metagenome (GOLD analysis project Ga0334722, IMG submission 207210) | Sediment microbial communities from Yellowstone Lake, YNP, Wyoming, USA - C3_bottom | ecosystem: Environmental > Aquatic > Freshwater > Lake > Sediment | place: USA: Wyoming | collected...
GCTTTACGACCCGAAGGCCTTCTTCACCCACGCGGCGTTGCTGCGTCAGGGTTTCCCCCATTGCGCAATATTCCTCACTGCTGCCTCCCGTAGGAGTCTGGACCGTGTTTCAGTTCCAGTGTGGCTGATCATCCTCTCAGACCAGCTACCGATCGTAGCCTTGGTGAGCCATTACCTCGCCAACTAGCTAATCGGACGCGGGCCCATCCCCTGGTGACAGCACCGGCAAGCCGGTGCGATCTTTAGCCTCAAGATCCGAAGATCCCGTGGTCTCATGCGGTATTAGCCACCCTTTCGAGTAGTTATCCCCCGCCTGGGGGTAGGTTACCCACGCGTTACTCACCCGTGCGCCGCTCTACTCAGGGGGGTTGCCCCCCCCTTTCTCGCTCGACTTGCATGTGTTAAGCACGCCGCCAGCGTTCGTTCTGAGCCAGGATCAAACTCTCCACTTAATTACGATAAGCGGGCAAAACAGAAGATCCGTTCGCACCTCGCATTCCCTGTTCAGTTTTCAAAGATCCCGTCGAACCCGGCCAGATTTCGCCTTCGCGGCCGGACTTACCAATTTACAAAAACGCCATCCCCATGTCAAGCGCTATTTCCCGAACCGGGGAAATTTATTCGAAGGCGAGTCGTGCCGTCGAGGGGAAAAACGAATGTACCGGAGTCGCCGACAGGATGCAAGGATAAAATGCGCTCCCGCCGGAAATATCACCGGAGCGCGACGACCACGAACTCCTTCTTTCCGATCTTCAACCGGACCTCCGCCGGAGACGGGAGAAGGACGGCCGGATCGGTCGCCCGCTCCCCGTTCACTTCCACTCCGCCCTGCGTGATGAGGCGCCGTGCGGCCGATTTCGAGGTGAAGCTCCCGGAGGCGCGGGACACCACCGTGGCGAGATCCGGCGTTCCGCCGTCCGCGGCGAGCTCGACCCGCCGCGCGTCATCCGGGAACTCTTTCCGGGAGAAGCGGCCGCGGAACCCGTCCTCGGCCTCCCGCGCCGCCGCCGCCCCGTGGAAACGCGCGACGATCTCGCGCGCCAGTGCGATCTTGGCGTCCATCGGGTGGCGGGCGCCGCCGGACAGCCCCGCCTTCAACGCGGCAAGTTCCCCCACGCCGATGTCGGAGAGCAGCTCGTAGTACATGAGCATCAAGTCGTCCGAGATCGACATCATCTTGCCGAAGATCGTCTCCGGGGGTTCCGTGATCCCCACGTAGTTCCCGAGGCTCTTGCTCATCTTGTTGACGCCGTCCAGCCCCACCAGCAGCGGCGTGGTCATCACCACCTGCGGTTCCTGTCCGTACGCCCGCTGCAGGTCGCGGCCGACCAGCAGGTTGAACTTCTGGTCCGTCCCGCCGAACTCCACGTCCGCCCGCAGCGCCACGGAATCGTACCCCTGGAAGAGCGGGTAGAGAAACTCGTGGATCGAGATCGGGCGCAGCGAATCGTACCGCTTCCGGAAATCGTCCCGCTCGAGCATCCGCGCCACCGTCATCTGCGCCGCAACGCGAACCATCTCCTCGATGCGCATCGTCGAAAGCCACTCGGAGTTGAACCGGACCTCGGTCCGCGAAGGATCGAGGATCTTGAAGATCTGCTCCTTGTAGGAGACGGCATTGCGCTCCACGTCCTCGCGCGTGAGGGCCTTTCGCGTCTCGGACTTGCCCGACGGGTCGCCGATCATCCCCGTGAAGTCGCCGATGAGGAAGATGACCTGGTGCCCGGCATCCTGGAAGTGCTTGAGCTTCTGGATGAGCACCGTGTGCCCGAGGTGGAGGTCCGGCGCGGTAGGGTCGAACCCCGCCTTCACGCGAAGCGGGCGTTTCTCCCTCGCAGAGGCGGCCACTTTCCGGGAAAGCTCCTCTCCGGAAATCACCTCCACGGTGCCTCTCCTCAGGGATTGGAGAACGTTTTCCATGTCTCTTTGCTCCTCATTTGCGATTCGGAGATCCGGAACGCCTGCACCGCGACGCAGCGGCCCGATTCCGGATCCAGGTCGAAGAAGACGCCCGACGCCTCCGGCTCGCCCGAAGCGACATCGAAGCGGACGGGCACTTGGAGGAGGAAGCGCCGCAGGACCGTCTTCGGATCCATCCCGATGATCGACCCGGCGGGGCCGCACATCCCCGCGTCGGTGATGCAGCCGGTACCGCCCGGGAGGAGCGATGCGTCGGAGGTCTGAACGTGCGTATGCGTTCCCGCGATCGCGGAAACCCTTCCGTCGAGGTACAGCGCCAGCGCCCGCTTCTCGGAGGTCGCCTCGGCGTGGAAATCGACCACCACGCAGGCCGTCTCGCGGCGGATCCCGGGAAGCGTCGCGTCGGCCCAGCGGAACGGGCAGTCGTAGTTTCCCATGAAGACACGACCGATGAGCGACACCACGGCGTACGGCGTCCCGCTGCGGCCACGGAACACGCCCCACCCCCGGCCGTCCACCCCCGGCGGGTAGTTCGCCGGCCGGAGGATCCGCTCTCCCGCGCGCACCAGCGGGATCCCCTCCTTCTTGTCCCACACGTGGTTGCCGCCCGTCAACACGTCGACCCCCGCCTCGAACAGTTCGCGGACGACGGAGTCCGTCAACCCCATCCCGCTGGCCGCGTTCTCCCCGTTCGCGATCACGAGGTCGACGTCGCGGACGCCGCGCAGGCGGGAGAGGAACTCCGCCACGGCCTTGCGACCGGGCTTGCCGACCACGTCACCGAAGAACAAAACCCACATCTAAATGCCTCCTGCTGCAATGCAAAACATCAAATGAAAACAGGGACGTTCCTGGCGGTCACTCTACTCCTGGACATCTCCCTTCGGCGGAGCAGCCGCAGGAGGGGGCGCCCCAGTACGGGCTTCGCGCTGCCGGGGTACCCCCGCCGTAATAAGAACGGGGGGCAAAGTGAGGCCGGTGCGCGCCGTGCAGGTTCACCGCACGGCGAGCCACGAACGGAGTCCCCCTCCGAGGCGGCGCAGCCGGACCCTCCGCTATTCGACCAAGATCAACGTCAACACAGGGACGTTCCTGGCGGTCATCCACCTGCTCCCCATCATCAGCTGTGGACGGCGATCCCCTTCCTGCTCATCCATACTTATCTGCAGGAACGTCCCTATCTTGCGTATTCGACGGCCCGGGTTTCCCGGATGACGGTCACGCGGATCTGCCCCGGGTAGGAGAGGTCCGTCTCGATCTTCTTCGCGATGTCGCGGGCGAGAAGAGTCGCCGCGTCGTCCCCGATCTTCTGGTAGTCGACGATGATGCGGATCTCCCGCCCCGCCTGGATCGCGTACGTCTTCTCCACGCCGGCGAACGACTTCGCGATCGCTTCGAGATCCTCGAGACGCTTGAGGTAGTTCGCCAGCATCTCCCTGCGCGCCCCCGGACGGGCGCCGGACAGGGCGTCCGCCGCCTGGACCAGGATCGGCAGGATGTCCTTGGGAGACTCGTCCTCGTGGTGCGCCCCGATCGCGTGGACGATCTTCGCGGACTCTCCGTATTTCCGGGCCAGGTCGGCGCCGATCAGCGCGTGGGGTCCCTCGACCTCGTGGTCGACCGCCTTTCCGATGTCGTGGAGCAGACCCGCGCGCTTTGCGACCTTGGCGTTCAGCCCGAGCTCCGAGGCGATCATCCCGCACAGGAACGCCACCTCGAGGGAGTGCGTGTAGATGTTCTGCCCGTATGATGTCCGGTATTTCAGCCTCCCGATCAACTTCACGAGATCCGGGTGGACGCCGTGGATCCCCAGGTCGAAGAGCGCCTGCTCCCCCGCCTCGCGGATCGTCTCCTCCATCTCCTTGGTCACCTTCTCGACCGTCTCCTCGATCCGGGCCGGGTGGATCCGCCCGTCCTGAAGAAGCCGGGTGAGGGAGATCCTCGCGATCTCCCGCCGGACCGGGTTGAAGCCGGACAGGATGACCGCCTCGGGGGTGTCGTCGATGATGACGTCGATCCCGGTGGCGGCTTCGAAGGCGCGGATGTTCCGCCCCTCGCGGCCGATGATCCGCCCCTTCATCTCCTCGGACGGCAGCGGCACCGCGCTCACGACGTGCTCGGCGACGTAGTCCGCCGCGTACCGCTGGACGGCCAGGGAGATCATCTTCCGGGCCTTCTGCGTCGCCTCCTCCTTGAACTCCTCGTCCATGACGCGGATCTTCTTGCCGGCTTCCATCTTGGCCTCGTCGGCGATCAACTCCACGATCTCCGCCTTGGCCTGCTCGGCCGAAAGGCCCGCCACCCGTTCGAGCTCGACCCGGGTCGCCGCCAGCCGGGCGTCGAGATCCGCCTGGGCCGCCTCGTGCTTCCTGGCCTGTTCCGCGATCTCCCGCTCTTTCTTCGTGTATTCGGCGGTGCGCGCCTCGACCTGCTCGTTCTTGCGGTCGAACTGGTCCTCTTTCTGGAGAAGGCGCTTCTCGAGCTGGCTCAGCTCGTTTTTCCGGTCCCGCGTCTCCTTCTCGAAGTCGATCTTGACCTGCAGCAAATGGTCCTTGGCCTGGAGGGCGGCCTCCTTCAGGATGTTCGCGGCCTCCTTCCGGGAGTTCTGGAGGATCTCCGCCGCCTTCTCCGCCTCGGCTCGCGCGTCGACCCGGGCCTTTTCCAGCGTGCTCTTTTTCCCGGAAAGCAGGAACGCCACGTACACGCCGAGCCCCACGGCAAGCGCCGCGAGGCCCGCGATGAGCACCGTCGACATATTCAAGGTGTGCCTCCTCGGTAGATCATCTATGGTTCAGGGGATCCGGGCGCTTTCATGACCCGGACCACCCCTTCTTCCGTCACCAGCGCGTGGACGGGTTCGTCCCACGCGTCGACCGGCACTTCCGGAATCCGCTGGCTTGCCCAGGCAAGCCCGACCCGCGGCACGCTCTCCGGCAGACCTGCGAGGAACCGGTCGTAATACCCGAACCCGCGGCCGAGACGATTCCCCCGCCGATCGAAGGCGAGGCCCGGGACCACGACGATGTCCCACCCCGACAGCCGCGGCTCGGCGCCCGCCGGATTCGACGGCTCGGGGATCCCGTACGGCCCCGTTTCCCACCCGTCCCCTTCCCGGTGCGGGTAGAAGGCGAGCGTTCGCCCCTCCGTGACCCTCGGATAGTAGAGGCGGGCTCCCGCCGTAAGATACGCGTGCCGGATCCGGTCGGTAGGAACCTCGCCGGCCAGCGCGCAGTACAGGGCCACGGCCATCCCCGTCCGCGGTGGAAACTCGCGGAGAAAGCGCTCCTGCGCACGGTTACCGGCCTCCGCCGAATACGCCGACTCCACCCGCTCTCTAAGCCGGATACGGCCTTCCCTTCGAAGGATCTCCTTGCGCTCAACGACGAGCATCGGACGCCTTTCAACTTAGTGCTGCGTTTCATGATTACGGTTGCATTCGAGGTCCGCTGCATCCGCCCCGGCGAAGTACGCGCTCCCTCACCGTACTTGCCCAGTACGCCTCGGTCGCGACGCCTTGCCGGATGCGGCGCATCGACCCTCTCGGTGCGACACCGTACTCATGAAACGCAACACTCAGGTGAACGGGGGGGCGAAAACCGCGGGGTTGCTGCGCGCGCGCTGCGGAAACGTTTGGCCTGTGACGCCGGGTACCCTTATTCGGACAAAAATTGCCGCCGCATCGAACCGCGATAAGAACGTCGCCGCAACAACGGTTATAGCCGCCCTGATCTATACAAACAGGCGTTTTCCGCCCGGTTCCGTCCGAGGTGCCCCCGCGAATGCCGTGTCGCCGGTCGAGTTGAACCTGGCTTTCACCAGGTGGGCTCCCGGTGTGGCGGTTTCAGGCTTCCCCGGATTGAGGGGAAGCTCACCACCGCCCGAAAGGGATCCCGTTCTCTACGTGTTGGCTCAAACTCTTCCAACGATCACGCGCACGGCAGGGGCCCTTGCGAATTTCCTGCCGCCTATCTTAACGCGTCTTCGAGGGTCGCGAGGAGGTCCCGGCTCTTCCGGTCCAGCCGGGCCTTCAGGTCTTCCCTTTCCCTCCGCAGCGCCTCGACCTGCACCTGCAACTCCCGGAACCGATCCTCGAACGTCAGCACCTCGTCCGCAAGCTCCATCGCCGCGAGCATCACGACGTTCAGGTAATTCGCCGTGCCGCCCTGTTTCTGGATGTCCCGGACCCTTCCGTTCAGCGTCTCGGCCAATCGCGCCATGTGCTCCTCCGACCGCTCGGTCCGGACGGTCAAGGCGTACCCGGCGATATTGACGTCGATCCGGTTCCCCATCCTCTGTCCTTTTATTATACCGACTCGCCTCTATAACTCAATGGCGTCCAGGCGGGAAAGGATCTTCTCCACCCGGTCCTTCACCTCGACGCGGTCCCGCGATAGTTCGGCCAGTTTCCGGGTGAGTTCCTTCACCTCCGCGTCCTTGCGCGCGAGCTCTCCCGCAAGGTTTTCCTTCTCCTTTTTCAGCGCGGTCACGACCTGGACCAGGTCGGTGATCTTCTTCTCGATCAGCGCGAACGACTCTTCGCCCATTCCTGCTTCTCCCGTGGGTAATCAGACTTCATTAACGAAACGTAATTTGTAGGATATCCCGACAACTGCCAGGGTTCAATCGCGAATGTCGGCTGCGTCGCCTCGGAGGGCGGGGCTCCGTTCGTGGCTCGCCGTGCGATGAACCTGCACGGCTACGCTTTACCTCACTCCGCCCCCCCTCCTGCGGCGACTCCGCCGGCCCCCCTGCTCCGCGCGCTACGCAGCTTGGGAACGCCGCAGTGCGATTCAATCGATGGATATGTCAGAACAGCGCTTCGGCGAAGTCCCGGGCGTCGAACGAGCGCAGGTCGCCGGCCTGTTCACCGACGCCGATGTAACGGATCGGGGCGGCGATCTCCCTCGTTACGGAAAGGACGACTCCCCCTTTCGCCGTCCCGTCGAGCTTGGTGAGCGCGATGCCCGTCACACCGGTGAATTCCTCGAACGTCTTCGCCTGCGCGATGGCGTTGCGCCCGCTGGTCGCGTCGAGGACGAGGAGCACCTCGTGGGGAGCCCCCGGGATCTCCTTCCCGATCACCCGGACGACCTTTCGCACCTCTTCCATCAGGTGGGACTTGGTATGGAGGCGCCCGGCGGTGTCGACGAGGACCACATGGGTCCCTCGGGCTTTCGCGGCCCGCACGGCGTCGAACGCCACGGCCGAGGAGTCCGCCCCTTCCTTGTGGCGGACGATATCCGCCCCGGTCCGCTCCGCCCACACGGCGAGCTGCTCGATCGCCGCCGCCCGGAAGGTGTCCGCGGCCGCGAGGAGGACGGTGTGCCCCTCCGCCCGGAGTCCGCTCGCCACCTTCCCGATCGTCGTCGTCTTTCCCACGCCGTTCACGCCGACGACGAGGACGACGAACGGGTACGGCGGAACCACGTTCAACGGGATCATGCGGGGAGCGAGCGTTTCCGCCACCATCCCACGCAAACGGATCCGGAGCGCGTCCGTGTCCGGGAGTTCCCCGCGACGCCACGCGGAGCGCAGCGCATCGACGTATTCCCGCGAAAGTTCCGCCCCCACGTCGGCGAGGATCAACGCCTCCTCGAGCTGGTCGAGGACGTTCGCGTCCACGGGCCCGATCCCGCGCGCGATCGCTCCGACGTTCATGAAAAGGAGCTCCCGTGTCCTCGCCAGGCCCGACTTCAGCCGGGAGAAAACGCCGCCGCCGGGGTTGTCGCTCTGGTCGCTCATCGTTGGGAACTCCGACTACAGGTTCGTGGGCTATGTCCGTCTGCGTCGCCTCGGAGGGCGGGGCTCCGGTCGTGGCTCGCCGGGCGATGAACCAGCACGGCTGCGCTTTACCTCACTCCGCCCCCCCTCCTGCGGCGACTCCGCCGGACCCTCCTGCTGCGTGCGCCTTCCGTGCTGTCTTCCCGATACGTTACCCTATTTTTGAAATGGATTAAGCGCGGGTCAACTGTTCAGCTTGACGGAGACGGTGCGGGAGATCCCGTGCTTCTCCATCGTGATCCCGTACAGGACGTCGGCCAGCTCCATCGTCCGCTTGTTGTGCGTGATGAGGAGGTACTGGTACCGCTGCGACATCTCGCGGACCAGGGCGTTGAACCGGTCGACGTTGGCGTCGTCCAGCGGGGCATCGACCTCGTCGAGCAGGCAAAAGGGCGATGGCTTGACGAGGAAGATGGAGAAGATGAGGCTGATGGCCGTGAGCGCCTTTTCCCCGCCGGAGAGGCTGCCGAGAGGAAGCGATTTCTTGCCGGGCGGCTGGACGAAGATCCCGATGCCCGACTCAAGGAGGTTTTCCTCGTCGACCAGGCGCAACGCGGCCCGCCCACCCTGGAACAGCCGGGGAAACACCTCGCCGAACTTCGCGTTGATCTCCTCGAACGCCTTCGAGAACCGCTCCCGGGTCGTCCGGTTGATCCGCTGGATCGCCTTCGCCAGGTCTTCGAGCGATTTTTCGAGATCTTCCTTCTGGGAGGACAGGAAAGAGAACCGCTCGGTCAGCTCCCTGTGCTCCTCGAGGGAGGCGAGGTTCACCTCTCCCATCGAAGCCATCCGTTCACGGAGTTCCTCGGCGCGGGACTCGAGAACGGGAAGGTCACCGTCCGCCGGCTCTTCCCCCTCCGCGGTCTCGACCGGAGGCAGATCCGGCAGGTGGATCTCGTACCGCTGGTGGAGGAGCGCGTCGAGCCCGGCGATGTCCATCTCGAACCGTTGGAGCCGCAGCCGTTCCGCGGCCTGCCGCTCGCCGAGCTCCGTCTCCCGGCGACGCGCCTCCCGAAGGGCCGCCTCGATTCCGGAAAGGCGGGAGACGCATTCCGCGTGCTCCGCGACCCGCGCGTCGATCCCGTCCTGCAAGGCCGCGAGGGCGATCCCCCCCTGTCCGATCGCCTCCCGGGCCGCCCGCATCGCCTCCTCGAGGGAGGCCGCCTCACGCTCCTGGTCGGCCTTCCGGCGGCGGCGCTCGACCAGAAGTCGCCGCTTCCCTTCGGCCTGCTCCGAATGCGCGGCGCGCAGGTCCGCCGCGGCGCGGTCCTTTTCCTCGAGGCCCCGGAACGCGACCTCGGCGGCGTGGGCACGCTCCCGGATCTCCTCGGCCCGCAACCGCTTCGCCTCCGTCTCCGACAGGAGCACACGGGTGCGCGTCTCCTCTTCGCCGCGGGCGTGCTCCGACTCGCGGGCCGTCGTGAGCGAGGTCGAGAGTTCCTCCGCCATGCGGGCGAGCTCGCCGCGAAGGTACGTCTCTTCCCGGGTACGGCCGTCGAGCAGGGCGCTCGCCTGTGTGCGGGTCTCGGAAAGGACCGCCCGCGCACGCTCCGCCGCGGCGTGCGCGGAGCGGGCTTCCTCCCGTCCCCGGAAGAACGTCGCGAGACGCTCCTCGAGCGACGCGCGCTCCCCGCGGATCTCCTCCTCCGCCCGGACCCGCCGGTCCCGCTCCAGGCGCAACCCCTCGATTTCCTTCTCCAAGCCGCGGATCTCCCGTTTCCGGGCGAGTACCCCGGCCTCCCCGGACCCCTGCTCTCCCCCGATCAGGATCCCGTCGGCGGTCACAACGTCGCCGTCGAGGGTCACGTAGGAGTTCCAGACGCCGTTGCGGTTCCATAGCCGGATCGCGGTGTCGAGGGTGCGAACCAGGAGCGTTCCCCCGAGCAGGCCCCGGAGCAGGTCGCGGCACTCCGGGGGGGCCGAGACGACCTCGGTGAGCGGCGCGACGACCCCTTCCTCCCCGGCGTACGCCAGTTCCTCGTTCCGTGTCCGAAGCCCCATCGGTATAAACGCGCCCCGCCCCTCCCGGGACTCCTTGAGGTAGTGGATGGCGGAGAGTCCCTCGGCGTGGTCGCGGACCACCACCGACTGCATCCGCTCGCCGAGGACCGCCTCGACCGCCTTCTCGTAGGCGGCATCGGTCTCGATCATTTCTCCCATCACGCCGAAGATCGCGCGATCGTCCCTGTCGGAGGCCTCGACCCCGCGGAAATGCTGGAGAACGGCCCGGACACCCGAGGACGCCCAGTCCATCCGGTCATGGAGCCCGGAAAGGGTGGCCCGTCGCGATTCGGCGGACCGAAGCTCGCTCTCGGCGCTCCGGGCCGCCTCGACCGATGCGTCGAGCCGCGAGTTCACGACGGCAAGCGCCGCCCCCGTCTCCTCCCAGGACCGCTCCGCGGCCTCGAGGGCCGCCCGCGCCGCGGTCTCGGCTGCGGACGCCGCGTCGAGGTCGCGCGAAGCCTTTTCCACCGCGGCGGCCGCCTCTTCGATCCGCTCCGAAAGACGGGCCAGGGACCGTTCCCCCTCCGCGATCCGCTGCGACAACGCTTCGGCGCCCGACCGCGCGTCGGAGTGCTGCGACACGCGCACGATCAGGTCGGACTTGGCGCGCTCGACCTCCTCCTGGGCGAGGCGGTGCTCTTCGCGCGCCGCCGACAACGAGGCGTTTTCCTTCTCCCAACAGGCCCGGGCCCGGGAAAGTCCCTCGCCCCGCAGGGCGGCTTCCCCTTCCGCGTCGGCGATCCGCGCGTCGAGCGACGCGATTTCCGAATCGAGGGAGGCGATCTCCACTCCCGCCTCCTGGACCATCCGGCGAAGCTGTTCCGCCTGTCCGCGAAGCCCGTCCCACTCCGCCTCGCGACGCGCCGCTTCCTCCTTCCGCCGGCCGTGCTCGTCCCGCAAGTCGGACAGCAGCCGTTCCCGTTCCGCCAGCGTCACCCGTTCCTCTTCGCGGCCGGCGTCCATCCTCGCCAGGCCGGAACGCGCCGAGAGAAGCGCGTGATCGATGCCGCCCAACGCCTCACGCGCCGAGTCGCACGCAAGGGTCATCGCGAGACGCCTTCGGGAAGCGACGCGGAGATCGAGGTCCTTCAGCTCCGCCCGGATCGCCTTGTACCGCTCCGCCTTCCGGACCTGCCGTTCGAGCGCCCCGATCTGGCGCCGGACCTCGTCGAGGATGTCCTTCACGCGGGCGAGGTTCTGGCGGGTGCTCTCCATCTTCCGCTCCGCCTCT
>Ga0334722_10007096_pt1 | contig 10928 bp, 13 predicted proteins | sample C3_bottom_MG_FD_207210 | JGI IMG/M metagenome (GOLD analysis project Ga0334722, IMG submission 207210) | Sediment microbial communities from Yellowstone Lake, YNP, Wyoming, USA - C3_bottom | ecosystem: Environmental > Aquatic > Freshwater > Lake > Sediment | place: USA: Wyoming | collected...
TTCCTTAGCATGTTTACCACTTCCTATTATATTTTTTCTACTTCTATTTTACTATAAATATGTTCTATTTTGGTGGTTTAGAGAATAAAAAACTGCCGACAACCTACTTTGTCGACAGTCTGAAATGAAGGAGTAAACTCCTTCATTTTTTGTTAATAAAATAAGTAGCTTCGTTTCAAAAGTAAAAAATTATTTGGAAACCGAGCATTTTTTATATGGGCTAAGAATTAACCATTCAAACGGAATATAAAGCCCATTTCTGTGATAGCAAAAATATGAAGGATTTTACATGTTTTTGTGGAATAATAAAGGAAAAATTTCAAGGGAGCGTTGTTATGAAAAAGTTTCTCGTCCTTTTTATTCTCTTTATTTTTCTATTTTCCGTAGGATTTATGTACATAGAGAAAACAAGTTTTTTAAATGCTCTGTATTATACCATAGTGACCCTTTGGACGGTCGGATATGGAGATGTTGTTCCGCTGACCGATGCAGGAAGAATATTTACCATTTTTATGATTGTGATAGGAACAAGCCTCGGCCTCTATTTTATAACAACGGTATTTACGAAGATTTTGGACCCCGAGTTTATCGAGAGGAGGAAAAAGAAGAGGATGTTATCCAGTATAGCGAATTTAAAGAATCATATAATAGTCTGCGGTGCAGGACGGGTTGGGAGGCAGGTTGTTGAGGAGCTCTGCGAGGATAAGAAGACCTCTTTTGTTGTTATAGAGATTGATGAGGAGGCATTGAAGCAGCTTAGAGATAAGATTAAGGAAGAGTATGATAGGGACCTTCTTTATGTTATAGGCGATGCTACCTATGAAGAGGTGCTTATGCAGGCGGGTATCCAGAATGCCATGGGTATTATTTTGACCCTTCCCGATGATACCGATAACGTATATGTAACCCTTACGGCAAAGGGTCTCAATAAGGACATAGAGGTTGTTTCGAGATGTGAAAGGTATGAATCCATAAAGAAGCTGCTGCAGGCGGGTGCATCAAAGGTTGTAACTCCTGCCATACTTATCGGGCAGAGGATGGTAGCGGATATTCTAAAGCCCACCACAGTATCGGTATTGGAAACCCTTTCTACGAGGAAGGGTACCATTCAGATAGAAGAGTTCATTGCGAAGAGCAGCAAAATAGTAGGAAGAAATTTGAAGGAACTTTCACTTAATGAGAATTACAACATAATGGTTATAGCCTTAAAAAGAGGTGACGATATAGTATTTGCACCCAAGTCGGATGAAAAGATTTTATATGGAGATATTATAATAATTATGGGTAGAAAAGATAGCCTTGATAAATTTGAGAAGGAATTTTTGAATGAATAATTAAAAAGTATAAGTTTTTCGTTTAAAAAACTCCTATCTTCCTCTTTGGAAGAAGGAGTTTTTTATTTTTCTTTTTTGGACTGCCCTCTCCAAAGTTTTTATAATGAAGATGCGCGCAAAAGGAAGGGGCGCCCCTTTTACAGGGGGTAAAGGATTTGGATATTTTTTTACCGCATGTGAGAAGGGCAAAGGATAATGACGCGGAGGCAAGGGAATATATAATCCAAAGACTTACGCCGCTCATACTTTCCATTATAAAGAAGATTTTTCCCTATTACGGTGATAGGGAAGAGCTTCTGCAGGACGGTTATGTTGTATTACTGGAATGCATATATGAATTTGAGGAGTCCGCGGGATGTCCCTTCTTGGTTTTTGCAAAAAAGAAGCTTTTATACTATTATCTCAACAAAGTAAGAAGGAAAAATCTTGAGGTTCCTACCGATTTATCTTCGGTCTTAAGGGGAAGGGATGACCCCGGATATGACGGTTTTTCAAGGCTTTTAAAAGTGGAACTTTACAAAGCACTTGGCGGAATTTCAGAAAAACAGAAGAGGGTTGTTATGATGCATTATTTCGAAAACAAATCCTTAAAGGAGATTTCTGAAATTTTGAACCTGCATTATCAGAGCGTTGTTAAGCTGAAGGAAAGGGCACTTGCCAATTTAAAAAAACGCTTGACAGAACATATGTTCGATTAATATAATATTAGATACGAGGTGAGGATGATGCTCGAGAGATTGGTTATATCGGGAATCTCGGCTGTTATTCCGTGCTATTTAAAAGAATTGGGGGACATAACCAAAATTTATGACCTAAAAGGGGATGAATATTTGGACAGCAGATGTATAAAAAGCGTGATAAAGAAAATCTGTTATATGTATTCGGTGGATGCTGCGGCCTTAAGGTTTAAGTGTTTTAAAATTACGGGGCAGAAAAACATTATTCCCATTCCGCTTTCGGAAGAATTCATACTGGTTCCCTTTAAAATAAGAGAGCCGATGGTAAAAAAGGACCCTGTGTTCGGTTATTTTAACTATGAAATGATAGACAACATAGAAAGCGGTTCTGGTGACAAGGCATTATTAAATCTAAAAAATGGACTTCACTTTGCCCTTTGTGAATCTTTGAAAACCGCTTTAAAACATCTAAACAATGCAAGGGTGCTGAAGGACCATTTATACGGAAAAGAGAAAACCGGTGGGATTTTTAGAACAAATAATTATGGTGGATATGAGCTGGCCACAAAAGACGACATAGCCTTCTTAGTAAGAGAAATAGAAGGTCTGATTAACATGCTAAAATGCAATTAGGGACGGTTCTTAATTGCGCTTTACTAAAAGGCGGGTCGAAAATCCTGCCTTACACCCGGATGTTCCGGGTATTATTTTTGCGGAATAAACGTAAAAGAAAAATTTTTTAAATGTGTAGATATTATGGAAATTTTGTATTATAATAATAAAAGGTAAAATTTTATATTCTCTGTTAGGTGAGGCTCCTATACAGATACAGGCTGCTGCCCCGAAACATCGAGAGATGCCAATGGGGTCAACAGATATTACCGGATTAAGGTTTTATCTAATGCAGCTGGGGATTCCCCAAAGCTGTATAGTGCCAAAGCCCGGACGAGGGAAAGTATATCTGTATTATGCTTTCACTCGTTGTGGAAGCTTTTTTATTTCTACTTAAAGGAGGAAAGCGATTTATGGACGGAGACCCTCTTTATTGGGTGAGATTGCCAATTAAATAAGGGGGGATATACTTTCTGCATGGTATATCCCCCCTGTAAGAAGGGAGGATGTGCCATGCAGAAGGTTAAGAGTTTCTTTTTCAGCAGAATTCTCAACAAGAGAATTTATTCGGAAAACATGACGAGAATAGGTGTAATAAGGGATGTGATAGCCAACGCAGAGGAAGAGATGCCGACGGTGGTCGCAGCACTCATAAGGATAGGCAATAAGGACATAGTTATTGACTGGAAGTTTGTGGATGTCTGTAAAGCTACCAAGGGTTTGAAGGTCATATGCAGGAAGATAGTGGAGTACAGAAGCGAACAGAAGACGGTTTTTCTGGCAAAGGACATACTGGATAAGCAGATAGTTGATATCAACGGCAAAAAGGTTGTAAGGGTAAACGATATAAGGCTTGCGGACATAAACGACAGCATCAGGGTAATAGCGGTGGATATAGGGTTTACCGGTATTTTGAGGAGGCTCGGACTGGAAAGATTTGTAAGAGGATTTCTTAAGCTTTTCGGTAAAAATCTGGAGGATAGAATGATTATATGGAGCAACGTGGAGCCCATAACCTACCACTCCGGTGTTGACCAGCTCAAGCTGAACGTCTCCTATAAAAAACTTCTGACACTGCATCCTGCCGACCTTGCGGATATAATAGAGGAGCTGGATGCAAAATATAGGAGCCTTATATTTCAATCTCTGGATAACGAAACGGCTGCTCATACTCTTGAAGAGATGGAACCGGAGGTTCAGGTAAACATTCTCAAAAATCTCTCGGAGGAAAGGGCTTCGGATATTTTGGAGTCCATGGACGCTGACGAGGCGGCGGATATTCTGGAGGAGTTGGAAGAGGAACATGCCGAAAAGATTCTCGAGAAGATGGAGAAGGAAGACTCCGAAGAGATAAGGGGCCTCATGAAGTACGAAGAAAGAACCGTCGGAAGTATCATGACCACCGAGTATATAAGCTTTTATCCGGAACTTACGGTGGACCTTACAATTAAGAATTTAAGGGCTTTGAAACCCTCTTCGGATATAGCCTACTACCTGTATGTAGTTGATAAGAGGCATAGGCTTATAGGCGTGGTATCTCTAAGGGATCTCATTGTTGCCGAGCCGGATGTAAAAATAGGCGATATAATGAACAGAAAGGTCATATTTGTTAGGGATACCGACAGCATAGATACCCTTACCGAAATCGTCGCAAAATATGACCTTCTGGCAATACCAGTAGTGGATAGGAATGACGTCCTGGTCGGAATGGCAATAATAAACGATATAGTAGATGAAGTATTGATGCCCAAGTGGAAGCGCAAGAGATATGCTTAGGAGGTTAAGGTGATGCAGAATAGAAGAAACATATGGCGCAGAGTGGTGCTTTTTTTAAGTATACTCGGACCAGGACTTATTACGGTTAATGCGGGAAATGATGCCGGAGGGATTACAACCTATGCCTACGTCGGAGCAACCTACGGTTTCAAAATGCTGTGGGGATTGTTTCTTTCCATAATAAGCTTAGCTATAATTCAGGAAATGAATGCGAGGATGGGTATCGTTACCGGTAAAGGATTATCCGATTTGATAAGGGAGAATTTCGGTGTTAAATGGACTTTCTTCATAATGATTGTGCTTTTTATAGCCAATTTTGGAGTAACGGTGGGGGATTTTGCCGGTATTGCGGCAAGCCTTGAACTTTTTAAAATATCCAGGTTTATATCGGTTCCGATTATGGCCTTTTTGATGTGGTTTATAATAACCATGGGTAACTACGGAAAGGTGGAAAAGGTATTTCTTTCACTTACCGTTGTCTTTCTTGGGTATATACTGTCTGCCTTTTTGGCAAAGCCGGATTGGAGTGAAATTGTAAGAAATGTTATCCATCCCCAAATGGAATTTAGCGATCGAAATTTTATAATAACTCTTATAGGTATGATAGGTACCACCATTACACCTTACATGCAGTTTTATCTGCAATCTTCGGTTGTCGATAAGGGTCTTACAGTAAAGGATTATTACCGCGAAAAATTGGATGTTATAATAGGTTCCTTTTGGGGTGCCTTGATTTGTTCTTCTATTTTGATAAGCACTGCTGCTACGCTTTTTAGGGCCGGAATACCCGTTAATACCGCTGAAGAGGCTGCCCTTGCCTTAAGGCCTTTGGCAGGAAATTATGCCTTTGTGCTTTTTGCTTTGGGCCTTTTCGGTGCATCTTCTCTTGCTATAGCTGTTATTCCTTTATCTACCGCTTATGCGGTATGCGAGGCTTTCGGTTTGGAAAGCGGCCTGGATAAAAATTTTAAAGAAGCGCCGGTTTTTTATGGAATCTATACCTTTCTGATAGCGATAGGGGCTCTTTTGGTACTTATTCCGGGTTTGTCCCTTGTAAAAATAATTTTGGTTACTCAGCAGATAGCTGGTATTCTTTGTCCGGTGATACTTATATCCATGGTCCTTTTAATAAACAATAGGGATGTAATGGGGCAGTATGTAAATAAGTTGGGGCAGAACGTGGTTGCATGGATTACCATATCTTTTATAATAATGCTTACTGTTATATATTTCTTATATCCTTTTTTGGATGCTTTCTTTATAAAGGGATGATCTTATGAAAATCCTTGAGTCGGTTTTTAACCTTATATTTCCCGAAAAATACAATTGTTTTATTTGCGGAGAGAAGGCCTCTTTTGGCCTTTGCCGAGGATGCGCTTCCAATCTGCCAAAAATATACGGAAAGACCTGTAAAATATGCGGTAAGAAGGTATCCGATGAGGAAGAGCTCTGTATAAACTGTAAGAGTAATAAAATATATTTTGACGGTTGCGCGGTTTCCTGTGTATACAAGGAAAATGCCGAAAAACTCATCTACCTTCTTAAGTATCAGAACCAAAAAGTTCTGGCAAAACCCATGGCCGAACTTATGGCCGGGGAAATATTCAAAAAAGGTTGGAAGGTGGATTTTGTAACCTTTATACCCCTTCATCCCGAAAGGCTTAAGGAAAGAGGATATAACCAATCCGAGCTCTTAGCTTTGTATATAGGGGAATTTCTGGGTCTTAAGGTTTCGGCTCTTCTAAGGAGGGTTAAAAATACAGGAAGTCAGACCCTCCTCAAGGCTGGTGAAAGGTATGAAAACGTCAGGGAAGCTTTTAAGGTGATAGGGGATGTTAAGGGTAGAAGTATACTTTTGGTGGACGATATTTTGACTACCGGTGCTACATTGAACGAAGCCTCAAGGGTTTTAAAAGAAAATGGGGCTTCTTTTGTTTACGGTGCCGTTTTTGCTTCCGGTCTTATAGAAAAAATGTATTAAAAAAATTCTATTTGTTCCGATATTTTATATAGAAGTGAAGAGGGGAGATGTATTATGGATATAAAGAATTGTAAAAGGTGCGGGAAGCTTTTCGTCAAAGTCGGTGCAAGTAATTTGTGTCCGGATTGTTTGAAGGCTGATGAAGAGGAGTTTAAGAAGGTAAGAAATTATATATACAATAATCCCGGGGCTACCGTAATAGAGGTTTCGGAGAAGACCGAGGTTCCGGTTTCCAAGATAATGGAGTATTTAAAGGAAGGCAGGATAGAACTTGCGAGGATGGAAGGAGTCCCCGTCCTTACATGCGAGAGGTGCGGGGCTCCAATAAGGTCAGGCAAATTCTGCAACCAGTGTTCTTCCCTTTTGGAAAAGGAATTTAAAAGGGTCATTCCGACAAAGCCTTTGGAAAAGGACGAAACTGAAAGAGATAAACTTGCAAGGGACAAAAAGGATAAGATGTATACGGCGGACCAGATAAATAAGGAATGATTCCGGGGGGTGAATAGAGGATGCTTAAGATATTCGGGAGCGGTATAAAAAATATTTTCGAAGTCTATAACAGGAGCAAGCCTTCCAAAAAGGATGATATTTCGGAAGGCAAGATTCAGCTGCAGGATGAAGTTATAATATCCGATACCGCGCGCGATATAAAAACGTCCATGGAAGCTCTAAAGAATATTCCGGATGTCAGGGAAGAAAAGGTAGCCGAGCTGAAGAGCAGAATAATTTCCGGGAATTATAACATAGATGGCGAATTGGTAGCTGATGCTATGCTAAAAGGCCTTGGTTTTGATAAAAAGGTGTAGGAGATGAATGTAATGAGGGAAGGATTAAAAAAACTCTTGTCCATCCTGCAGGAAGAACTGATGGTATATAGGAAAATCCTTTCTCTGGCAGAAGAAAAAACCGATGTTATTATAAAGGGGAATGTCGAAGAACTGGAAAAAATCACAGAGATGGAAATGGGGTTTATTTCAAAAATAGAAGAAATAGACATAAAAAGGCAGGAAGAACTCGAAAATTTAAAGCTTCTCGGTTTTAACGCGGAGAACATATCCGACCTTTTGAAATTTACCGAAGAAGAGGATTCCGAACTTCTTAAAAAAACGAGAGATGAAATGGTATCGGTTATAGAAAGGATAAGGGAGAGGAACAGGTTGAATTCGGAGCTCATAATGCAGTCCCTCGAATTCATCAACTATTATATAAATCTTATGGTAAATGCCCTTTACGGGCCGACAGGGATCTACGGCAAGAACGGTATCAGCAGGATGGAATCCAGTATTCTCGACACGAAAGTGTGATTTAAGGGGGATAAATATGAGGTCTACCTTTTATGGTTTTGAAATAGCTAAAACGGGACTTTTTGCGAGTCAAAGGGCGCAGGATGTTGTAAGCCACAATATAGCGAATGCCAATACTCCGGGTTTTACGAGGCAGCAGGCCATAATGAGTGCCATAAGTCCTCCCACCCATCTCAGCATAAGTACCGCTTACGGAAAGGGCCAGATAGGTGCGGGTGTGGAGGTTCAGGAGGTAAGGCAGCTGTGCGACCAGTTTCTGGATGAACAGTTCAGAAGGGAGAACAAGGCTTTAGGTGAATGGGAGACAAAAAGTGAGGTTCTGAGCACCATTGAGGCCATATTTAATGAGCCTTCGGATTCCAGCATAAGGACGGTTTTCGACCAATTTTTTGCATCTCTTCAGGAATTGAGCCAGAATCCGGAAAGCCTTACAACAAGAGCTTTGGTAAGGCAGAGGGGTGTAGCCCTTGCCGAGACCATACGGCATATTTATACCCAGCTGTCCGACAAAAGGGCAGAGCTTAATTCATCGGTTCTTACGCGAATAGACGAAATAAACTCCTATGCCGAGCAGATAAGGGATCTTAATGCTCAGATATATAAGTTCGAGCTTACCGGAGATAGGGCTAACGACTTGAGGGATAAGAGAAACCTCCTTCTGGACCAGCTTTCAAAGATAGTCAATATAACCGCTTACGAGGACAACAGGGGTCATTTCAGGGTTGATATAGGAGGACAGGCCCTTGTAGACCACATCGATTCCTTCAAGATAGTAGGTAAGGTCAACAGCGAGGGCATGGCCGATCTTTATTGGGAGACCTCCGATACGCCGGTTAAGGTGAGCGGAGGAATTTTGAAGGGACTTCTTGATATGAGGGATGGCAAAGGTGACCCCGAAGCTACTGGAATACCTTATTATCTGGATAAACTTAACCAGTTTGCCCAAAAGCTCGTGGAGAAATTCAATGAAATACATAGAAGCGGATACGGGCTAAATGGAAAAACCGGAATCAATTTCTTTTCTTTTCATCCCGATGCGGTATCGGACAGCTCAGATCCTCAATTTAACGATGCGGATAAGGACGGCTACCCGGATACTGTAACTCCGTCAACAGAATATGCCAAAAACATCACCGTATCCAGCGATATAATGAAGGATTTGAACAACATCGCCGCATCCGATGTAGATCCGTCTTCCACGGGAGAGGTAGGGAACAACAAAAATCTTTTAAGCTTGATTTCTCTAAAGTATGATACCTCTATCTTCAGCGTGGGTTCTTTCGACGATTTTACAAAATCCCTTATTTCCAATCTGGGTGTGGATAGCCAGCAGGCGCAAAGAATGGCGGATAATCAGGATGCTCTTACAAAAGAGGTGGACCAGAGAAGGCAGGCCGTATCCGGCGTTTCCATAGATGAAGAAATGGCTAATATGGTGAAATTCCAGCATTCCTATAACGCTTCGGCAAGGATGATAACGGTTATGGATGAAATGCTGGATGTGATCATAAACAGGCTGGGAATTGTGGGAAGGTGATGATTTATGCGGGTTACCAATAATATGATATTAACAAAAGTCATGAACGACCTTCAGAACAACCTGAGGAGGATGGAAAAGGAAGAGACCACCCTCTCGTCCGGAAAGAATATAAGAAGACCTTCGGATGACCCTACGGCTACGGCAAAGTCTCTTAAAATAAGGACCGACCTTGCTCATAACGAACAGTACAGGAAAAACATTGAGGAGAGTATAACGTGGATGAATATAACCGAGTCGGCCCTCGATGATATGACCAATATTCTTCAGAGGATAAGGGAACTCACCATCCAGGGAGCAAACAGGACCTTGACTCCCGAGGACAGCACAGCCATAGCCAAGGAGATAGAACAGCTGAAGAGCGAATTGATAAATGTGGGGAATACCTCATACAATGGAAGGTATGTATTTTCGGGCTTTAAAACCTCTACACCTCCCTTTTCCCAGAACGACAACAACTATTACGGCGATACCAATGTCATCAACATGGAATTGGGTATGAACAACAGGATACCCATTAACGTTACGGGCGATAGTTTATATAAAAAGGTGGATGGAGGAGGCTTTGACCTTCTCGGGAGGATAGACTATATAGTGGATAGGTTGAAGGCCGGAGATAGCCAGGCCGTATCCGCTTCCCTGGGAGGCCTCGACTTTCATATCGAAAACGTGCTTGCGGTGAGGGCTGATGTGGGAGCGAGGTATAACAGACTGGAGCTCACTAAAAGTAGGCTTGAAGATGATAACTATAGCTTGACCGAATTAATGTCCAAGATAGAGGATGCGGACATAGCGGAGGTTATAATGAACCTGCAAAATGACGAAAATGTATACAGGGCTTCTCTTGCAACGGGTGCGAGGATTATACAGCCAACCCTTGTGGATTTTTTAAGATAGGGATTGGATGGTGAATGAAAAATGAAGATGGTTACCAAGCATTTCGGAGAGCTGGAAGTAGATGATGGCGATATCATTTTTTTTGATGAGGGTATACCTGGTTTTGAAGATTTAAGGAGGTTTGTCCTTCTTTCGGAGGAAAATAGCTATCCTTTTTCGTGGCTTCAGTCGGTGGATGATGGGGATATAGCCTTTGTGCTTATAGACCCATGGTATTTTAAGCCGGATTACTCTTTTGATATAGACGAAGGAATAATTTCCAAACTGGAAATCCAAAACGAAGGGGATGTAAAGGTTTTTGCCATTACCGTAATTCCGGAGGACGTGAAGCTTATGAGCGCGAACCTCAGGGCGCCGATAGTTGTAAATATAAACAGAAAAAAAGGCATACAATATATTATGAATGATGACAGGTATTCCATAAGGCATTACATACTGGAAGAAATGAAGAAGCAGGGTGAATGATATGCTTGTTCTTACTCGTAAGAAGAACCAATCCATTCTTATCGGTGACCTCATAGAGGTTTACGTCCTGGATATCGAGGGTGACAAGGTAAAAATAGGTATAAATGCCCCTAAAAATGTTCCAATAGTAAGAAGGGAAATAAAAGAGATTATTGAAGAAAACAAAAAGGCCTTAGAGACTCCAAATATTGCTTTGGAAGAGCTCTCAAAGCTTATGAAAATTCAAAAGTAAGGTTGTGGTCTTATGAAATTCGAGGAGATGCTGAAAAAAAGGCGGGATATCCTTTCGGAATATTTGAAGCTTTCGCTAAAGCAGAGGGATTGTATAGAGAATGAAGAGTTAGA
>Ga0334722_10007097_pt1 | contig 10927 bp, 9 predicted proteins | sample C3_bottom_MG_FD_207210 | JGI IMG/M metagenome (GOLD analysis project Ga0334722, IMG submission 207210) | Sediment microbial communities from Yellowstone Lake, YNP, Wyoming, USA - C3_bottom | ecosystem: Environmental > Aquatic > Freshwater > Lake > Sediment | place: USA: Wyoming | collected...
GTGCCATTGCAGAGCTGACCGAGGGAATAGAGGGGTACAGGCTGAGCAAAATCGAAAGTTTAAAGGAATTAAAACCACAGGCAAGGCAGCTGAGCGAGGGGCGGTACAAGAGAGCAATAAACTACCTGAAAGCCCCGAAGCTGATGGAGAGGACGAACAGCGACATCGGCAGAACGGGGATGATCGGCGAGGAGAACAATAGGCTTTTAATGTACCTCGTATTCACATCGAGGCTCAGGGAACAGCCCCTGCACATCATCAGCCTGGGCGCATCGGGAACAGGCAAAACCTACCTACAGGAGAAGGTAAGCGAGCTGATACCGGAGGGGGACAAGCTGGAGATTACCATCCTGAGCGAAAACGCCTTCTACTACTTCGATAGAAAGGAGCTAAAACACAAGCTGGTACTCATCGAGGATATGGACGGGGCGGAAAATGTACTATACCCATTGCGGGAGCTGCAAACCAAACGGAAAATATCCAAAACCATACCCATCAAGGATAGCAAAGGGAATATGAAAACCATCACCCTAAAAGTGGAAGGACCGATAAGCCTTGCCGGAACCACCACCAAGGAAAGGCTCTACGAGGATAACGCCAACCGCTCCTTGCTGGTTTACCTCGATAACAGCCAGGGGCACAAAGAGAAAATCATGGAGTACCAGCGGAGGCTATCGGCAGGGAAGGTAAACGGAAAGGAGGAGAACGAGCTGAAAGAGTTCTTTAAAGACATGCAGAGCGTGTTAAAGCCTGTAAAAGTCCGTAATCCTTACGCCGAGCTGCTAAAACTCCCTGAATACGTTTTTAAACCCCTACGGACAAACTCCCACTACCTTGCGGTCATCGAAACCATCACCTTTTACCACCAGTACCAGCGGGAGCTAAAGACCGACCCGGCAACAGGCGAAGGCTACATCGAAACGGCTTTAGAGGATATCGAGTGGGCGAACCAGCTGTTAAAAGAAGTTTTACTGGCCAAGGCGGACGAATTAAATCAGGCAGAACGCAGCTTCTTTGAATCCCTTAAGAAATGGCTTGGGGGGAACAAAAAAGCAAGCTTTTACGCAAAAGAGATACGGGAGGCCTTTAGAATGCACCCGAGCAAGATAAAACGCTACCTGTACAGCCTTAGCACCTACAATTTTATCAGGATAACTGGCGGAAACCGTTTTAAAACAGGCTTCGAGTATGAGGTAGTAGCCACAGACGAGTATAAAAACCTTGAAAATGCTGTAAATACTGTACTTGATACTGTTTTGGAAGATATAAAGCAGAAAGTGAGCGGTTCAGGTGGGTTACGGGTGGCTCACGGGGGGAATAGACCACTCAATAGCAAGGATAACAGCAGGTTAAAGGCAGTGGTTCAGTAGTCCACCGAAACGCAAGGCAGGGGTATAAAAAACCGTCGTTATGGAAGTAAGCGTTATACTAGTAGAATCCTTCGGGAAGTGGCTCAGAACCCTAGGCTACGCCGAAAACACGGCTTACCTATCCGCCCACTACGTAACCGATTTTTTCTTTTACCTGAAATCCCTTGGGATTACCGACCTCGAAGGGGTGCAGCCCGAAACGCTAACGGGCTACCACAGGCACCTGCAGACCCGACGGCAGAAAAGGCGGACAGGCGGACTATCACAGAACTACATCGTCAGCAACATCAACGCGCTAAGGCGGTTCAGCAAATACCTGCAGGAGACTGGAAAACCCTTCTTCGAGGTGAGCATCAAGCCCAAGCCCGATCGGGAAACCATCCGGAGCATTCTAAGCCTGAAAGAGATCAAAGCCATGTACGACGCCTGCAGCCATGATTACCTAGGCATCCGGGACAGGGCAATACTCAGCGTTTACTACGGCTGTGGGCTTCGCAGAAGCGAGGGCGCAAGCCTTGACGTTAAAGACGTGATGCTAAAAGAAAAGCTGCTCTTTGTCAGGGCTGGCAAGGGCTACAAGGAGCGGTATGCGCCGATGACAGAAGCCGTGAAAGACGATCTGGAAAACTACATCTACCAGTCAAGGGAACGGATACAGAGCTTTAAGGAGGCTAAAAACGAAGCTCTATTTTTAAGCATACGGGTTAGAAGAATGTGCGGAAATGCGTTGATGGATAGGGTACACAAATTAACAGAAACAGCCAACATACAAAAGGAAATCGGTTTACATGCTTTGCGCCATTCCATCGCTACGCACCTCTTACAGTCGGGTATGACGCTGGAGGAGGTAAGCCAGTTCTTAGGGCACAGCAGCTTGGAAAGCACCCAAATCTATACCCATTTAGCCCATGACTAAGAAACCCGAATACCTCTTTACCCAAGAGATACAAAGCCAGCTGAAAGGCTTTAAAGCCTACCTTCATGAGCTTGGCAACGGTAAAGATACCATCCGCCAAAAGTCGAACTACGCAGGGTACTTTTTGAAATGGCTGGAAAGCGAGGGTTTACAGCCCGAAGATACACGGTACAACGATTTGCTGAGCTTCATTGACTACTGCAAAACAGAAGGAAAAAGCAAGAAGCACATCAACAGTAAGCTGAGGAGCATTAGAAACTTTTACGAGTACCTGAAGAGGCAAAACCCCAAAATCATCAATCCGGCTGTAAACCTGAACCTGAAAGGGACTCACAGGAAAGTAATTAGCGGGGTCATTGATTTTAAGGAGCTGGAAAACCTTTACCAAACCTATAAGGCAGAAACCGCTAGAACCAAACGAAACAAGATTATTTTAGGCTTACTGATTTATCAGGGAGTAACTACCGAAGAGCTGCACCGATTAGAACCCAACCATGTAAAACTAAAGGAGGGTAAAGTATACGTCCCCGGTAATCGGAGGCGAAACAGCAGAACGCTAGAGCTAAAACCCTTCCAAATCCTAGAGCTGCACGAGTACTTAGCTGAGATTAGACCGAGGATACTGAGCGAAATCACAGCCCCAAAACCAGCCCGAAAGCCCGACAGAATCAACAGAACCAAGCTTGAAAACCAGCTGTTCATCAGCATCAACGGGAGCGAGAACATAAAAAACAGCCTGCTGCACATGTTCAGAGCGATACGGAGAGCAAACCCTGAAATGCTACACCCCAAGCAAATCCGTACAAGCGTGATCACCTACTGGCTTAAAACCCACAATTTACGGCAGGTCCAGTACATGGCAGGGCATAAGTACGTGAGCAGCACCGAGCGTTACCAGTCGAACAGCCTTGAGAACCTGCAGAGCAGATTGGAAAAATGCCACCCTTTGAATTACAGGTAAAGTTATTGAGTAAAAGAAAATATTACTTTTGAAATCAAATCCAAATAAAATATGAGCAACGAATTAACACAAAATATTGATGGTTTATACCAAAAGGTACGTGAAATACTAGACAACGCAAGGAATAAGGTTTATCAAACGGCCAATATTGAAATGTTGCAAGCGTACTGGAATGTAGGCAGGTTAATAGTTGAAGAAGAGCAGAACGGAAAAGACCGGGCAGAATATGGCAGTTTTTTAATTGCCAGACTGTCTGGCAAATTAACACAGGAATATGGTAAGGGCTACACGGTAAGCAACTTGAAGTATATGCGGCAGCTTTATCAGACCTTTGAAAAAAGCCACGCACTGCGTGGCGAATTATCATGGACGCATTACCGCCTGCTATTGAAGGTGGGAAAAGAGAATGCCCGGGAGTTTTATATTAAAGAGGCCATTAGCGGGAACTGGGGTACCCGACAGCTTGAAAGGCAAATAAACTCGCTTTATTTTGAACGATTGTTGATGAGCAAAGACAAGAAAGGGCTAATGCTCGATACCGATAAGGAGAAAGAAGCCATGCAGCCCCAAGATATCATAAAAGACCCGTTTGTTTTGGAGTTCCTGAATGTAAAAGAAAATGAGAAGCTGGCAGAAAAGCAATTAGAAACGGCCCTGATAGAAAAACTACAACACTTTTTACTTGAGCTTGGTAACGGATTTTCTTTTGTAGGCCGTCAATACAGGATTACAGCAGATACAGACCATTTTTATATCGACTTGGTATTTTACAACTATATACTTAAATGCTTTTTGCTCATTGACTTGAAAACTGAAAAGCTTACCCACCAAGATGTTGGACAAATGGATATGTATGTTCGCATTTTTGAAGATAAGATGAAGCAACCCGGCGATAACCCTACAATCGGGCTGATATTGTGTACGGAGAAAAATAGAACCATCGTAAAATACAGCTTGCTCAGTGAAAGCAAACAAATTTTTGCATCTAAATACCAAATGTACTTACCTACTGAAAAGCAGCTGGAACAAGAGATAGAAAGAGAAAAGACACAAATAGAACAAGAGAAAAAGCTATCCGAAGAATAACCCCACCCGCAATGCCCCGGGGCAAAAAACCCAGCCGTTTCAGTAAATCTTTTTATTGATTTTAGCGGTATTTACTAAAACTCCCCCTGTGTTTTTTGCCCCTCCCCACGCCAGCCCTTCTGGGTTATTTTTCGTCATGCTTTTTGCCCCACCGCACCTGCAGCACATTACTTTTTTTTTATCTGAAAGATTTTTAAGCGGTAAAAAAAAAGTAAAGAGCTGCCCAACCCCACGAGCAAAAAGGCACGCCAAAAAATAACCCCCCAAGCTACGTTAACATAATGCCCATTACGGAAGCGGAAAGTACACCGTCCCGTAATACGCATTATGTATAAGTAGCCGCTCGCCGACCCACCCCACCGCACGCCTGACGAGCACTACAGGCACTTTGTATTTTACTTTTAGGGTGTTTATTTTTATGGTAAAAGTAAAATCCAAAGAGCCTTCCGTCCCCCATTCCAGCGGTGCAAGCGTAGCCGAAAAGGCTACCCTTGCTCGTGTCCATCCACAACAACCCCGACCACCCACCCCGAAGAGGCTATTGAAACGGGGATAACCCAAGGGGCTGCAACGCAAACCCGAAAGGGCTTGGCGTGGGTTATCTCCCGTTCCAACAGCACATCATCAACATCATGATAATGACCATTTTTTCTTTTAATTGAAGTTTAAAAAACGCTTGAAAAGAAAACTTCAGCTAAAAGAAAAAGAGGGTACGGCAAGGTGTGTTTTTGTGCTACAAGATCGACTTGCAACCGCCCAGCGGTGAGTAAAAAATCGAGAGGCAGAAACGACAATTTTACATTGTGCAAGATATGTTTTTAGTACCCTAAAAATGAAAATCCCATTGCATTGGCTGAAGAGAAAAACGCTTTTTTGGAGTTTATCTAATGTAAAGCAAGCAGGAATCACACAGCGTGTAATTAGGTGTACTTTAAATGGTTGATTTATAATTTTATACGTTTTATCCGTAATGCAAAAGCATTACGTTTATCATGCTTTTACTAGTAACTACTTGTAAATCAATTATAGCTATAATGCTTTTTGTAATGTTTTAGCAGTTCTCTTTTTGGTAAGCAAGATGGGTTCAGGCAACCCCTGAATCTAAATCAGGCAAGCCCTGATTATCAATACTGTAGAGGATAATTATAGTTATACCAATAATTATAATTTTGTATCTAAACAAGTAATGATTTGAATATTATACACTTGCTAATGTTGGGATAATTATTTTCTAATTATTCCTTGACACACCGCTACCAGAAAACAGGGTAAGGCAAGGTATGTTTTTGTCATACAAAACCGACTTGCAACCGCCCAGCGGTGAGAAAAAAGGGGGAGGTAAAAAACGACAATTTGAAATTGTGCAAGATGGTTTTTTATCAGGATAAAAAATGAGAATCCCATCCCATTGGCTGGCGGGAAAATGCTTTTTTAGAAGTTTGCTTTTGGGTAAGCAAGAAGGACTCGTACTACTCCCGACTCGACAACCATAAATCAACTGATTATCATATACATATAAGATAACTATAGCTGTATAAATAACTATTTTTACCGAGTCGAAATGATTATGTATTTAGCACAGAGGTTTTTACTTCGAAATTTATCCAAAAAAATAACTATTTTCTAGCTATTCCTTGACCTTCCGCTACCAGAAAACAGGGAATGGCAAGGTATGTTTTTGTGCCACAAAACCGACTTGCAACCGCCCAGCGGTGAATAAAAAAACGGGGGGGGCAGAAAACGACAATTTTACATTGTGCAAGATGGTTTTTTATGGCCATAAAAAATGAAAATCCATCCCATTGGCCAGAGAGAAATTTGCTTCTTCGGGTGCGGGCAACCATTTAAACGCCTAGGCAAAGGTAAAGCCACCAGCCCCCCACGCAAGGTTAAAGTGCATTTTGAAGAAAATATTTTTTTCTTGTCCGCCTTTAGCGGTAAAAATATTTTCTCCAAAAACCTTGCCTGCCCCCGCTGGCTTTAAGGGTTGCCTAAGCGTTTAAAATGGTTCAGCCTGTTCAAATGTCGGGTAGCTTTTTCTTTTAACTGAAATCTTTTGATAGGATTACTGGAGGTCTACAAATTAACCTTTGGACTAGTTGTCCCTAAACCTAGCCCTTTGTACCTCCCAATGATACTGGACTTGTCTTGTCATCCTTAACTTTAGAATCCAAAATAAAAAATTTAACGATGATTTATATATTAATGTTAGAAGGGCTTGATAAGAATTATTTTCTTCTTTTTCCCTTGGTACGCTTGTCCTTTTAATGGTATGAAAGCCATGCTAGTTTTGACCTGAATTACGAGCCTTTTTCTTTTAGTTGAAAACCAACAAATCTAAAAAAGGTAAAAATAAATTGAAAACCTAGAGCTTTGAACTCTGACCACGATATATATACTAAAAAACAATGTAATAAATATGAAAAGGAATGAACAGTTAGAGGTTAGATTTTTAGGCTTAGTGATTAAGATGTCCGATATCTCTTGGAAAGGGATTATAGTTGTTGTCTGTTTACTGGTATTTTTTTGGTTAATATTGGGTTGATGAAGTTCAATTAAAAGAAAAAATGTCTACTTTTATGTGAGCAAACGTTCTTTGATGATGGCTTTCAGCTGGACGAGCAGGGAGTCAAAAAAAGCACCCATTTTTAGGAGTAGACTGGTTCGATTTCGGGTTCCGCTTCTATGACCCCCAAACAGGCAGATTTACTACCGTTGACCCATTAGCTGAAAGGCGTATCGGATGGTCTCCTTACGCTTATTGCTTAAACAACCCAATCTTACGCATAGACCCTAATGGATTAACCGATTTTACATTTGATAAAAAAACAGGAGCGGTTAATCAGGTGGGAGAGAAAAACGATGATCCCGACAGGATTCTTAAAACTAAACAGTTTGGTAAGCATAAAGGAGAAGTTAAGTACGATAAGAAAGGAGAAGCTAAAGTTGCAATAGGTGGTATAGAGAAAGGGATATTAAAAGACGGACAAAATTTCAAGACCAATGACCAATTGATAAATGTTGGTGGGGAGGGGCAGCCTACATTAGGAGGTGTTGAAGATTTTGTAACCAAAATAGGAGAGTATGTTGGTGTGGAAATGTCTGGTGCATATTTGTCTAAAGAGAAAGGTGCTAATGCATCAATTTCTAAAGTTTATATCGATGAATATAATGGTAATGATGCTACGCATTCATATACTTCATTGTTCAAACTTTATTCAGATGAAAGTTTGAAGAACATGAATACCATAACTGATTTTCATACCCATCCATCAAATTTGGGAATACCTAGGTTAGATGTAGAAAGACCCTCAGGAACGACAGATGGAAGAGGTGATATTGGATTTAGAAACAATAACCAAAACTTTTTTATGAATTTCTTGATATTAACAAGGACGACCACATATCCATCTGAAGTACAACGTATTGATTACACTAAATGGTAAAATAAATGAAGAATTACCCCCAATTATTAGTTATTTTGCTTTTAGGTTTTCAAGGTTGTGCTCCTTGGAAAGCAGGCTTAATTACCCATGGTACTTACGATATAGCAATTAAAAACGCTGTGTTGGACTTTAGCAATACAACTTCATTGGTTAGACAAGACAGTACTTTTTCTGTTGATTTTAAGGACTTTGATTCTGGAATAATAGGTGTCAGTTTGTTAGGGACTATAGGTAAATTCATAGTAACTGCAGACGGTAAGACAAGTAGGTTGCCTACTAGGTATTTAGAATATAATGGAAAATTATTTTATTGGTATGATGCAAAATATTCTTTGGAAAAGGATGTCATTACTAAACTTAACGAATATAGTTTAATTGATTCTGTAGAAACTATAGCACAAGCTGTATTTGTTCATGATGATGCAAAAAAAGGTGTGAATTATTACTTCTGTAAAAAGAATTTATCTAATTATAAGAAAATAATAACTACCAAAGCTTTAGAATACTGCGAACTTCCAAAACTAAATTGCAGTAACAAATAAAAAAAGCCCCTCGTTGAGCCGAGGCTGTAAGTAAAAACAAACGATACGAGCAACAGAAAACCCACCTCTCGGTGGGTTTTTGCTTTTATAGGATGTGCTGTGTACTACTTTCTAAATATATTAAGCAGATATTTTACAATAGGTTCAACCCAACCGAGCTTAAGAAACAGGAGGAGAATAGCCAAGATTGCAACCCAGATAAGTATTTGCTGCATGTTTTTCTTTTCAGTCCTATCCTTTTCATGAGGATGTCCGCAATGCGGACAAACAGCAGCACTTTCACTTATTCTGTTCCCACAGGTTTTACAGGTTATTAAGTTTGCCATTCTGGATTAGGTTTTTTACAATTTATAGGGCGGCAATCTGATTTAATTTGCTTCTCTTAATAAAAGCGTCGATAATATCCTTAATGGTGGATTTATCCTTGCTGTCCAGCTGCTCCACGGCCTTGAACTGGGACAGGAGCTCGTTGTCCTTGATGCTCTGCTGGGCTTTCTGCTCAGAATCCCCGTAAACAAGGAAGTCAATCGAGGTGTTAAACGCATCAGCCAGCTTCTTCAAGATGTCAGCGGGAGGCTGTACCCCCTTGTTCTCATACCTTTGAAGCTGGGTTAAAGAAACGCCGATTTTTTCGGCCAGCTGGGATTGGTTCCAATTGTTTTTCTTTCTTAGCTCCTGTATTTGTTTTCCTACTAAAATCATGTCTTAAATGTATTTATCAACACACAAATATAGCGAATAAGACCGTGTTCGGGCTAATATATACCACGCATTGTTAATAAGTTTTGTCATCGAATGTTTTTATAAAATGTCTTTTATGTTTTTATTTGTGTCTTATAAGACATCTAAAAAACTTATCAACAATGGAAACCCCCGAAGCAAAAATCCCCCCGGTATACCGCTACGAAGCCCTAGCGGAGTACTTCGAGGCCTTCGCCACCCCGGCGCAGACCGCCGATCACCTCGACCAGCTGCTTTTCTGCCTGGTGTACTTCGAGCACAAGGAGGGAATACAGGCCTACCTTGAGGTGTACGGCGACATCTTCGAGCTGAAAAGAGTACTCCAAACCATGATAACAGAAGAAGGCCATGGAAATAGCTGAAATAAAAAAGCGGCTGAGCATAGCCACCGTGCTGGACAGGTACAACCTGAAAGTGGACCGGCACAACCAAACCTGCTGCCCCTTCCATGAAGAAAAGACAGCCAGCTTCACCGTCTACCCCAAAACGAATACCTTCCACTGCTTCGGCTGCGGGGTGAGCGGTGACAGCATCCAGTTTATAGAGCTGTACGAGAAGATAAACAAGCACCAAGCTATACTGAAAGCGCAAAGTTTTATAGGCGTACCAACAGTAGTAAATCCCCAACCCCCTGCCTCCGCCAAGGCTACGGCAGATAAAGAAGAAAGGGTGAGAATCCTCACCAAGATCTTCGAGACCTTCAGGAACGGCTTGCGGAACGCCATGAGCGTGAAACCTAAAGAGTACCTGAAAGGCAGAAACCTAAGCCTTGAGCTACTTGAAATCGGCTACAACTCTGGGCAGTTCCACCACCGAGGGCAGCTAAGCGAAACCGATAAGCAAGCTTGTATCCGTGCAGGGCTACTAATCCCTTATAACGGGAAAATACCGAATGGCAACGGAATTACCTACACGCCTTTCGCCAAGGACTGTATCATCTTCTCTTTAAAGGATAAAAGCGGAAATACCGTAAGCCTTTACGGGCGTTCCATCATCGAGAGCGTGAACGGAACAGGAAAACACTTCTACCTCAAGGACAGAGCAGGGCTTTACCCGAGCTACCCGAAACCCAGCACGACCAAGCTCATTTTAACCGAGGCGATTATAGACGCAGCAACCCTTTTACAAGTCCCAGAAATAAAAGCAGAATACGAAATATTAAGTTGCTACGGAACGAACGGACTTACAGAGGAGCACAAAGGGGCAATCAAGGAGCTGCAAGGCTTACAGGAAATTATCCTCTTCTTTGACGGAGATAGAGCGGGGACGGAGGCTATCAAGAAGTATCAGGAAGAGCTTAAAGAATTACTACCAAACCTAAAGATTAGCCACGTTGAAACACCAGAAAAGGAGGACATCAACAGCCTATCCATCGGCCACGAACCCGAAATATTTACCCACCTTTTAGCGAATCGGAAATCTTTTCTTTTAGCTGAAAATACTGAAATCAAAGAAAGAGAACCACCGCCAGAACCAGTAAGAACTACAGGCAAACTAAATACACGAAATCCTGAGTTCATAACCTTTACAACTGACGAGCTTCAAATAATAATCTTAGGAGGAATCAACCTGCAGCAGCTGGACAGGCTACGAATTACCGTAAAGATAAGCCGCACCGATACGGGCGACCCGCTGCACAGCATCCGGCACACGCTGGATTTATACCACAGCGACTATTTAGAAAAGTTTATCAATAAAGCCTGTGAGCAATTAGAGACCGGGACAAACCTTTTAAAACGTGCCATTGCAGAGCTGACCGAGGGAATAGAGGGGTACAGGCTGAGCAAAATCGAAAGTTTAAAGGAATTAAAACCACAGGCAAGGCAGCTGAGCGAGGGGCGGTACAAGAGAGCAATAAACTACCT
>Ga0334722_10007098_pt1 | contig 10927 bp, 5 predicted proteins | sample C3_bottom_MG_FD_207210 | JGI IMG/M metagenome (GOLD analysis project Ga0334722, IMG submission 207210) | Sediment microbial communities from Yellowstone Lake, YNP, Wyoming, USA - C3_bottom | ecosystem: Environmental > Aquatic > Freshwater > Lake > Sediment | place: USA: Wyoming | collected...
GGCCGGGGCGTTCAAGGAAAATCCGATCTGGACGGGCCCGGAGGCCGGGTCGAAGGGATTGGGCCAGGCGAAGGGTTTGGAGATGGGGGCGGTCTGCGCCACGCTGAAGACGGGCACGCCCTGGCTGACGGCGGAAAACGGCCCCGAGACGCCGGCATTGCTGCGGGCGCTGACCTGCGCGAAGTAGCTGCGTCCCGTCGCCAGGTTCGTCGCCGTGTAGCTCGACGCCTGGACTCTCCCGGCGAAAATGTCGTTGCCGCCCGGCGTGCTTCCCACCAGAAGATCGTAGTCAAGGATGCCGACAGCACTCGAGGCGGCCGACCAGATGAAGAGGACGTTGCCGTCGTAGGAGTACGGACGGTCGGAGGCGGGCGTGCCGGGAGCGCTGGGCGGGCTGACGTCGGCGAGGTTGCCGAGGTAGGCGGAAACCGAAGGAGTGTAGTCGCTGACGGCCCCCAGCCGGTTGAGGGCGCGCACGCGGAAGTAGTACTGACTGCCCGGGGTCAGACCGAAGAAGGTGGCCGAGGAGGCGAGTGTTGCGGAGGTCCCATTGACCGAGAAGAAGTTATCCGAGGAGACCGCCGCCTCGTAGACGGTGTCGGAGGGGTTGCCGCCGGAAGACCAGGTAAAGACCGCGCTCGTCACGTGGACGCCGCTGACCGACGCAGAGCCCGGGGTCTGGGCGAGTGTTGCCGTCGTCATCGTCGCCGTAAAATCGCTGGCAACCCCCTCGATGTTGACGGCGCGCGCCCGCAGGAAATAAGACGCATTGGGCGAGAGGCCGGCGGGCGAGGAGGAGAGGCTGGTCGCAAAGGAAGTCATAAGACCCGTTGAAAATGACGCGTCGCGCGCGGTCTGAAGTTCGTAGAGGGTGTAGGAGGGATTGTCCGGAGAGCCCGCCGTCCACGACGCGGTCAGACCCGCCGAGCCGACCGCGGAGAAGGCCGGGGAGCCCGCCTGCGGGACGCTGGCCAAGGTGTGGGTGGAGATACTTAAGGAGCGTTCGCTGTCTCCCCACTCCGAGAATGCCGTGACAAAGCGAGCGTAGGTGGTGTTGGGCGTAAGGTTCGTAATCGTCACTCCCGTCGCCGCGGCCGCCGCCGTGGTCTCCGGGGAAACGAGCGGGGCCGTCGTCGTCGCGGGGAATATGCGATAGGCGTGAGAAGCGGCGGGGGCGTCGCCGAATGAAGGGGTCGCAGCCCACGACCAGGCAATGGAGGTGACATAGACGTTTTGGGCCGCGAAGGCCGTCGGCGAGGAGGCGATTGCGCCGAAGCTGACCGTGCCGACCGAGCCGGCGGTGGGAAGTCCCGCCGGGTCGATGGTGCCGAGGAAGCCGCCTTTCCCCCCCGCCGAACCCGCCCCCGTCGAGAAGGTCACGGACGAGAAGCTAGAGGTCCTGCCGAATATCTTGATCCGTCCTCCTCCTCCTCCTCCTCCCGGATCCAGCGTGCCGCTGGAGCTGTCTGCAACATTGCCCCCGTTTCCTCCCCTGGCGCTGAGCAGGGCATTGGCCATGAGAAGGTCCCCGGTCACCCTCAGAAGGATGCTGCCTCCCGAGCCTCCGCCTCCCGCTCCGGGATTGTTGCCCGCCGTGAGGACGGCCGCGGCAGTAGATCCATTGAGGAGGATGGCACCCGTCACGGTCACGGAAGAGGCTTCCAAATAGACCGCCCCCCCGCCGCTACCGCCCGGGCCTCCCAAGCCGCTGGTGCCGCCCCCGCCCCCGCCGCCGCCGGAGCCGAGGAAGAGATCGTCGGCGGAAAGAGGGAAGCTCGCCGCTGTCCCGGTCGAGCCGTAGGAACTCCCCCCCGCGCCCCCGCCAACACCCGCCCCGATCCCCCCGCCGCCGCCGTGGGCGCCGCCGCCGCCGCCTTTCTGCGCAGCGCCCAAGCTTCCGGCTCCCGCGCCCGAGGGCCCCCCGCCGAAGCCCACCGAGCCCGCGGCGTTGATCGGGCCGCCTGAGCCCCCGTTCTGACCGCGCCCGGAGGCGTCCAGCGTGCCTTGCAGGGAAATCGTCGAGGCGTAGACGGTGAGGATCGCGCCGGGCGCCGTGTAGACCGTGGCCCCGGCGGGCAGCGAGAAAAGACGCACATTCAAGAATGTTCCCGAAAGGATTTCGCCGTTGACGGGGGTGAGGTCGGCCCCCGCGTAATCGCCTCCCGTGGCCGCGCGCAGAACCGCGGGATGAAGCAAGAGTGCGGCCAAGAGAAGGGATCTCATCGCGATAACCTTAGCGCGCCCTCGACCTTTTCCTTAAGGGCGCGCGCGGAGTCCGAGGAGGGATCGAGCTTGAGGACTTCCTCGACCAGGGCTCCGGACTCGGTGTAGCTTCCCTTCAGGTACTGCTCGACGGCGCGGTAGTAGAGCTGTTCGGCCTGCTTGCGCGCCTCGGGCGTCAGGGCCCGGCGCAGTTCGCCCTGGGCGGCATCGATGAGCCCCGGGAGGTCCTCATCGTCTGGAGCCTGACGCTTGGCAGACTGCAAAGCCTCGAGGGCTTTGGGATAATCGCGCGCGGCGGTCGCCTTCTCGGCCTCGGCTTTCCGCTCCGCCACGAAGGCCTCGAGCTGGGTCCTCACCCGGGCGAGGAAGTTCCGCGCCGCGGCGTTGTCCGGAGAGCGGGCCAGGATCTTCTCGGCGGCGAGCCGGGCCTGTCTCAGCATCCCGTGGGCGAGATGCGTGGCGGCGTCGGCCAGGGCCTGGGCGATCTCGTTGACCTCCTGAGCCCGGCGCAGGGTGTCGGCGCGGGAGCGCTCTTCAGTCGAGAGCGTGGCGTCGATCCTGTCGATCTCGCGGCGAGCCTCGGCGTTTTTCTCGTCGAGGTCCAAGGCCGAGCGCCAATACTGCCGCGCGGCCGGGAGGTTGCCCTGCTCATGCTGTTGTTTGGCCAACGAAGACAGGCGCTCAAGGGTCTGGCGCTTGAGGCCCTCCTCCCAGAGGGCGTCGACACGATTGAGGCGTTCGGCGATCTCACGATTGCCGGGGTCGAGCAATGAGGCGGCCTCGAGGTTGCGGCGGGCGTCGGCCAAGCGATCGGCCCTGACTTCCTGTTCGGCCTTTTGGAGGTAGGCCTTGGCCAGGCGCGCCCCGTCGCTGCGCGAGAGGCGGCTGATGCCCCGGCGGATCGTCTCCTCGAGCTCCTCGCGCGTCTGCCCGAAACGCTGGACGAAGGTGACCGAGTGGGATATGCCCAGGTCATGGAGCAGGGCCGAGTAGTCCACGCGAGAGTTCCCCCAGGAGAGACCAAAGCCCGTCGACGGGCCGTCCGCCTTGGCCCCCAAGCGCAGGGCGGCCAGTCGCCCGTAGCGGAGCTCCAGTCCCCCCGAAGGCTCCAAGGCCTGAGACTCCACTCGGCGCAGGCGCGCGACGAGTTCGACTCTCCAATCGGGACCGAACGTCAGCCCGTAGGCCGGCGAGATATCGACGACGCGCGGATATTTCCGCGCCGCCCCGATGAAGGCGGGGGCGGGAGCGACCATATTCATGAACGTCAGGCCCAGCCGCGCGTTTTCTCCGCGGCTTAAAAGAAGGCTCGCGTCGACTCCGGTGCCGGCCGCGGAAGCGCTGGCGATGCTCTCGCGCACGGACTTCACGGCCAGGCCCACGGCCAGAGGCCGCGCCTCTGCAGACACTCCCGGAATCCAGGACAGAGAGGGACTGTAGCCCCAGCCCCCGACGAAAGCGCTTTGCTCGACGGAGAAAGTCGTCGGCGAATCGTTGGGGCCCGTTCGCCTTTCAAAGCCTCCGCTGGCCTGCCGGACATAGGCCGCGCCGAAGCCCCCCCAGCGCCGGCTGCTGAAAGCCCCCGCCACGGCGTCGTAGGAAGTGTCCTCGAAGAGGATCACGCGCGTGGCGGCGACTTCCGGCTTAATCAGCCGCGAGAGGGCGGCGGGGTTGATCAGCACGGAGTGGGCGTCGTCGGTGATGGCCCCCGTCGCCCCGGCCAAGGCGGCCGTGCGCGCGTTGGGATCCTGAAGCAAAAAGGCCCCCGCCCCCGAGACCTGCGCGGCCGACGGGCCGGGGATCAGAACGGCGAGAACCGCCAAAAGACGGAAGCGCCGAACGGCGCCCCGCCTTCCCTTTATATACACTCAGATACTTACGTAACAGGCAGATGCCTTCTTGTCAAGCGCCAGGCTGTTTGGCTAGAGTCTGGGCATGGCGAAGATACTCATCATCGAGGATAACGGGGACCTTCAGCAATTATTGAGCCTAACCTTCACCAAGGAAGGCTACGAGGTCCATTACGCCTTCAACGGAAAGGAAGGCTACGATAAGATCCTATCGATCCAGCCCGACATCATCCTGCTCGATTTGATGATGCCCGTCCTCAACGGCGTGGAAGTCATCAAGCTGGTCACGACCAACACCTCGGTGCGCGACATCCCCATCGTCGTGATGACCGCCCACGGCGACCGGGCCGACATGCTTGAAAACTCCATCATCGCCTACGGCGTGAGGGAATACCTCCGCAAGCCCTTTGAATTTGCCGAGATGAAGAAGATCGTGCGCCGCCTTCTCGCCCAGTATCCGCGCCGACCCGAGACCCCCACCCAGATCGCCAAGGGGCATATCCGCCTCGACGTGAAACTGCGCACCCTTTGGATCGACGACGTCCGAGTCGCCACCCTCCCGCCGACCCGCGCAGATCTCCTGGGCGTACTCCTGGCCGCCCCCGGTCCGGTCAACCGCGAGAAAATCCTTCAGGAAGTCTGGCACGGCGAAGGAAGCATCAGCGCCTTGGAAAAGACCATCCAGCGCTTGCGCCAGGATTTCGGCCCCAAGGAAGCCCGTCGTCTTCAGACGACGGAGGAAGGCTACGAGGTCCTTGGCTGACACCCGCTGACATTTCCTGACAATTCGGGACTTGTATCTGGATTTCCCCCTGTTATCCTTAGTAGTGCATGGGGGAAAGGGGATGTCGGACCACCGCTTTGGGCGCCGAGCTTCTGCTCGGCGTTGTGCTCTTGGGCGCGGCGGCCCCGCGGGTCCAAGGAGCCTGGCAGGCCACCACGCCTCTGCCCTCCCACTACATCTATGTGAATTCAGTCGTCGACGGCGGCTTCATCTACCAGAGAGGCGGCATGTCGGATACGGGGGTGTGCGGCGGTCCTGACGTCAATTTCGCCCGGATCAACCCCGACGGCAGCGTGGGACCCTGGGCGGCGACGACCCCCTTGCCGGGACAGGGGACACAGACGCTGGTCGTCACCTGCGGCGGGGCCGAACATCTGGTCAACGACACCGTGCCGATCTGGGGATCGGAAATGCTCCACTGGAACGGCACTCTCTACGTGCTGGGCGGCGCCCTCTGGAGCTTCAATCAAACCGGCGCCGACGACTGGCAGTACATGACCATCACGAGCGCGGTCTACTACGCCAAGGCCGGCGCCGACGGATCCCTGGGGCCCTGGCAGCGGGCCGCAGACCTGCCCGCCCTCTCGTTTCTCGCCTCCGGAGACGTCCACGACGGGGTGATCTATCTCACCGGGGGACGCGACTTCCTGACGGGCGGCACCCGTCGCGACGTCTACACCTCCCGCATCAATCCCGACGGCAGTCCCGGACCGTGGCAACTCTCCGCGTCCCCCCTGCCGGAAGGCCGGGTGTTGCACGCGGCAACGGCCTCTTCGGACAGGCTCTACGTCTCCGGCGGGATGAACAACGCCTCTTGGATCACCAACTCCGTGTTCAGCGCCCCCATCAACGCCGACGGAACGCTCGGGGCGTGGGGCTCGGAGCCCTCCCTCCCCGTCGGGCAGACCAGCCACGGCATGAAGGCAAGGCATGGCGTCCTCTACTCCATCGCCGGCTATCAGACGGACTGGCCCTCAGCCGCAGTGTATTCCGCGGCGATCTCGACGGACGGCAGCCTTCAGCCCTGGACTGCCGCCGACCCGTTGCCGATCAACGTCATGTATCAGGGCGCCGCGAGCACCGAAGACAGCCTTTACAGCCTGGGCGGAACCGACCTTGAAAACCCTCAGAATGGGGTCTATCAACTGCCCGACACGACGCCTCCGGCCGCCGTCGCCGACCTCGGGGGGCTCGCTGAGGACTCCTCCTCTCTGATGCTCCAGTGGACGGCGACCGGCAACGACGACGCCGCCGGGAGCGTCCACAATGGCCGGACCATCCTCCGCTACTCCGTCAACCCCGCCGATTTCTCGTCTTTCGACAGCATCCCCAACCCCCTGACGGTCCCGGCCAGCTACGACCCGGGACAGGCTCAAAGCCAACTGCTCAGCGGACTCTCGCCTGCAACCACCTATTACTTCGCCCTGAAGGCCGTCGACTCCGCCGGGAACGCCTCCGCGATGTCCAACGTCTCCTCGGCCGTGACGTACAACCTCGCCGTCAGCCCGGAAACGCCGTCGCACATGAGATTTGAGAGCGCCGCTCCGGGATTCAGCATCGGCCTCGTCTCCACGCAGGCGGCCGCCGTCGCTTTGCAGACCGCGCATGGAACGCTCCTCAGTTCGATCTACGACATCTCTCCCTCCGGCGTCGCTTTAAACCCCGCCGGCATCCTCACCTTCTCCTACGACGGCAGCCCCGACGCCTCCACCCTCGCCATCTACAAGTACATCGACTCCACCGTAGGATGGAGCAGTGCCGCCTGCGTCGCCCAAGTCGTCGATCAGGTCAACCACGCCGTTTCCGGGGAAAACGCCTCGACCTCGATCTACGCGTTGTTTTCAAGCCTCAACGCCGTGCCCGCCCTCTCCTCGATGAGCCCGGCCTCCGCGACGGCCGGCGCGGCCGGCTTGACGCTCACCCTCGACGGCTCGGGATTTTCCGCCGACTCCGTCCTCCGCTGGAACGGCACGGACCTGCCGACGACCTTCGTCAACACCGGCCGACTCACGGCTGCAGTTCCCAGCGCTGATCTCGCCTCAGCCGGCGCGGCCGGGGTGACGGTGTTCAACCCCGCTCCCGGCGGCGGGACTTCCGGCGCCGCGTCTTTCACGACCTACAACCCCGCGCCCGCTCTCGCCTCGCTGAGCCCGAACTCGGCGACGGCGGGCGGGGCCGGACTCACCTTAACGGTCAACGGATCGGGCTTCGTCGCGTCCTCGCTCATCCTCTGGAACGGCGCGGCAAAGACGACAACCCTCCTCAGTTCCTCGCAGCTGCGCGCCGCGGTCTCGGCCGCCGACATCGCCGCGGCGGGCTCCGTGAGCGTCGGAGTCTTCAGCCCCGCGCCCGGCGGCGGGACTTCAGGCCTTTCCACTTTCACGATCAACAACCCCGCGCCCGCTCTCGTTTCGCTGAGCCCGAGCACGGCGACGGCGGGAGGCCCGGAATTCACGCTGACGGTGGACGGCGCGAACTTCCTGCCGTCCTCCATCGTCCGCTGGAACGGCGCCGACAGGCCCACGAGCTTCGTCGGCCCCTCCCGGCTGACTGCGGCCATCCCCGCTTCCGACATCGCCTCCGCCGCAGCCGAGGCGGTCACGGTCTTCAACCCCGCCCCCGGCGGCGGCGCCTCCGAACCCGCGACCTTTACGATCTCCAAGCCGGCCCCTCCTCCCAATCCCGTCCCGGTCCTGGCCTCCTTGAGCCCCGCCTCCGCGCTGGCGGGCGGGCCCGACTTCACGCTGACGATCTCCGGCTCGGGATTTGCGGCCGTCTCGGTGGCGCGCTGGAACGGGGAGGATCGCCCCACCGACTTCGTCTCCTCCTCAAAGTTGGCCGTGCTGGTTTCCGCCGCCGATATCGCCTCCGCGGGCTCTGCGAAGATCAGCGTCTTCAGCCCCGCGCCCGGCGGCGGAACGTCGGGCCTTTCCACCTTCACGATCAACAACCCCGCGCCCGCTCTCGCCTCGCTGAGCCCGAACTCGGCGACGGCGGGCGGGGCTGGACTCACCCTGACGGTCAACGGCTCGGGCTTTACGCCCTCCTCGGTCGTACGTTGGAACGGCGCGGCGAAAACGACGACCTTCATCAGCCCCTCGCAGTTGACCGCCGCCATCGCCGCCGCCGACATAACTTCCGCGGGACTCTCCAACGTGACGGTCGTCAACCCGGCCCCGGGAGGAGGGACCTCCGCGGCCGTCTCCTTCACGGTCAACAATCCCGCGCCCACGCTGGTCTCTCTGAGCCCGGCCTCCGCGCTGGCGGGCGGGGCGGCCTTCACCCTGACGGTCAACGGCTCGGGCTTCGTGCCCGCCTCGGTCGTCCGCTGGAACGGCGCGGGTAAAACAACCTCCTTCATAAGCGCCTCGCAGTTGAGCGCGCAGGTCACGACCGCCGATATCTCCGTCGCCGGTTCCGCGGCCGTGAGCGTGTTCAACCCCGCCCCCGGCGGCGGGAGTTCGACTGCGACCGCCTTCGCCATCGAGCGTTCCGTCCCCGCGCCGACTCTCTTCCTCGTGACCTTTAACCCCCGGACCCTCCAGTTGGAGAGTCACGGCGAGGCCGTGAAGGCGACGATTCGGGGCTACTCGGGCGCCAAGACGTCGGAGATCGACCGCGACAGCCTCGCCCTGACTTTCGTCAACGGACAACGCATCCATCCGCCGCTGAAGCCCGTGAGCGTCGATCACCACGGCGAAGGAAGGGATGAAGACGACAAGAATAAAGGGGAAAAGGACAAGAAGGACGGGCGCGGCTACGACGAGAGAGGAGATCGCCTCAGGCTCACCTTCGACCGCGACGCGCTGGCCTCTCTGCTGACTCCGGGAACGAACTCCCTCATCCTCAGCGGCAGCCTCAGGGGCGGGGCCGCGTTCTCAGCCCAGGCAACCTTGAACGCCCTCGAGCCCCGGAAGCATCAGCCCCCGTCGCACGACTCCGCCCCCGTCTGCCATAGCCGCACCTGGCCCGCGCCGCCCAAAGTTCTGGCTCTCGCGACGTCGGGATACGCCCTGACGGCCGGCGGCGCCGTCCATAAAATCCGCGGCCATGCCGTAGTCCAGGACCGGGTGGTGCTCCGCGTGCCTGAGGGAGCCGCCCCCGAGAAGATCACGTTGTCGATCTCCACGACGGCCGCGGCCGTCGAGCCCGACAAGGAGGTCCGGCGACTCGTGACCGAGCACTCCGGCCTCAGCGAGGCCTCGCTGCCGACCGTGTTCGGCCCCGAGGGGACGGTGTTCTCCCAGCCCGTCACCCTCGACATCCCCTACGACCCGGCGCTGCTGCCGCCGGGCTTTGACGAATCGCACCTGGCGGTGCATTACTGGAACCCGCGAAGCAGCCAGTGGGAGCGCCTCGACTCGACCGTCGACCGCCAAGCCAAGATCGTGCGCGCCCAGACGACGCACTTCTCGCTCTATCAAGTGCTGGCTCCGGAGACGGAAGCCGCCCCCGCGGCCTCGGCCGTCGATGATTTTTCCCTGCGCGCCGTCTACGCCTTCCCCAACCCCTCGCGCAACGGCGCCCCCGTCGTCTTCCGCATCCAGCCGGGCTTGGCCGACGCCGTCATGCTGCGCGTCTACGACCTCTCGGGGCGCAAGGTTCACGAGTCGGGGAATTTCCAGGATCGGGGCGCGTCCTTCGACGACGGCAACGGACTGGGAGCGCAGTACACCTACGAGCATTCCTGGAACGTCTCCGGAGCGGCCTCCGGGGTCTACACCTACGCGATCACAGCTCTTAAGTCCGGGAAGTCTCCGATCCGCAAGACCGGCAAGGTCGGGGTGATCAAGTGAGGAAATTTCTCCTCGCCGCCTTGCTCGGTCTGGCCGCGCCGGCGCTCTGGGCGCTGGAGGGTGGATCCTTCCTCAACATCGGCCTGGGAGCGCGCTGTGTGGCCTTGGGCGGGGCCTGCGCGGCCTCCGTCGATGACGCAAGCGCCCTCTCCTGGAATCCCGCGGGCCTGGCTGGCCTGGAGAAGAAAGAGCTGACGGCCTCGCACGCGGAATTGCCGGAGAGCGTACGCCACGACTTCTTCGGCTATGCCCAGCCGACGACACGGGGAACATTCGCGGCGGGTTTCACCTATCTCAGCCAAGGCAAGCTCGAGGGACGCGACGGCTTGGGCCGGCCGACCGCGGGATTCTCGGCTTCAGACGCCGTCGTCGCCGCGGGCTTCGGGCGCAAGACGGAGAGCGCAGACCTCGGTGCGTCTGCGAAATACATCCGCAGCCATATCGCCGAGGCCGAGGCCCAGACCCTCGCCGTCGACCTGGGGGCAAGGCGCGAATTGGGCCAAGCGGGCCCGGGGACGCTGACGGCGGCGCTGGCCGCGCGCAACCTCGGCGCGGGGCTTAAATATGCCGACCGCAGAGACGATCTCCCCCTGCGCCTGGACCTGGGGTGCGCCTACCGCCTGCCGGGCGGGCATGTCCTAGCCCTGGACTGGCTCAACGGGCCTTACGGCTCGGGCAATGATGTCGCCGCGGGAGCGGAGTTTAAAGCAACGCAGAACCTGGCCCTGCGCGCGGGTTACACGACCGCGGGCGCCATCGGCTCGGGCAGCGGATTTGAGACCCTGCGGGGCTTGAGCTTCGGCCTGGGGCTCTCCTCGGGCGCGATCCTGTTCGACTACGCGGTCACGACCCAGGGCGAACTGGGCCGGGCGCACCGCTTCACGGCCGCCGTCCGCTTCTAAAACAGCGGTTTTCCGCTTGCTTTCTCCTGGAATAAAGCTACAATAATTACAGGGGGCTAAGGCCATGGGGGCTGCGGAGAAACGTCGGGCCTCGCGCGTCAAGCACGATTCCGTCCTAGAGATCTACGACGGAGAGGGCCGCCTCGTCGTCGACGCCGTGCGCCTCGTCGACCTCTCGACGGAGGGGGCGCGGTTTTCCAGCACCGAGGAATTCCCGCTCGGCGCGAGGATCCGGGGGTGTCTGCGCTCGCTTAAGGAAGGCATCCTCTCCGTCTCCGGGCGCATCGTCTGGACGCAGACCAAAGCCAACGCCAGGCTCTACGGCCTCAAGTTTGACCGTCCTCCTGAGCCCCTGGACCCAGGGACCTAGAC
>Ga0334722_10007099_pt1 | contig 10926 bp, 10 predicted proteins | sample C3_bottom_MG_FD_207210 | JGI IMG/M metagenome (GOLD analysis project Ga0334722, IMG submission 207210) | Sediment microbial communities from Yellowstone Lake, YNP, Wyoming, USA - C3_bottom | ecosystem: Environmental > Aquatic > Freshwater > Lake > Sediment | place: USA: Wyoming | collected...
CTCCCACGGAGGGGAGAGGGAGCACACATCGTAGCCCCTCCCTCGATGGGAGGGGTTGGGGAGGGTGATGATACAGCATCCGAATAAACCTCAATTTTCATTACCCATAGTGAACGCCAATTTATGTAAAATTCATAGAACTTTTAACACGAGCCTCCCAGGGTGAAGTATGAGCCGGCTGCCCGCACTGACACCCGATCCTTCGTCAAAGTATACAAGGAAACAATGACCGACGCATCGCCCGTTTGGGGGAGGAGCGTTTTTTTACCAAGAGGTGGATCGACAAGGTTATTGGAAGCGAAAGGGAAACTACAGGAGGGCCTCCCAATAATTTTTTCCGGGAAGGACCAGTTCGGACTGTCTGAAGAAAGATACCTTTCCGACGATACGCCTAAGCTTTTCGTACTCCTGCGGCAGGTCGATTGCCTGGACCAGCTTCTTCATGCGACAGCGGCAATCCCCTTCCGGATTATACAGGGCGCATTTTTCATGCAGGAATGAGTTCAGCTTTTTCATCGTGCGGGATATCATCTGGCGCACCGCGGTCTCGTCCTTTCCAAAAACAGCTGCGATTTCCTCATACTCCAACCCGGCAATGTGCCGCAAAATATGGGCAAGCCGCGCCTCGCTGTTCGCGCAATGCAGAACGCCGGTGATACACTTGTCGCACATCTGTTTTATCCAGAGGTCTTTGTCAAGATCGACTTTTCCCGGCAGGTCGAATTCATCTTTCAGGGAATAGGCCCGCAGGAACCTGGTGGAGATCGTCCTTTCGTTCTTTGCATAGTCCAGCGCAACGCGGCGCGTGATGGTATAAATCCAGGTGGAGATCTTTGACTCTCCCCGGAACGTGGGATAGCTCTTCACGATCTCGAGCCAGACCTGCTGGGCCGCGTCCCTGGCCGCATCCTCGTCCCATATCATCCTGCGGCAGACGGATGAGACCATCCTCCCGTACTCGCGGGCGATGTCGTCGAGAGCAGTATGATGTTCTAATCGCGGTATTGTCATGTCGTTACATGAAGTCATCTACGTCGATTTCGCCTTCGCATAGCACTGCGCCCCTACGACGCAGACATTTATGCACCTGATTGATCGCAGTGTAGTTACAGTATTTTTGAGCTCTTTGCGTTCTGGCTAACCTGAATAGTTACCATTTTAATAGGCGTGTTCTTCTTTTTTCAAGGCATACCATGTCCAAACGGCACAGCCTGAATCGAACGTACCGAACAGAAGGAGGATTGGCGGGCTTATGCCTGCAAAGACGAAAGCTGCGAACGTGGGCAGAAGGGGTAAACGTGCATAGACCGTCCAACGGTAGAAGTTCTCGTACTTTTCGCGAACAGCCATGGAGAAGTAGAAAGCCAGCGCCGCCAGGATATACCCAAGAATTCTTATCCACACCTCGGTTGTTGGGGGGAACCCGAATAAAGTAATGACCGTATTCGGGATGAATACTAAAGATACACCAAGGCAAATAAGATACGCAGCGAACACGAGCATACTAATTGAGCTCATTTTCATCGAATAATCTCCCTTTTGTGCGGCCTAATATCGCGGATCAGCGGCGCGAAGAGGCCTGCTGGATACGCCGGTCTGACGACACAATGATCTAACTGCCCAGGACAACCAACAATTCATTATAAGCTTGTTTATGCTTAAGCATGAAAATATGCAACTCGTCCCCCTCGTTACTTTACAAATATACTTTTCAGATAATTTTTGAAATGAAACAGATTGTTTGCGGTAACCTCCAGGTCCTGCCTGGTTTTAGCCAGCATCAGCGATCCTTCAAAGAGCGCGATGAAATGATCGGCGAGGCTGCCTGTATCAAGTCCTTTCACCTTATACGCGGCCTTCGCCGCATCAAGTTGTTGTTTCAGCATATCGGCCCACAGGTTGAAATGGGCCGCGCATTGTGTTCGGATCTCGGGATGGGTGTCCGTCAGCACCTGGGCAAAATTTCCCAGCAGGCACCCTGAGCGGCGCGCCGGGTCTTTCGACACCTCGATCATAAAATCGATATATCCATACAAGCGCTGAAGCGGGTCCTTTTTTTTCATAAAGGGTGCATCCCGCGCGACTTGAAACATCGATAAGACATACCGGTCCAGAACGGCTTTTCCCAAATCTTCCTTACTGGCAAAATAGTGAAAGAAGCTTCCCTTCGTAAGATTCGCGGCTTCACAGATCTCCTCAACGGACGTGGCAGTGTATCCCTTCGCCAGCATCAGATGCTGGGACGTTTCGAGAAGTTTTTCCCTGGCTGCGGGGTTTTCCTGACGAGTTCTCATAATTATACCTACCGGTTGGTATGTTTATACCAAAAAGAAAACTGCCTGTCAAATAGTATTTTTCATAAGATCATTCGGTGAGTCATTCAGGTGTGAGCATTTCTAAGGAAAGATGATGCATCCGTAATAAATTGAGATTGCCGCGTCGCTCAGCTCCTCGCTATGACAGCACAGAATACTTTTTACCCTAAAAACGGCAGTTGGATTCTTTAGCCGCAAAGGAACGCATGGAAAATAAGGCTCTTAATACTGAACACCACTCACCATTCTGGTGATGCGATTTTACTACCCAAAACTATTGATTTTTCCTTGTGATCTTTGTGTTCTTTAGCGGCCAACTGCTCTTTTTAGGTTTACGAATCCATCACAATTGTTATCTTTTATTTTCAGTCTTCGGCCTTCAGCCTATCCACCCGAATAGTTACAAAAGCTACGCCCTTATATCTGACAATTTCACCATTGACATATTATTTTGGTCTATGGTAATATAAATAGCGATTGTAGGTGTTCGCCCGAAGACCGGCCTACTGATAAATTGATGGGTGATTGTGATGTCAAATATAAAAATTCTGCTTGTGCAGGATATTCAGACCCAGAGCAACAGAACCAAATTGGCACTGGAGAGGCTGGATTACGACGTGTTCGGGGCCGGCTCCGGCCTGTCGGCTCTGGTTACGGCCAGAACCGCTGCAGTTGATCTTATTCTTCTCGACGTCGCGCTACCCGACGTGGATGGCAGCGACCTCTGTCGCAGATTCAAGCAAAGCGACTACACCCGCCTCATCCCGATCATCCTTCTCGTTGGACACGAGTATAAACCATCACCCTTCATCCGACCAAATGAAGGGCCTGATGAGTATTTGCAAAAGCCCTGCACTTCCCATGACCTCCAGGCCATGATCAACAGATTGCTCAGGACGAGAGTGCTTCAAAAAGCGGCGCACCAGATGCCGAAGCCGGAACCAGCCGCGGGGTCAAATCCGGAATTCGCACCCGAGCAGATCCCGGCGCCGAAGCCTTCGCAAAGACCGATTCTGAAACTGGTCCAAAAACTGGAAGCGAAACCGGCTGCCCAGGCCCTCCCGCCGGAGGGTGAGCAGGCAGGAACAGCTCATGACATCATCGACCCGGCCACGGGCCTGTTCAGCCGCGCGCAGTTCGAGGCAATGCTCTCGAAAGAATTCAAGCAGTGCCTGCGTTTCAAACAGCAGATGAGCTGCATAATGATCGATCTCGACGGCCGGAAGATGGGTCGGACAGCCGATGCTGCGCTCGTCAAGGCCATCATCGGGCTCGTACAGAATACAATCCGGGAGGTGGATACAGCTGCCTGGTGGACCGGTGAGTCTCTCATCGTGCTGCTGCCGCAGACGTTGCGCGGCGATGCGGTGCAGGCTGCGGCGCGTGTCCTGGAAGCCGTGGCGGTCTATCCGTTCACGTGGCCCGATGCGACCCGGGTCACCATGAGCATCGGCGTTGCCGGTCTTCCGGACAAGAATATTGACTCGGTAGAGAAACTAATCGAAGCGGCCACCGAGATGTGCAAGAAGGCGCTGGACATGATGGTGCCGGTGCCGAAATCACTGCAGGTCAAGCCCAGGGAATGGAAACCACCGGTGACCGGGACGGCCAGCTGAGAAACGTCAGCAATGACCGCGAAGGAAATCCTGGACATGCGGCAATAATTTTACCCATTGAGAAAGCCGCTGACCACGTTTATATTCCCAAGACGAAAAAATTCTGCATTTATGGACTTTCCTATCCCTGTTTTTCCTAGTTGCCGTACCCTCCGGTCCGAATGTCAGTGACCTTTCCGTTCCGGAAGGTGAAGATACGCATGAACTGGTTCGGCCCGAAATTGTACGTCCAGTCCTCAACAATAACAGAGACCTTGCGCACGGTGTTGTCGTCGAGCCTCTCCCGGATGACCTCCTCGCGTTTGTCCTTCCACGCAGGTTCGCCGCATTTCATCATCACGTCCGCGGCAGAGTCTCCCACCGAAATGATCCGGTCGCCGCACTGAGACCTGCTAGACTGTTCTTTCGCCGTGCCGTAGCCACCGGACCGAACGTCCACCACCTTGCCGTCCCGGAGCTTGAAGATGCGCATGAACCGATCGGGGCCGAGGTTGTAGGTCCACTCATCCACGGTGACGATGGTCTTGCGTTTACTGTCTTTATCGATGGCCTCGATGAGCTCTTCGGCATGAGACTGCTTCCAGTCCGGCTCTCCGCATTTCACGAGCAGTTCGCCGCCCGTATCTCCGACTGAGATGATCTTATCCGCGCAGCGGTATTCCGCGGCCACAAGAGCAGACGGCAACAGTACAACAAATAACAGCGCTTTCACTATGGATAAAATTTTCATGGTTTCGGCCTCCTTGGACTTGGAATACTACGAACATATGCCCCATGCGGATTTCATCTGAAAGCGGGTCATGGGCAACGATAGCGCAAACATGCTGAATTTGTCAATAATGAAGATTTGGCCCCCATTTCAGCCCTCAGGCTTATCGAGTTTCCACAGCAATAGGTTGTAACATAAGGCTAAATTGGCTCATGCGTCAGCCTGTTCCAAAAAAATCCTTGACTATATTCGCTGACTCTGTATAATTTCCACCCTAAAGTGTAGAAATCCTTCGCGAGACGGGCTGCTGAATGCAAAAAAGCAACGATCCTGCGCTCTACTGGATTGGCCTCAGCAGCATCCCCGGAGTCGGGCGGGTCACCTTTCGAAAGCTCGCACAGCATTTCGGATCGCCGGAGCGAGCCCTCTCCGCATCATCCCAGGATCTCAAAACCATTTCGGGCTTGTCCGATAAGGTGATCAACGAGATCACGTCCTTCTCCTGGCGCGAATACGCGGAGCAGGAGCTGGCGAAGGCACGGGACGCAGGGATCGCGATCATTATCGCCGAAGACGCGGCCTATCCAACGGCGCTGAAAAATACTCCCGACCCCCCGCTCTTTCTGTACGTAAAGGGCGACCTTCAGCAGGGGGACGGCATCGCCATCGTGGGCACACGGAAACCGACGCACTACGGTCTGACCGTGACGCGCCGCATCTCCTCCGAGCTGGCATCAGCCGGCCTCACCATCGTGAGCGGCCTGGCACGGGGGATCGATACGCAGGCGCATCGGGGTGCGCTTGCCGCAAAGGGACGAACCATTGCCGTGCTTGGATGCGGCATTGACGTGGCATATCCGCCGGAGAACAAAGGCCTGATGGAGGACATCAGCCGGTCCGGCGCAGTGGTGACCGAGAACCCCTTTGGCACGCAGCCCGAGTCCGGCTACTTCCCGGCCAGGAACCGCATCATCAGCGGACTTTCGCGCGGCACCGTTATCATCGAGGCCGCCGAGGACAGCGGGTCGCTCATCACGGCGAAATATGCGCTGGAGCAGGGCAGAAAACTCTTTGCCGTGCCGGGCAATATCGGGTTGGTGAACAGTCGCGGATCGAACAGTTTGATCAAACAGGGCGCAACCCTGGTCGAGAGTGCGCAGGACATCCTGCAGAACCTGAAGATACAGTCAGCGGACGCTCAATCCGCAGGCGCGGCCCGCGACCTGCCTTCCCTGACGAAGGACGAGGAACCGGTCTTCCGGCAGATCACGAATGAGCCGAAGCATATCGATCTCTTAATGAAGGAAAGCAACACCACCCCGGCAAGAATAAGCGGAGTGCTGGTAACCCTGGAACTGAAAGGACTTGTCAGGCAACTTCCGGGAAAGTATTATATAATAGAAGCGTAATGCAACAGTATGATGATCTTCAGGAGGTTTTTTTGGACGAATTAATGATGAACCTGTTCTCGCTCATAGCGGACCAGGTCAGGCATAAACAGGAGCTTTTCGACGACGAAGGCAAGATCATGGAATCGCTGCTCAACAGCGGCTACCGGATCCAGGACGCTGACACGGCGCTGACGCTCATGCAGACCCTGGTGCAGAGGCAAGCGGAGACTTTTTTCGAGCCGGAGCGGGCCGTGCAAACCAGCGGGGCACGGGCGATGAACAACGAGGAGCGCGGCCGCTTCACGGTCGAGGCCTTCAGCTTCGTCACGAAGCTCACCCACCTCGAAATTATTTCAGAGGACCAGCGCGAAGACGTGCTCGACCGTTCACTCGAACTCTACGCCGGCCGCATCGAACTCGATCAGGTAAAGGCCCTCGTTGCGTTCTCGGTGTTCGCGGCGACGAATACGGAATATGACGACGCTCCCTCCTCCTCACGGAGAAGGATCAAGCGGACCGCGTGGAACTGATCATATGAAATCTCTCGTTATCGTGGAATCGCCTGCAAAGGCAAAAACCATCGGCAAATACCTGGGCAAAAACTTCACGGTCAAGGCCTCGGTGGGCCACATCATGGACCTGCCAAAAAGCAAGCTCGGCGTGGACATCGAAAAGGACTTCGCGCCGACCCTGATCCAGATCCGAGGCAAGGCCAAGGTCGTGAACGAGCTCAAAGCCGCCGCCAAGAAGTCCGACCGCATCCTGCTCGCAACCGACCCTGATCGCGAAGGCGAAGCCATTGCCGCCCACATTGCCATTTCCATTGCCGGCTGCATCAAGCATGATCAGGTCTACCGCGTTCTGTTCAATGAAATCACCAAAAAAGCCATCCTGGCCGCGATCGAAACGCCGGGTAAGGTCGACGCGCACAAGGTCGACGCCCAGCAGGCGCGCCGCATACTCGACCGCCTCGTGGGATACCAGATAAGCCCCCTGCTCTGGACAAAAGTGCGCCGGGGACTCTCGGCAGGCCGCGTCCAGTCCGTTGCCCTCCGGCTTATCTGCGAGCGGGAAGAAGAGATCAAGGCCTTTGTTCCCGAAGAGTTCTGGTCCCTGACCGCGCTGCTCGAAGGAGCACTCCCCCCGCAGTTCGAGGCAAAGCTCCTCAAAAAGGACGAAGAGAAACTCAGATTAAAAAACAACGAAGAGACCCAGGCCGTCCTGGCCGCACTCCAGGGGCAGTCCTATGTGGTGAGCAAGATCGACAGGAAGGAACGGCGCCGCAACCCGGTGCCGCCCTTCACCACAAGCAAGCTCCAGCAGGAGGCGGGCCGCAAGCTCGGCTACACGTCAAAGCGGACCATGGGCATTGCCCAGGGCCTCTATGAAGGCGTCGACCTCGGCAAAGCAGGCACCGTCGGCCTCATCACCTACATGAGGACCGACTCGACCCGTGTGGGCAAAGAGGCCCAGGACGAAGCGCGCGAACTGATCCAGAGCAAGTACGGCAAGGAGTACGTGCCGGAAAAGCCGCCAATCTACGCCAGCGCCAAGAGCGCCCAGGAAGCGCATGAAGCCATCCGCCCCACCTCCGTCCTGCACGAACCCGATGCGATCAAGCAGTTTCTGCAGCCCGACCAGTACAAGCTCTACAAGCTTATCTGGAACCGCTTCGTCGCGAGCCAGATGAACCCCGCCATCATCGACCAGACCTCGGTCGACGTGACCGCTGGCGGCTACACCTTCCGCGCTACCGGATCGATCGTCAAATTCCCGGGCTTCATGGCCGTATATATGGAAGAAAAGTCCGAGGATGAGGCGCCGTCCGAGGAGAACGAGGCGTTGCTGCCGCCCCTCACGGAAGGCGACACGCTGAAGCTCGTCAAGCTGGACCCCAAACAACACTTCACCCAGCCGCCGCCGCGCTTCTCGGAAGCGCTGCTCGTCAAGACCCTCGAAGAAAAGGGCATCGGCAGGCCGAGCACCTATGCCGCCATCATCTCGACGATCCAGGAGCGCGACTACGTCAGCAAAGTGGAAAATAAGTTCCGGCCGTCGGAACTCGGCGTACTGGTGAACAAGCTGCTCGTCGAGAACTTCCCCGAAGTGCTGGATGTCGCTTTCACCGCACGAATGGAGGAAGAGCTCGACAAGGTCGAAGAGGGAACGATGCCCTGGGTCGAGGTGATCAGGGATTTTTACGCCCCCTTCAGTAAGAGCCTTGAAAAAGCCCAGGTTGATATGCAGGATTTCAAGGCCGAGCAGGTACCCACGGACATCGTCTGCGAAAAATGCGGCAAACCCATGTCCGTTAAATGGGGCCGCAACGGCCAGTTTCTGGCCTGCAGCGGTTACCCGGACTGCAAGAACACCAAGCCCTTCACACGCAACGAGAACGGCGAAGTCCAGGAAGCCGCTGAGGAAACGACCGACGAGCTCTGTCCCAAGTGCCAGTCTCCCCTGATGATCAAGCGGGGACGGTTCGGGAAGTTCCTTGCCTGCTCAAAGTATCCGGATTGCAAATACACCCAGGGCATGTCAACAGGCGTCCTCTGTCCCGAAGACGGCGGCAAGCTTGTCGAACGCCGCTCCCGCTTCGGCAAGATGTTCTACTCCTGCGCCAACTACCCGGACTGCAAGTACGCCATCTGGAACAAGCCCCTGCCCCGCCCCTGCCCCCAGTGCAACGCGCCGTTCCTGGTAGAGAAATACTCCAAGAAGACCGGCCTCTCCATCGCCTGCCAGAATAAGGAGTGCGATTACAAGGAAGAACCGAAGCAGGAGGGACAGGAAGCCGGCAGCCCGGCGCCAGTGGCACAAGGGACGGTCGAAAAACAGTAAGCTGCGCTCAAAACAATAAAAGAAACCTCACTCCATATCAAGGGTTAGTCAAATCGGCTAACCCTTTTTCATTGGCAATGGTGTCAAAAAAGCAGGGCTCAAATGATCGCATCACAAGGTACCGAGAGCCACCCTATCTCCTTGCAAAACCCCTCTGCTTACGCTAAAGTAATTTCATGCGGAAGTACATCTTCGATTTTCTGAAATACCTCAAGACCGAAAAAAACGTCTCCCTGCATACCGAGCGCAGCTACCTTTCGGATCTCGATCAGTTCTTCGACTATCTCGGAGAGACGGACCTTGCCGCCGTGGACCACAAAGCGCTCCGCCTGTTCATCGCCTACCTGCTCAAACTGAAGCTGAAAAAATCGTCCATCGCCAGAAAGCTCGCCGCCCTGCGGGCGTTCTTTAAATATTTGAACCGCCAGGGCATTCTGTCGAACAATCCGGCGCGGCTCATTGCAACGCCGCGCCAGGAAAAACGTCTCCCCTCGGTCCTGACGGCCGATGATGCGCAGCGGCTCATGGACGCCCCGGCAGCTCCGGCAGCGTTGCATGGCCGGACGGAGCTCCGGGACCGCGCCGTGCTCGAAACGTTGTACTCGACCGGCATCAGGGCCAGCGAGCTTATTGGCATGAACCACGACGACATCAACCGCTACGACCGGCTCATCCGCATCCGCGGCAAGGGGCGCAAGGAGCGTATCGTGCCGCTGGGAGCCATCGCGCTTGCGGCCATCGACGCTTACGTGGGCCAGCAGCAGCGCAACCCGGACAGCAACGCGGTCTTCCTCGGTCCGGGTGGAAAACGCTTGACAGCCCGTACGGTTCAGCGTATTTTAGAAACCTACAGAAAAGAACTGGGGCTGCAGCAGAAAGCGAGCCCGCACACGCTCCGCCACAGCTTCGCGACCCATATGCTCGAATCCGGAGCTGACTTGCGCGCCATTCAGGAACTTCTCGGTCATGCCAGTCTCTCAACCACCCAGCGCTATACCCATGTGAACCTTGATGCGCTGATGGAGGTCTACGACAAGGCGCATCCGAAGGCGAGAAAGAAGTAGCGTCCAAACACGGAAGCGATGCAGGATACTGTATCCCGTATGCTGTATACTGGATCGGTACAAGGGAGGCCTCATGAGTGAAATGCCGCCGCTTCACGGCACTACGATCCTGGCAGTACGACGCAACGGCAAGACCGCGATCGCCGGCGACGGCCAGGTAACGGTCGGCGCCACGGTGATGAAGCACAATGCGAAAAAGGTCCGCAAACTGTACAACGACAAGGTCCTGGCCGGTTTTGCCGGCGCGACCGCGGACGCCTTCACGCTGTTTGAAAAGTTCGAGGCCAAACTGGAGCAGTACCACGGGAATTTGACCCGGGCAGCTGTTGAACTTGCCAAAGACTGGCGTACTGACCGGGTCCTACGCCGGCTCGAGGCGCTGATGATCGTTGCCGATACGGAACGGTCCTTCATTCTTTCCGGCAGCGGCGACGTGATCGAGCCGGAACACGGCATCTCGGCCATCGGCTCCGGCGGCCCCTACGCCTTTGCCGCGGCACGTGCGCTCGTTGACCATACCCCGTACGACGCGCGGCATATCGTCGAAGAGTCATTGAAGATCGCCGCGGACATCTGCATCTATACGAATAAGGAAATTACGATAGAGGAATTGTAACGGCAGGGTCAAGGGTTCAGTAGCCAGGGTTCAGATAAAACAAGGTCATCAATTCTGACGGTTACCATTTTTTCCCCTGGACCCTGGACCCAGTACCCTGGCCCCTATCACCTTTGGAGGTTTTATTGAACGACACCATGACGCCACGCCAGATCGTCGAAGAGCTTGACCGGTACGTGATCGGCCAGTACAAGGCAAAGCGCGCCGTTGCCATTGCGCTCCGCAACCGCTGGAGACGCCAGCGCCTGCCGCAGGAGCTCCGCGACGAGGTCATGCCCAAGAACATCATCATGATCGGCCCCACCGGGGTCGGTAAGACCGAGATAGCGCGGCGCCTGGCAAAGCTTGTCCAGGCCCCCTTCCTCAAGATCGAA
>Ga0334722_10007100_pt1 | contig 10926 bp, 9 predicted proteins | sample C3_bottom_MG_FD_207210 | JGI IMG/M metagenome (GOLD analysis project Ga0334722, IMG submission 207210) | Sediment microbial communities from Yellowstone Lake, YNP, Wyoming, USA - C3_bottom | ecosystem: Environmental > Aquatic > Freshwater > Lake > Sediment | place: USA: Wyoming | collected...
GAGCGCGCAGGCGCTCACTCGGTGCGGGCTCAGCCCCCCGAGGGGGTCAAGGAAACTTGGGGCGGCCCGGCGTTTCCTTGTGAGGCCGGCAGCAGGCCGCGTTGCACAAACCGCGCGTGCCGCGAGCAGCGCGCGCGACGACTCAACTTCGCCCCGTGGGCGGCAGCAGCGTGCCCGGTGCGGCCGAGCGCAGTGCCGCAATCAAGGCGTGCAGGCGCTCGCGCAACGCCGCATCGCCGCAGCGGTGGCGCAATGCGCCGCTCAAGCCTGATCCGCGTTTCGCGGCGTCGCTGTTCGGTGCGCTGCGGCCTTCCAGCGTGTCCTTCAGCGCACGCAGCTTCAACGCGCGGCGGGCCGCGATCTGCTGTTCCGAGGCCGGCAGGTCAAGCGTGGATTCGAGTCGCAGCAGTAGATCTTCCAGGTTGAAACCGGCAGGCACGGCAGCGCCGACCGGCTCGGACCAGCGCTGCATCAAGGCTTGTGCCCACGCCGCGGGCAGTTTGGCCGGCAGCGCCTGCTGTGCGGCCCAGCGCTGCGCGAGACCCTCCGGGTCCTGCGGCGCCGCCTCACGCTCTTCGCACAGCGCGAGTTGCGCCGCCAGCGCGTCGCACGTGGCCTGCCACGTCACGTGCACACTCGCGCTCAAGGCGCGCAGCGCCGCAGCGTGCGCGTCGCGCAGGCGCGCCTCGAGCGCATTCAGCGTGCCCCGCGGCGGCTCGCCGGCGGCGCGCCAGGCGCGATCCACCTCGTCCAGCGTGCGCTCGATCTGTGCCGTGGGCGTGGTGCTGCTCAGGCCTTCCAGGCGTTGCAGCAAGACCTCGCGCGCCGCCAGGTTCGCCGTGAGTTCGGCGTCGCGCGCGTTTGCCGCGGCATCGCGCTGTGCAAACACGCCGTCGGTGGCGGCCTTGAAGCGTGCCCAGAGCGCACTTTCCACACCGCGCTGCAGCGTCAACTGGCGCGCGCTGTGTTGCCACTGCGCCTGCAGTTCGCGCACGCGCGCAATCGCATCGCGCAGTTGCGGTTGCTGCTTCACCTCTTCCTGGAGCGCCAAGCCACGCTCGATGAGTTGCTCACGCACACCTTCGGCCAGCTGGCGCGCCGCCTGCAGCGGTAGCTCGATGCGCTCGACGCTCGCGCGCAGGCGTTGCTGCAAGGCATTGCGCGCGGCCGCCGGCACGGTGTGCTCCAGCGGGCCGAGCGGGCGCCACGCGCGCTGGAAGTTCTCCAGCGCACGCGCCAGTTTCTTCCAATGGGCGGCAAGGACTTCTTCGTCCTGCGATTGCGGCTCGGCAGGCACGGCGTCAAGCTCCGCGAGCAAGGCTTCGCGCGTCGCCAGATTCGCCTCGCGCTGCGCCTTCAGCGCATCGAGGTGCGCGGCCACCGGCTCGTGCGCTGCATGCAGCGCCGCGTCAAAGCGCTTCCACAGGGTCTGGTTCGCGGGCGCGCCAAGGCGGTCGAGTTCCTTCCAGCGTTTGCGCAGATCCTGGATCGCGTCGGCATGGGCCTTGAGGTTCAATTTGCGCACGCCGTGTGCGCGCACCGGCGCAGCGACCGGTGCTTCGGGCGCGGCCACCGGTGCCTCAGGCGCAGCCACCGGTGCATCAGGCGCAGCCACCGGTGCATCAGGCACAGCCACCGGTGCCTCAGGCGCAGCCACCGGTGCATCAGGCACAGCCACCAGTGCCTCGGGCACGGCCACCGGTGCGTCCGGCGTACCCGGCGTGACCTCAGGCGCGGCCTCGGCCGGCGCCCGCAACGAAGCGGCGGGCGCAGGCCGGCCAGTGGCCTCGAGTGTCGCGCGCGCCAGCGCTTCGGCCTCGCTCACCAGGTCGTCACGTGCCCGGCCACCGCCCCACTGCTGCCAGCCTTTGAGGCGCCCGCGTTCGGCGTGCAACGCCTGGAGCCGGCCATGTTGCGCATCGCCCAACCTGGCGCCGCGCAAAGTTTCGAGCAGGGCGTCGATCGCCTCCAGGCGCTGCTGAATCACGCCGAGCTGGCCCTGCGCGAGTGCCTCTTCCGACTGTTGCAGCAGCGCTTCGAATGCCTCGAACTGTTCTCCGCTCAGCGTTCTGGGTGATTTGGGCGCTACGGTCGGGGGCGCTTGTGGGGCAGGCTCCGGCACGGGCGCGGCCACTTCGGGCGGTGCTGGTTCGGCCCAGCGCGCCTGAAGCACCTGCGCCGCTTCCAGCGCTGCAGCCAGGGCCATGTCGAGTGCCGCAGTGGCTGCAACCTGTTCGCGGCTATCGCGCAGCAGTTGCGCCGCGGCGCAATCTTGCGCGAGTTGTTCGGCGCCGCCCGCGGCTGCGGGCAAGGCACAGGCGCGCTGCAATTCGGCCAGCGCCCGCTTCGCCTGGGCCAGCCACTGTTGCTGCGCATGCTCTTGCTCGCCACGTGCCTGCAACGAGGCATTCACGCGCGCACGAACGTCGGCGAACTCTTGCACCTGCGCGGGTTCGAGGACTTGCGCATCGAGCGCCTGCCAGGCACGGTCCAGGGCCACCAGGCGGTTCGCCGGAATCGGCGATTCGCCGGCCAGCGCGCGCGCCGCATCGAGCAGTGTGGCCGCGTGCGCGCGCGATTCGCGCTGCTTCAGCGCTGCGTCCAGGCGCTGCTTCGCCGCGCGGTGTGCGCGCCGGTCGTGGTTGCGCATCTCGCGTTCGGCCTGCTTCAGCGCGTCTTCGCCCGCAAGCGCTTCGATCGCGCCGAGTTTGAGCTCGACCACCGGCGCTTCCATCGCGACCCGCAGCAGCGCCGCATCGTCCCCCAGCGCCGCCTGCAAACGCGGCGCCCATTCGGCGCGCGCCTGTTCGAGCTGCTGCGCTCGCGCTTCGGCCTTTTGTTGCGGCGTCGGGCCGGTTTTCACGGGCACGCTGCGCGGCGCCGGCGGCGTGGGCGGAGCAGCGCGCGCAGCGCCGGGTTGTTTGAAGAGCCAGTTCACCATGGAGTGTCGGTTCGGTTGGGCAAAGGTTGGGCTGCGCGCTGCCGCGCTACAGGTTTTCGATGTAGATGCGGTTCCACGTCGGGCTGATGACGATCTGGTTGATGCACGCGTGCGCCGGCATTTCGGCGATGAAGCGGATTGTCCGGCCCAGGTCTTGCGGCTGCAGCATGCGCGCGCGCTCCGCAGCGCTGGGCGGCACGGGGCGCCGGTCCAGGATCGGCGTGGCGACTTCCGCGGGGCAGATGGCGCAGGCGCGAATGCCGTTCATGCCCTCTTCCATGTTGATCGTTTCCGTCATCGCCGTCACCGCATGTTTCGTCGCGTTGTAGGCGGCACCGGTGAGTTTCGGGTGGAACACGCCGGCCCATGACGAGACGTTGATGATGAGGCCGTCTTTGCGCTCACGCATCGCCGGCAGCACGGCGTGCGCCGTGTAGAACGAACCGTCGAGGTTGACGCCGACCACATCGCGCCAGCCTTCGGCGGTCTGGTTCTTCCAAAGGCGGTTCGGCGTGTTCATTCCGGCACTGTTGAGCGCCCCCAGGCCGACGACATACGTCGTCCGCCCCCCGAGGGGATCAAGGAAACTTGGGGCGGCCCGGCGTTTCCTTGTGAGCAAGATGTCGATGCGCGCGTGGCGCGCCAGGATCGCGGCGACGACCCTCTTTACCGCCTGCGCGTCAGCCACGTCGAGGACTTCAATTTCCGCGGCGCCACCGGTGCCGCGAATCTTCTGCGCCTCCTGCGCCAGCAACTCGTTGCGCCGCCCCGACATGACGACGGTGGCGCCGGCCGCTGCCTGCGCCTGCGCGCCGGCCAGGCCGATGCCGCTGCCTGCGCCCGTGATCCAGGCGACTTTGCCCTCGAGTGTGCCCATTTCTGTTTTTCTCCCGGAAGGGGTGCGCAACCGAACCCCGTTCATTCTCGACGATCCGGCGGCGTGACAATGCTGCCACTGCAACCGATTGACAAGCCAGCCATGAGCATGAAAACAACCGACCTCGAAAAGAACAAGGCGAAGAAGATCGCCGGCACGATGAAGGCCAGCACCGTGCCCGACCGTTTTGCCCAGGGTGCCGCAGCCGCGGCTGACAAGCGCGAACGTCGCGCGCGCGACGCTGCGGCCGGCCTGGTGCCGTTTGCCTGCAAGCTGCCTGCCCCATTGCTGAAGCGGCTGCACGAACGCGCCACCGGGCATGAGGGTGGTGTGAACCAGCTGGTTGCGCAGTTGCTGGACAAAGGCCTCGCGGGTTAGCCGCCAGGAGCCTGGGCAGAATTCTGCCCAGGCTCCCAGCTCCCGGGTCAGGCGCCCGCGCGCACCCGCCTGGCCCTGAACGCCGCGCAAGGGTCGTCGCGCGGTGCCGGCGCCGCGATCACCACGGCGTCGAACTGCCCGGGCGCCGGCGGCTCGTCGCCAGCCTCGACAAAGCCGACTGCGAGCAGGTCTTGCGCGGAAACCGTCGCGAGCCAGCGTGGCACGCCGATGTCGCGCCGCACATGGCCGGTGCCGGCCAGCAGCACCGCACCGCGCGCCGCGTGCTTTCGCAGCAGTTGCGCCATCACCGCGTCGCGCGCGAACTGGGCACGCGCCATGCCGGCGAGCGCGCCGCGCGGCAATGCGCCGCAGTGACCGAGATCGATCGCGTGCTCCTGGGCCGCCTGCCAGGCTGGATCCGGCGGCGCGTTCAATCCCAACTCGCGCACGCGTTCGGCGCCGAGAACTGCGTCATAGCTTTCCCGCGCCAGGCGCGCGGACATGGTGCGCGGCAAGTTGCCCGCGAGCAGCGGCAGGTCGAACTGCAACACGCATGCGATCATCGGCTCAAGGTCGGCCCAGCTCCAGCCGCGCACCGCACCTGCATTCGCGATCAGATACGCCGCGTCGAGCGGCCGTTCGCTGCGGCTGCGCTCGATGTCGGCCTGGCGGTCGGTGTCGAACTGCTCCATCACCACCGCCGGGCGCCAGCCGGCTTCGAACGCGCGGCGCAGAATGGCGCCGCGCCGGCGATGGTGCTCGGCGTTGTCGTGCACTTCGCCGAGCAGGGCGAGTGTCGGGCCTTGCAGGCGCGCCTCCCAGGGCTGGGCAGCGGCCGTGGCGGCGCCGGGCGATGCGCAGCCGGAGAAACTTTGCAGTGCGACCGTGCCCAGCGCTGCCGCTGAGAACCGGCGGCGCCGCCGGTCGAAACACTTCTGGCCCGGCCGAGAGTGGAGTTCAGTCACGCCGCGATTGTGCGGGGCCGGCCTGCGACACGGCACACTCGCAGCAATGGCTGCCCCGACCCCCGCTGCCCGCACTGCAATCGATCCGGCGCTGATCGTGATCCTCGCCGGCGTCTGCGCTGCCTTGCACGTCGGCAAACTCCCGCCCGCGATTCCCGCGCTGCAACAGGCGCTGGGCTTGACGCTGTTGCAGGCCGGCTTCCTGCTGTCGCTGGTTCAACTCGCCGGCATGAGCGTGGGCGTGGTGTTCGGTGTCTTGGCCGACGGCCTGGGGCTGCGGCGCAGCATGCTGTGCGGGTTGCTCGTGCTGGCAGCGGCGAGTGCGCTCGGCGGCTGGGCGCGTGATGTGCCGGTGCTGATGTGGCTGCGCGCCGTCGAGGGCTTCGGCTTTCTGCTCGTCGTGCTGCCTGTGCCCGGCCTGGTTCGCCAGCTCGTGGCGCGCGAACGCCTGAGCGCAATGCTCGGCATCTGGGGCGCGTACATGCCTTTCGCGACCGCGCTGGCCTTGCTGCTCGGCCCGCTGTGCATTGCCGCAGCCGGCTGGCGTGCCTGGTGGTGGTGGCTCGCCGGCATCTCGCTCGCCATGGCGTTGTGGCTCGTGCGCGCCGTGCCGCGCGCGCCGGAACGTGGCGCGACGCTGGCGCTGCCGACGCAGTGGCCGGCGCGCCTGCGGCAGACCTTGGCCGCACGCGGGCCGTGGCTGGTGGCGATGACGTTCGCCGTCTACTCCGGCCAATGGCTGGCGGTGATCGGCTTCCTGCCCGTCATCGCCGCGCAGGCCGGCCTGTCAGGCGCGGCCACTGGTGGGCTCACAGCGCTGGCCGCTGCCGTCAACATCGCGGGCAACGTGGCGTCGGGCCGCCTGCTGCAGCGTGGCTTTGCGGCGCCGCTGCTGCTCAACATCGGCTTCAGCGTGATGGGCCTCGCCGCAATTGCCGCGTTCGCGGGCGAACCCGGCGCCGCTGCGCCACCGGCGTTGCGCTACCTTGCCGTGTTGCTGTTCTCGATGGTCGGTGGCCTGATCCCGGCGACGCTGTTTGCACTTGCGGTGCGGCTGGCGCCGAGCGAGAACACGCTGTCGACGACGGTGGGTTGGGTGCAGCAATGGTCGGCGTTCGGGCAATTCGCCGGGCCGCCTCTCGTCGCCTGGGTTGCGAGCCAGGTCGGCGGCTGGGAGTGGACCTGGCTCGCGACTGCTGCGTGCTCGGCACTGGGACTCGCGCTCGTAGGGTGCATCGCACGCCTGCCGCGGCGCTGACGCAGGCAATGATCCTGGAAACCGCAGGTGACCGCTTCCCGCCGCAGGCCGGACGCGCTTGGCTCGACCGCAGGGCAAGGGACCACAGTGACGCCGGCCAAAGCCTTGCTTCCGACGCGCACTACTTCCTGATTTTTGTGAAGCAGCGGTCGCCACCGACCGCTTTCAGAAACGCACAGTCCAAAGTCGTCATTTCGCCCTCAGACGCGTTCTTGATCACGATTTGCCAGTCCTTGCCGCCGGTGCATGAAATTGACCAGAACGCAGTGCCGTCCTTGGACTTGCCCTGGGAGAACGTCTTGTTCACCACTGGGCAACGCTTGCCCTCACGCTTCATCAATTTTGCGAAGAGGATTTGGCGCTTCTCTTCGCTCAGCGCAGCAACCAGATCACTCGTCGGGCTCGCGCTGGAATTGCATGAAAGAAGGATCGACGTCGCGGCGGCAAGTGCATGCAGGAAGCGTTGGCGGAATTGACGATGCATTCTTTCTCTCCCGGCGTTTCGCACGCGCGCGATACCCAACGTCTCACAGGAGGGGTTCGCAACAGTCGCAGCCTTGTGTGCACCCCTGGACCCGAAGGGTTCGGCAGCGCTGCGCGACACGAGACGCAACGTTTCTGGTTTGCGGATGGTTTCGATGAAAAAGTCTGCCTCGAGTTGCGGCCAGTACAGATGATCTTGCGTCGGGTGCCGTACGTCAGAGACCTGCCCGATGGTGGCCTTCCTGAAGCACGGGAAGTTTGCAAATGGTACGGCGAGCCTTGCATCTCCGCGTGGCAACCAGACGCAGTGCTTGGAGACGTTTGTGACTTCAGCCCCTAAAGTGACGGTTCCATGCATCTTCGATCTCCCGCAGGGGAGCTTCGACAACGGCCTGCGCCTGGCGCAGCGGGACACCCGACGAGCCTGGGTTCCTTGCCGAATCTACCGACGGCCGGACCCAGAACTTCGCTTCGCCTGCCGGATGCGCAACCTGGACCTGAATTCGGCCATCCTCACGGGAATAGAAGAACAGCGGGCATTGACCGTCGCGGACGGACGATCGTGAGCACCATTGCCATGAGTCATGCGCGCTCGTGCTGAGATTGCACGCGTCGCGCACAGACACGCCTCACTTGCGCAGCGTTCGGCGGGCCTTGGCGTCGGAGCGCTGCTTGAGCGGAGCGTCAAGCGTCTTCATCGAGAGGCGGAGATGGCAAGTCGGCCAGCGCCCTTATTTGTTCGGCGACGCAGGCGGGCACCACAGCGTGCGCCTCAAGAAGTTGAAGCTGGGCCAGCGCGGCTTGCCTTGTGCGTTCATACCCGCCTGCCCAGACGGGCAGGGTTTGCGCAGCCTGTGGACTGCGCATCTCGATCCGTCGATCGATGTTGAACGGATCTCGTGCCGAACCTGCCACCTGCGGATTTGGCTGCTGCGACTCCAGGTATTCCAGCACGCGGTCCAGCGCATGGAACTGAATCATGCGCATCGCCGCAAGTCTTTCTCCTCTTGCGTGCCTTCGAAGCCCAATCATCAAGTTGGACAAGGCTTCACCGATGCACCAGTCGGAGTCGTGCCTGGCAGGCAGTGGCTGCTCGGGGCAGGCAAGCGCTGGGTCGACCTCGCTGCGCCGCCAGACAAGTCGGCCGGGTGCGTAGGGGATCTGGCGCAGCTCGTGCGTCTCGAACACGGCGAATTCGCAGAAGACGCCGTCCGCCATGAGCGCCTTGCGCCCGTCTGCGGTGTTTTGATAGTGCCAGACCAGCGGGTGCGCGGCTGCGAGCCAGTCAAGATCTGCAATGTACCGCTGCTTTGCGCCCTCACGCACGAGTACGAAGAAGTCAAGGTCAGACCAGGCGTCAAGGCGAGCGAGTTCCGTGCCCACGGATCCCAATGCCAACAGGCCCAGAGCATCGTCGCGTGTCGAAAGTTCCAGGGCCAACGCCTCAAGACGTTGTTCCAGAACCTTCGGCGCGTGGAACAGGGCAGCGGACATATGGAAGTACGAAGTGGGCGGTTGATAGCGATGTCGACCGATCTGTTCAATCTTCAGCGGGTGTCGCGCGGAACGCCTGGCGTTTGACGTGAGCCGACCGCAGCGGCGCCGCGCGCCCGGACCGGAATGAAACGAGAGCGGCCTGCGCCCTGCCGCAGCGGATTGACTTCAGGCAAGGATGAGGCCCCGACCAATTCACCGAGCGCGGTAGACACGATCCAGCACCGCCTCATAGGGAAACGCGGAACCCGGGTCCACCTTTCTGCGCTGCGCGCGGTCGCAAGCAAGGCGACCAAGATCCAGGTCCGAATGGCGCCGAACAGCGCCACGGCCGATGCCGTGCCGCTGCTCGATCCCTTTCAACAGCACCACCAGGGCCGCCAGCTGTTCCTCCGGGAATGGGTCGACTCCGTTACCGTCGTTCACGAGTTCAATTGCAATCGAGCGTGCGCTAAGGCGATAGACATGGTGTGCGACCCGATCTTCCGGAACGCTGCTGCGCACCGTTCCGTCGCGGTCGATCATGTAGTGAATGCCCAGGACTGGATGGGCCTCGATCTGTCGCAGGTTCTCCTGCAGAATGCCGCCGCCTACCCATATGGGCTTGCCCGTCCTTGCATCGCAAGTGGGGCCGCCTGTGGAGTGGATGACTGCCAGGTTGATGCTCTCACTGCGAACTGCGCCACTGCGGCGCGCATCGGCGGTGCCCGCCGTCACGCTGAGCGCTGCGGCGAGCAACCAAGGCAGCGTCGAACGCCCCAAGGCGCGTGGTGACCAGGTGTGGCAGTGCGACACGAAGGTGGCTATGGGCCAACGTTCGAGCTCAGCTGCGTGCGCAGGCCGCAGGCCGGAGCACGTCGGCTCGAGCGAGGGGTGGGCGGGCGAACGAAGTCGGATTGCGCTGGCTGGCACAACGCCAAGCGTATGCCAAAGGCCCCGGGCCGCGCGACCGTGATCTGCCTTTTCGGGTGATGGCTGCGTCGCTATGGCACGCCGAATTTCCCTGCGCACGCAGCGCAAGCTGCTGCGTCGTCAGGGCTGGGCGCTGCGCCCAGCGGCGCGCTCCGATCACGCGGCCTGCTCCAGCCGCGCGATGCGCTGCTGCATCGGCGGGTGGCTCGCAAACAGCGACATCAGGCCGCCCGGCCTTGCGCTGATGCCCAGCGACTGCATCGTCTTGGGCATCTCGCCGGGGTCGAGCCCGCCCAGGCGCACCAGCGCGTTGATCATCGGCTGTTTGCGCCCCATCAGCCGTGCCGCTCCGGCATCGGCGCGGAACTCGCGCTGGCGCGAGAACCAGGCGACGACGATCGCCGCCGCCACGCCGAGCAGCAGGTCGAGCACCACCGTCGTCACGTAGTAGCCGATGCCCGGGCCGTCGTTCTGGTTGCGCAGCACGACCCGGTCGACGAGGTAGCCGATGACGCGCGACAGGAACACCACGAACGTGTTCATCACGCCCTGGATCAGCGTCATCGTCACCATGTCGCCGTTGGCGACGTGCGTGATTTCGTGGCCGATCACCGCCTCCACCTCCTCGCGCGTCATCGACTGCAGCAGCCCGGTGGAGACCGCCACCAGCGCCGAATTCTTGAAGGCGCCGGTGGCGAACGCATTCGGCGCACCTTCGTAGATGCCGACCTCGGGCATCGTGATGCCGGCCTGATCGGCGAAGCGGCGCACCGTCGCGGTGAGCCAGGCATGCGTGGCGTCGCTCGAGTCGTTGATGAGCTGCAGGTGCGTCGTCCATTTCGCCATCGGCTTGCTCAGCAGCAGCGAAATGAAGGCACCGCCGAAACCCATCACCAGCGAGAAGCCCAGCAGCGAAGTCAGGTCGAGCCCACTCTCGGTGAGAAAGCGGTTCAGCCCGAGCAGGTTCACGGCCAGGCCCAGCACCAGCATCACGGCCAAGTTGGTCATTACGAACAGGACGATGCGTTTCATGGTTTGCCTTGAAGTGATGGTTTCAGATCGCTTGCAGCCCGCTGCCGTTGCTCGGGGTCGGCGTTGGCCCTGTGAGGCGCCAGCCTAGCACCACTGGTCGCGGCGCGCTGTGCCGCGGCGAGAATGCGAGCCATCCCCTGCGATGACGGCACTCGGTTTTTCCCTCGGCGACGCACAACTCCTGCAGTGGCTGGGGGTGGGGGTGGTGGCGTTCGCCGCATCGATCCTGGGTGGCCTGGCCGGTTACGGCACCGGCCTCGTGCTGCCGGTGGTGCTGGCGCCGGTGGTGGGCGTGGCCAACGTCGTGCCGGTGATGGCGCTGGCGATGGTCCTGAACAACGGCAGCCGCGTCGCCGCGTTCTGGCGCGACGTGCAGTGGCCGCACGTACGGCGCGTGCTGCTGCTCGGCCTGCCGGCGTGCGTGGCGGGCGCGTACGGCTACACCCTGCTCGACGCGCGCTGGGTCGCGCTCTTGATCGGGCTGTTTCTGCTCGCGAGCATCCCGCTGCGGCGAGCGCTGAAGCGCGCGAACTACGAGCTCGGTGCGCGCGGCGAGGTCGGCGCCGGCGCCGGCTTCGGTTTCATC
>Ga0334722_10007101_pt1 | contig 10925 bp, 12 predicted proteins | sample C3_bottom_MG_FD_207210 | JGI IMG/M metagenome (GOLD analysis project Ga0334722, IMG submission 207210) | Sediment microbial communities from Yellowstone Lake, YNP, Wyoming, USA - C3_bottom | ecosystem: Environmental > Aquatic > Freshwater > Lake > Sediment | place: USA: Wyoming | collected...
CGCGCTGGGCGCGCTCATCGAGCGTCTCCCCGTCGTCTCCGCGCAGTCGGTCACCGACGCCCTCCGGACCATCGTCGGGGCCAGGCGCCCCGAGGTCCTCGAGGCCGACCTTGGGGCGTTCGAGGCGGGCCGCCGGGCGGCCGCTCAGTCGAATCTGACCGCTGCGTAACCCACCACGCGGCGCGGGTCGCCACCCGGGGCGTCGGCAGAGGTCGCGTGGGCCAGCACCGTGCCGCCGGAGGCGCCCATCGCCCCCACGGCGGCGAGCGTGAAGAGAGCCGGCTCGATCCCGCACAGCGCGCAGTCCAGGCCGGCGATGCGCCCGGCTTCGGCGATCGCCTCGTGGCGAGCGAGCCGATCGGCGTCGAGGGCGGCGATCGCGTCGAGGGACTCGCTGTCCACCCGTTCGGCAACGGCCCGGGCCGGGTAGTGGGCCAGGTCCGTGCTGGCGGCCAGGACGATCCGTTCGCCGGCCGACCGGGTAGCGGCGAGGAGCCGGCCGAGTGCCGCCCCAGCGGCACGGCAGCCGGCCGACCCCAGCGGCCCCACGAGGAGCGGGACGAGCCGAGCGCCGGGGCTGACGCGGGCCACGAAGGGCAGCTCGACCTCGATGGAGTGCTCCTCGAGGTGGGGCTCCGCCCGCGCCGCGAATGGTTCTCCGAGCGCGAGGATGCGCGCCCGGAGCGGCTCATCGATGGCGATCTCCCCGAGCGGGGTGCGCCACGGACCGCCCGGCCAGACGGCGATCCCGCCCGGCCGGCGCGCGAAGTGGTTCGTTCCGGCCAGCACGACCGTCAGCGGCGCGGTCCCCGGCGATGGCTCCGGCTCTCGCCCCTGAGCCTCGAGCTCGACCCAGCCGCGGGCGGCGACCGGCCCCGACCAGTCGAGCCCGGCGTGCGGCACGAGCAGCCCCAGCGGAAGCGGAGGTTCGGGGGACCGATCCCGGCGGGCAGCGCTCAGAAGTCCGGCGACCTGTCGCTCCAGGGTGGCCGGGTCCGCGGGGTAGAAGCTCCCCGCGTGGGTCGTCCGGCGCGGCGCCCCCGCCGCGATCGCGACGCTCATCGGGCCCAGATCCCGGCGATCGGGGTCCGGCAGGTGGGGCAGGCCCCGTCCACGATCCGGTCGGCCGTGACCGCGTAGCCCCGTCGGACGACGAGCGTCGTTCCGCAGCCGGCACAGCGGGTGTCGTCGGAGAGCTCGCCGCCCGCGCCCCACACGTTGCCCGGGTAGATGTGACGCAGGCCGGCCGCCCGGCCGATCCCGACCGCCTCGACGATCGTCCCCAGCGGCGTCGGCGGATGGTCCGTCATCAGGTGCGCCGGAAAGAAGCGGCTGACATGCCAGGGCGTGTCGGGACCGAGCTCGCGCACCAGCCAGGCCGTCAGCTCGCGGATCTCGCCCATGTCGTCGTTCTCGCCGGGGACCAGCAGGGTCGTCACCTCGACGAAGATGCCGTGTCGGCGCATCTCCACGAGCGCGTCGAGGACGGGCGCCAATCGGGCGCCGCAGACGCGCCGGTAGAAGCGGTCCGAGAAGCCCTTGAGATCGACGTTGGCGGCGTCGATCCACGGGCCGAGCACGTCGAGCGCCTCGGGCGTCTGATAGCCGTTGGTGACCAGGAGGTTGAGCAGCCCGGCCGGCCTGGCCAGCCGCGCGGTGTCGAGGACGTACTCGGCGAAGATCGTCGGCTCGACATACGTGTAGGCGATGCTTCGCGCCCGGAGGGCGACCGCCCGCGCCACGACCTCCTGCGGTGGTAGCCGGAACGAGCGCGTCCGGATCCCCTCGCGCGGCGCCTGGGCGATGGCCCAGTTCTGGCAGAAGCGGCAGTGGAAGCTGCAGCCGCGGGTCGCGATCGAGTAGGCGGTGGTGCCGGGCAGGACGTGGTACAGCGGCTTCTTCTCGATCGGGTCCAGCTCGGCGGCGACGGCCTCGCCATAGACCAGCGTGACGAGGGCGCCGGCACGATTCTCGCGCACGCCGCAGATGCCGCGTCGACCGGGCCGGACCAGGCAGCGATGGGCGCACAGGTCGCAGCGCACGCTGCCGTCGGGAAGGGGAGTGGCGAGGATCGCGGGCGCGACCCCGCGCTCGGACGCGCGCGACCCGGGGGGATCCATACAGGTGCGACGATGCTCGCACCGCCGAGAGGCACCGGCCAGTGCCGAACGGCCCAGCGGATGCGCCGGCTACGGTTTGTGCCCCAAGACCCCCGCCCCTACCGTTCCGAAGGCCGCCGCATCCGAATGCTGGGGTGCCCCGCTGAAGACGTCGATCCCGCGTCGAACCTCGACGTCCCGGAACCCCGCCCCTTCGACGAGACCGCGCAGATCTTCCTCGATGAGGCCGCCGGCGATGCAGCCGGTCCACAGGCTGACGTCCGCCCGGGATCCGCCGGGCACCGGCCGATCGAGGACGATGTCCGCGAACTGCACGCGGCCACCGGATCGGAGGACGCGGAACATCTCGCCGAGGGCCGCGGCCTTGTCGGGCACCAGGTTGAGGACGCCGTTGCCGATCACGACGTCGGCCCAGCCGTCGGTCACGGGCAGCGCTTCGAGGACGCCCTCGCGGAACTCGACGTTGGCCAGGCCGGCAAACTCGGCGTTGCGCCGGGCCTTGGCGAGCATCTCGGGGGTCATGTCGATCCCGATCACGTGGCCGGCGGCACCGACGAGCCGGGCCGCTATCAGGCTGTCAGCGCCCGCGCCCGACCCGCAGTCGACGATCCGCTCGCCCGGCTGCAGCCGGCCCAGGGCGAACGGGTTGCCCGTGCCGGCCATCGACTCGACGGCGCTTGCGGGCAGCGTCTCGACCCACTCCTGCGGGTAGCCGAGGATCGCCGCCAGCCGCGCTCCGGTCTGGAAGTGGAAGCCCTGCTCCGGGTGCTCGGCGACCGCGGCGTACTCGGCGCGGATCGCGGCCCGGAGTGTGGTCAGGTCGACCGCCGGCGTCGTGGTCGTGTCGGTCATCACGAGCTCCTTCGGGTCCTGGCCGTTGGTGGCCTTGGGGCCATCGCATGTCGGCCGTCACCGGCGGAGACGCATCCGAAGCCCGCCGATATTCCCGATCAGTCGCGCGACCGGCCCGGCAGGATCTCGTCCCCTGTCGGCTTGCATGCCCGGACGACCACGCTCGCCGCGATCGAGCCATGGCGCTCGGCGGGGACCCGAGCCCGGAGCAGGGCGAGGAGCTCATCGGAGAACAGTGGGTAGAGTGAGCACTCGTCGATCCCGAAGTCGTCGACGCGCTCGATCGCGACGTCGCGGAAGCCCGCCCGACGCAGTCCCTTGTACAGCGCGACCTCCGACAGGGCACCCGACAGGCAGCCGGCCCAGGCGGCCGGGTGGGTGGCGATCTCCGGCGGCAGGTCGTGGTCGAGGACGAGATCGACGATCGCCAGGCGGCCGCCCGGCCGGAGGACCCTGAACGCCTCGGCGAAGACGCGGACCTTGCGCGGTGACAGGTTGGGCACGCCGTTGCTCACGATCACGTCGGCCGAGTCGTCCGGTAGCGGGAGCGCCTCGATCTCACCCTGGATGAAGCGGACGTTCGTGGCGCCGGCGGTGGCCGCCGCGGCGACCGCCCGGTCGATCATCTCGGGGAGGAAATCGACGCCGACCACGTCCCCGGTCGGGCCGACGCGACGAGCGGCGAGGAGGCAGTCGATGCCGCCGCCCGACCCGAGGTCGACGACGCGTTCGCCCGGCCGCAGGTCGGCGTACCGGATCGGGTTCCCCACTCCCAGGGCGATCCTGACGGTCTCCTCCGGCAGTCCGACGAGCTCGGCCGGATCGTAGAAGCGCTCGGCGACCTGCCGGTCGGTGGGGCGGACCGTGGCGTACGTCTCCCGGACGCTGGCCCGGATCGCGTCCTGCTGGAGGAAGTCGGACCCCACCAGGTGCCCGGCGTGGAGGTCCGTCACCGGTCAGGCCCGCCATCGCGCACCGTGGCCAGAAGCAGCTCGATCCGATCGCGAAGCTCGTCCGGCAGCGCCGGGCTGCTCGTCGTGGCGACGAGGCCGCGCAGCTCGCGCGAGAACTCGAGCTCGCCGCAGCAGCGCTTGCACGTCTCCAGGTGCGCCTCGAGCTCCTCGGCCGGGTGGGGCTCGAGCGAGCGGTCGAGGAAGGGCCACATCCGGCGGACCGCTTCACGGCAATCGATCATGACTCATCGCTCACAGTCACCAGGCGGCGACGGACCGCGTAATCCCAAAGTCCCCGCTCGAGCTGCTTCCTGCCGCGGTGGAGCCGCGACAGGATCGTGCCAAGGGGGACCCCAAGGACAGCGGCCGCCTCCTTGCAGCTGAACCCGTGCATGGTGGTGAGGAGGAGGGGCGCCCGGAAGGCGGGTGTCATCGTGGCGAAGACGGCCTGGACATCCTCATCCTCGAACAACCGGAGGAAGTCGAGGTGCAGCTCATCGGAGTACGGGAAGGGATCCTCGATGGCGATCGTCGTGAAGAGCGAGAACTCGTCGTCCGGCTCGCCCGCCTCGAGCGGAACGGTGTCCAGCGCACGGCCACGGGCCCGCCACCGATCACGGGCGCAGTTCGTGGCGATCGTGAACAACCACGTCCTGGCCGCCTCCGGGTCGCGCAGGCCGTCGAACGAGCGCATGGCCCGGACGAGCGTGTCCTGGAGGAGGTCCTCGGCATCCGTTCGGTCGCCGCACACGTGGACGCAGTAGCCGTAGAGCCGGTCGAGGTGCTCGTGGACGACGTCCGCGAACAGCCGGCCGGGCGCGACGCGGGCCGTTCCGTCCGGCAGCTCGGTGGCCTCGACCATCGCCGTGGTCACCTCCTCGATCCTCTCGACCATGCGGGCGAGCGTCTCATCCAAGGTTAGACGAGGCCGCGGGTTTCGATATTCCCGATCCGGGCCGGATCAACGCCCGGGAATAAGTTCCTGGCGGGTGGCGTCCCGAACCTCGACGAGGACCGCGCCCCCTGCGGTCCCGAAATACAGGAAGGCGGGATGACGATGGCCACCATCGCCGTTCGCAACGGCGTCAATGTCGACCAGCTCGTCGCCACGATCGGCGCCATCCAGGCCGACCCGGCCGTCGGCGCGTTCACGTTCAAGGCCAGGAGCACCTGGAAGGACGGCGGCCAGAGCCGGGGCGAGATCCGGGACTTCGTCCATGCCGGCTCGACGTCGGACCGCGGAACGACGTTTCGACTCGTCGGCGACGAGCCGCCCGTGCTCCTCGGCTCGAACGCCGGACCGAATGCCGTTGAGCTCCTCCTCCAGGCGCTGGCATTCTGCTACGGCGTGGGGTACGCCTACAACGCGGCGGCCCGCGGGATCGAGATCAGCGAGCTTCGCTACGAAGTCGAGGGCGACATCGACCTGCGGACCTTCGTCGGGCTCGAGGGACCCCGGGCGGGCTTCACCGCGATCCGGGCGAAGAGCTGGGTGAAGTCGCCGAACGCGACGCAGGCGGAGCTGGAGGAGCTCTGCCAGTACGTTCAGGACACCTCGCCGGTCCGGGACTGCCTGGCGAACCCCATCCCGGTCACGACCGACCTCGTCGTGCTCGACTGACGGGATGGGATCGGCCGCCGAACCCGATCATCGGGATATCGACGTCCATCTGGAACCGTACGATGGCGAGGGTCCGGTCGAGCGGCAACGACGTTCTTGCTGAGTGACGGTGCGGCTCGACTACTTGGGGATGGTCGTCCCCGTGCTGTCCGCAAGGACTGCGGCCGCGGTCGCCAGGGCGGTGAGCGCCGAGATGACCCAGCCGACCAGGATCGGACGAAGACGGCGGAACGTGTGACGCATGGCAGAGCTCCCTTCTCCGCCCGACCGAGACCCATCGTTGCCAGGCCCCCCGCCCGGGTTCCCCCCGACCCGGACCAGCGCATGGTAGGCTTCCCTCCATGGGAAAGTCAAGTATTACTATACTTCCGATGGCCCGACCGGGGACGCCGTTCGCCCGGGCGCTCGGTGCCACGATCCGCCATCGCCGTCTGTCGGCCCGCCTCAGCCAGGAGGAACTGGGCCGTCCTTTGACCAAGGGCTTCGTCTCCCAGGTCGAGCGCGGACAGGCCCTGCCGTCGATCGGGGCCCTGCTCCTGTTCGCGGACCGCTTGGCCGTTTCGCCTGCCGCACTGTTGCCGGTTGCCGCCGGCGGATCCGGTATGTACACTGCGGTCCATGCCGACACGACAGCGGCGCCGGGTCGTCGTCGACGACAGCGCATTGGCGAGAGGGATCGGGGCGCGGCTCAAGGCCGCGCGGCTCAAGGCCGGCCTGACCCAGCAACGGCTGGCAGGGGACCGCTACACGAAGGCCTACGTGAGCGCCCTGGAGCACGGGCACGTGAAGCCCTCGATGGCGGCGCTCAACTTCCTCTCGGCTCGGCTCGGCGTGACCGCCCACGCTCTGTTCACCGATGAGGCCGAGGCCTGGACGCGGCTCGAGGCCGACCTGCGTCTCGCTGCCGGACGATGGCAGGAGGCGGTCGACGCCTACGAGTCCCTCCTGGCGGAGACGGACGAGCCCTGGATCAGGGCGGAACTTCTGCGCGGTCAGGCGGAAGGACTGGTCCGGCTGGATCGTGGGGCGGAGGCGGCTGCGGCAGGCGCCCAGGCCGCCGAGATCTTCGCGCGCCTGAACCGCCCCGCCGATGCCGCCCTGGCGAACTACTGGCTGGCCGCCGCGCAGTACCTGCTCGAGAACACGCGCGAAGCCCGCGCGCTCTTCGAGAACCTCCTGGCGCAGATCCGCGGCGGTCTCGCGGTCGAGCCGGACTTCAAGCTGCGGGTCCTGATGGCGCTCTCCTCGGTCGAATCCCGGGTCGGGCAGCACCAGATCGCCCTGGCCTACCTCGAGGAGGTCAGGGGCCTGGCCGGACAGCTCGACGATCGACGCCGGGCGCACTTCCTGTTCGACCTCGCGCACAGCTATCGCGAGACCGGAGACCTCGAGGCGGCGGTGCGCACGGGTCGGGCCAGCATGGCCCTCTTCCGCGCCGGCGAGTCCGACGTGGCCATGGCCTCGCTGGAGAACGAGCTGGCGCTGGCCTACCTCGCCATCGGCAACCTTGGCCGGGCGGAAGAGCTTGCCACGAGCGCCGAGCAACAGTTCACTCGCCTCGACGACGAGCGCTCGCTGGCGCATGTCCTCGAGACCCGGGCCGCGATCGCCCTGGCCCGGAACGACGTCCAGTCAGCGTCGACCCTGGTGGAGCGCGGCCTCGAGCTTGCGCGCCGCACCTCGAACCGCAAGGCCGAGCTGGGCAACCTGCTGCGGCGGGCGAAGGTCCAGCTCGCCCTGGACGATCGGGACGCCGCCCTGGCCTCGTACGAGGAAGCTGCCGCGCTCGCGCGATACGAACCCGGGTCCCCGGCGCTCCGCCGCGTGCTGACGGACTGGGCGGAGCTCCTGGCGCAGACCGGCGACGTCGAGCGGGCCTACGAGCTCGCCCGCGAGGCGCTCTCGGGGTAACGCGGTCAGCCCGGCCAGGTCGGGAGCGGAGGAGGGGAGCCGGGTCGAGCGACCAGGTATCCCTGGAGCAGGTCCACCCCGTGCTGCCGGAACCAGGCCGCCTCGCCGGGCGACTCGATGCCCTCGGCCACGGTCAGGACACCGAGCTCCCGCGCGGCCTCGAGGAACTTGGCCACCAGGGTCGACTTGTAGGCGTCTCGATCGATGTCGCGGACGAGCGCCATGTCGACCTTCACGTACTCGGGCCGGAGGCGGTGGAGGACGTTGAGGGTGGCATAGCCGGCGCCGAGATCGTCGACCGCCACCCGGAAGCCCGCCTGCCGATACCAGCCCACAAGGTCCATGAGGTAGTCGAGATCCTCGACCGCCTCGCTCTCGGTGATCTCGAAGACGACGCGCTCGGGCGCGATCCGGAGGGCCTCGAGCTGGTCGAGCGTGCCGCGGATCCAGCGCCCCGGCTCGGCGGTCCTGGATGGCGTGAAGTTGACGAAGATCAGGGCGTCGATGGCGTGGTCGCCGGCGGCGTGCAGCGCCGTCATCCGCGCCGCCCAGTCCAGCTCGAGCAGCAGCCCGGTCCCGCGCGCGATGGCCAGGAGTCGATCCGGACCCACGAGCGCGCCTTCATGCTCGCTGCGCATCAGGCACTCGTAGGCGTACACCTGCGACGGCTTGCGAGCCGAAACGATGGGTTGGAAGACCGTGTGCAGGGAGCCGCGACGGATGAGCTCGAGCAGCCACCCACTCTGCGCCCGCGCGGCAAGGCGATCGAGCGTCTCGACGTCGAAGTAGTCTGAGATGGCCGGCGGCTGGCCGGCGGGCGCGAAGAGCACCCGGGTGTCGAGATGGTCGGGCAGGCTGCTGACCAGCCCGAGCAGGAGCGGCTCGAGACCGAAGGCGGGGACGTCGATCAGGAGCAGCCCGTCGCGCTCCGTCCAGCGATGGCCGCCGGTCGTGAGGTCCCGCTGCAGCGTGGCCGACGATGACCCGGCCAGGCGCACCCACAGCTCTCCCGGACGGAGGAACACGGCAGCCGGATCCACCGGCGGCGACGCTGTGCGGCGTCGCTCGTCCGCGATCGCTCGTCGTCTGGCTCGCTCCCTGGTCGGCACGGTGCCCTGCTCCCTCGGGTTCCGTGGGGCTGCGTAGTATAGCAATAGTAGACCACGGCGACGGCGTTGGCGCCAGGGCGTACCCCGTGACGGTGGTCAGACCCGGAGACGATCCTCTAGCGCCGACCGAGCGCCTGCCGACGCTGCTCGACCAGCCGCCAGATCATCGGCGTGAAGATGAGCTGCAGCGCGAGGTCCATCTTGCCGCCGGGGCAGACGAGGGTGTTGGCGCGGGTCATGAACGAGTCGTGCAGCATCGATAGCAGGTACGGGAAGTCGATGTCGCGCGGCTTTCGGAAACGGATGACGAGAAAGCTCTCGTCGAGCGTCGGGATGAAGCGAGCGATGAACGGGTTCGACGTGTCGACCACCGGCACGCGCTGGAAGTTGATGTGCGTTCGGGTGAACTGGGGGCAGATGTAGTTGACGTAGTCGGGCATGCGGCGAAGGATCGTGTCGGTGACCGCCTCGGTCGAGTAGCCGCGCGTGACCTTGTCGCGGTGGATCTTCTGGATCCACTCGAGGTTGATGACGGGCACGACCCCGATCAGCAGGTCCGGGTGCTGCGCGACGTTCGATCCCTCGGTGACCACCGCGCCGTGCAGGCCCTCGTAGAACAGCAGGTCGGTGTCCGGGGGCAGCTCCTCCCACGGCGTGAACGTGCCCGGCGGCTGGTCGTACGGAGCCGCGTCGTCCTCGTCGTGGAGGTACTTCCGTATCCGGCCGCTTCCATCGGCCGCGTAGCCTTGGAAGAGGGCCTCCAGCTCCTCGAACAGGTTCGTCGCCGGGCCGAAGTGGCTGAAGCTGTGGTTGCCGCCGGCTGCCTCGGCGGCCATCATCTCGGCCATTTCGGCCCGGTCGTAGCGGTGGAATGCATCGCCCTCGACGAACGCCGCGTTCACGTTCTCGCGGCGGAAGATCTGCTGGAACGTCCGGGACACCGATGAGGTCCCGGCGCCGGATGAGCCGGTGACGGCGATGATCGGGTGGAGCGTCGACATCCCGCCTCCTAGTCGCGGTTGCGAAAGAGCCCGCGTGAGCCGAACAGGGGTGCGTCGTAGGTCCGGACGTTGTGGTCGCGGTGGTACGCCTCGATCCGGTCGACCTCGACCCGCGACCCGAAGACGAAGCCGGTCCGCTCGTGGAGGCTCTCGGGCTGGACCTGCAGGACCGGCCGGTCGCCGGTGCTGGCTCGACCGCCCGCCTGCTCGATCAGGAAGCCGATCGGGTTCGCCTCGTAGAGCAGGCGCAGCTTGCCGTTCCGGGCGGTGGCGCGGTCATCCCGCGGGTAGAGGAACACCCCGCCGCGCAACAGGATGCGATGGGCCTCGGCGACGAGCGAGGCGACCCAGCGCATGTTGAAGTCGCGTGCTCGCGGGCCGCTGCTGCCGGCCATGCACTCGTCCACGTAGCGCTTCACCGCGGGCTCCCAGAACCGCGAATTCGACGAGTTGATCGCGAATTCGCTGGCCTGCTCGGGGATCCGCATCTCCGGGTGGGTGAGGATGAACTCGCCGATCTCGCGGTCGAGCGTGAAGCCGTGGACGCCGTGCCCGAACGACATGACGAGCATCGTGGTGGGTCCGTAGATCGCGTAGCCCGCGCAGACCTGATGATCGCCGGGCTGGAGGAAGGCGGGCGCGCCGACATCGGCGTCGGGATCCGGGTCCGGAAGGACCGAGAAGATCGAGCCGACGGACACGTTGACGTCGATGTTCGACGACCCATCGAGGGGATCGAAGGCGAGCAGGTAATGCCCGCGCGGGTACTCGGGCGGGATGCGCAGGACGTCCTCGAGCTCCTCCGAGAGCATCGCCGCGAGCGTCCCGCTGCGCTCATGCGTCCGGATGAAGATCCGGTTCGCCAGGAGGTCGAGCTTCGCCTGTTCCTCGCCCTGGATGTTCGTCGTGCCCGCCTTCCCGACGGCATCCGAGAGCGCCCCCTTGCCGACGACGTTGGCGATCCGCTTGCAGGCCAGCCGGATGTCGTTGACGAGCGCGGTGAAGTTGCCGGTCGCACCGGGGGTCTTGCGCTGCTCGGCGATGAGGAACTCGGTCAGGGTCTGCTCCTGGCCGACGGCATCCTCGGTGTCCGACCGAGCCGATCCGGCAGCCTCGATCATCGCCCGGCCTCCGCATCCGCCTGATCCGCGAAGACGCGGCTGGCCCGGATGTCCTCCGGCTCGATGGTCATCAGCTCTTCGCGCGTGAGCGGACCGTCCCCGCGGCTGAACAGTCGGTTCGCCTGGCGGAGCCGCGCTCGGTCGAGGGCGTTCCTGACGGAGCGCGCGTTCGCGAAGTTCGGCTGTACCCGTCGCCGCTCGATGTACTGGACGAGCGCGCGGTCGGCGTCCGGGGAC
>Ga0334722_10007102_pt1 | contig 10925 bp, 9 predicted proteins | sample C3_bottom_MG_FD_207210 | JGI IMG/M metagenome (GOLD analysis project Ga0334722, IMG submission 207210) | Sediment microbial communities from Yellowstone Lake, YNP, Wyoming, USA - C3_bottom | ecosystem: Environmental > Aquatic > Freshwater > Lake > Sediment | place: USA: Wyoming | collected...
CCCGCGCCGCCGCTCGTCGCTTCTGGACGTGGGGACGGCTGCTGGATTCCACGATTCCATCTTGACAGGTAGAACACCATTCTGCTAGAAGAACGACGTTCTACTCAAACAAGGGCGGAGGGACTGGGAGATGACCGGCTCGTATCCCGTCAAGCTCGGCGCAGTCGCCGGATGGATCGGCTTCATCGGCATCGTGGCCGCGTTCATCGCCCTTCCGATGCTGCTCGCCGGTCAACCACCTTCGATGGCCACCGACCTGGCGGCCGTGATGGCCTACTTCCGTCATCCCGAGTTCGCCCTCATCAACGGGTACCTCGGAGTCTTCGTCGGCGCCATCGCGGTCATCGTCTTCGGCTACGGCCTGCGGACTTCACTGCGCCAGACGGGTGATGAGCGAACCTGGACGTTCGCCGACCTCGGGCTCGCGCTCCTCATGGTCTCGGTGCCGGTCTACATCGTCTCGGGTGCGATCGGGGCGACGCTCGTCCACGCGGCCGACGGCGACACCGGGACGTTCGCCACCCTGTTCCGCCTGTACGAGACACTGTACGACGGCGCCGCGGACGTGCTCGAGGGGGCATGGATCCTGTCGTTCTCGATCGCGATGCTGGGCGGGGCGATGCCGCGTTGGCTCGGCTGGCTGGGTATCGCGCTCGGCCTGTCGCGCTGGGTCAAGGGCACGATCCCTTTCGGCAGCCCGATCGAGGTGATCATTCCCATCAGCGGCGTTCTTTTCGTGGTCTGGTTCCTCTTCGTCGTCATCGCGCTGACGAATGCCGCGCGGCGGCCCGGGATGACGCGAGTGGGCGAAACGGCCCCTGTTTAGTGGTGGCCCTGGCGACCAACCTGCAGCCACGGGTCGCATTCGACTCGACATCCTGCCGAAGTTGCCGTCCGAAGCCATCGGTTATCCTTGGCCCCGCGCCGACATAGCTCAGCGGTAGAGCAGCTGTTTCGTAAACAGCAGGTCCTCGGTTCAAATCCGAGTGTCGGCTCCAGCCCTTCCTCCCGTTCAGGATCGACGGTTCAGGCTGCGAATCTCGTCGCTAGCTTCTGCCACGACGCTGAAAATCTGCTAACTGGAACAGGACGACGAGCAGCCAGTAGGCAGCCGCAAACACCTTCGTCGCGAACGTGCGTGTCATGTTCGGAACCCTCCCTCTGCCCTTTCGCCCCACCAAGCGGCGTCCTGGCGCCTCCCGACGTGGAGGCTATGCGCCGATCCGTCTCGGCGTCACGAGGTCGGCGTCCCGGACCCTCGTGCCATCGACCCGACTCGCTGGGAATCGTTTGCCGTTGCCGAGCGCGCCGAACGGACCAACAGGATCAGGCTGACCGCACCGATCCAGACGAGCATCAGAAGGTAGGCCGGGTATCCGAGATCCAGGCCCGGATCGACGCCGCCCGCAAACGCCGAGACGACTTCCAGGGCCGCGATCGCGAGGGCCGTCCAACCCAGCCAGACGGGCAGCGTTCGGCGGGCGACGATGAGCAACCCCAGTGCGCCCACGAAGAGGGCCACCGGGTACGCATATACGCGCACCAGCGAGTCGGTGGCGGCGACAAAGAGAGCGACGGCGCCGCTCTGATCCGAGCTGGCGGCCGTCTGTGCGCTGGCGATGAGCAGACCGCGCCGAACCACCGACAGCACGAACCCTCCGACTGCGCCCAGCACGGCGACTTGCGCGAGGGGACCATTGTCGGTGTCGAGATAGCGGGCGAACGAGGCCGCAAAGATGACGAGGATGGCGGTCCCCAGCCCCGTCGTCGCCGCGAGCAAGGCGACGGTCGCGATCGCGCCGGGCTGGCTGATCGCCTGGATGACGGCAGCCGCCGTTCCGCCGGGCTCGACCGGTGCCGGGAAGATCGCCTCGATCGCCGTGCCTCCGATGACGAACGCAAGTCCGGCGATGCCGCTGACCCTGGCAAGGGTTCGCGTTTCCATGACCTTCCTCCTGTGTGATCGACGCCATCCATGGCGACGGACGTCGCGACGCTAGAGGAGCCAGGCGGCGGTGACCAAGCCGACCAACCTCCCGCCGCCGTAGGGTTGTCCCCCGAGATGCTCGGCGGATCACCCCCTCGACGGCGACCCGCGCAGTGCGGACAATCGATGCGATGACCGGTTCAGTCGGCGCCGCCGGGACGGATCCTCGCCGGATCGCCTTCCGGGTCACCTTGGTCGGGGCGTTCCTCGCCCTTGCGGGCTTCACGCTGTACGGGGTGGCGCGCGGACAGATCGATGGCCCGCTGCTGCAGGGGATCACCCTGTACGCCTCGCTTGCCATCGCCGGGTGGCTCATCCTTGGTGCTCGGGCCAGCAACCTCATCGGCTGGATGCTCGCCATCACCGGCGTGCTGGCCGGCTTCATGGCCGGCGCCATCGGGGTCGTCGTGCTCTACAGTGCCGGCGGTCCGATCGATCGTGCGCTGGCGCTCGGCGCCTTCCTGCTGATCTGGCTGCTGTTCAGCGTCCAGCTGCCGTTCGCGCTCATCATCCTGCTCTTCCCTGACGGCCGTCTGCCCGATCCACGATGGCGGCCGATCGCGCTGGCGGGAAGCGCGGCGGGCATCGCCGCCGCCGTCATCCTTGCCCTCGGCGCCCCACCGGGCCAGCTACCGCCGACCGTCGGGATCACGGTCGCCGGCGATCTCGCCGGCCCGCTCTACCGGACACTCGCCGGCACGCCCTTGCCTGCCATCGCCGACGCCACGGGGTCGGTCCTCCTGCTCGGCGCCCTGGCGGCAGTGGTCGCCCGCTACCGGGCCGGCCGAGGGCTGCTCCGTCAACAGATCAAATGGTTCGTCGCGGGGGCGATCGGCAGTGTCTGCGTCGGCCTGCTGGTCACCCCGTTCGAGCCGCAGCCGGGCATCGTCGGCAGCGTCGCCCGCACGATCGACATCCTCGCCGTGCCGCTCCCGCTGCTCGGTGCCGCCGCGGGCGCCCTCCGCTACCGGCTCTGGGACGTCGACGTCGTCCTGACCCGTGCCGCCGCGGTCGGAGTCGTCTGGCTGGCGCTGTCTGCGATCCTGATCGCGATGACGTTCGCCACCGGCGTCGTCATCGCCGGCAGCGACCCCCGGATCGTCGTGGCCCTCGTCCTCGCGTTCGTCGCGTCGGCGGCGCTACCGCGGCTGCGGCGTCGAGTCGAGACGCAGCTTGCGCGCGGGTTCGGTGCCGACGCGCGCGGGTATCTCGTCCTGCGCCGCCTGTCGGACTGGGATCCGCGATCGCGCCCGAGCGGCCTCGGGTCGCAGGTCGTCGAGACGGCCTGCGCCGCGGTGGGCAGCGAGTGGGCCGCGGCCTGGTTGTCGTCCGATGTCGGCGGCACGCGGGCCCTTCGCCCCCTCGCGGCGACCGGCCTCGGGGCGCCGCTCTCGGTCGTCCTTGACTCGGCCGCGCTCGACGGCGTCGCTCGCCTGCCGGGTGCGGTCCTGTGGGCCGACCTGCCGACGGAACTGTCAGGCGAACTCGACGCGCTCCGGCCGCTGGCGCCCGCCGCGGTCGCCACCCTGCGAGCCGGCGCTCAGCCGGTCGGGCTCCTGGCGATCGGCCAGCGCCGCGCCGAGCCGATCGAGGGATCCGATCTCGAGGTTCTCGCGGCCTTGGGCCGCGAAGTCGGCCTGCTGTTGCAAAACAGCCGGCTCCAGGCCGAGCTGGAGGCGCGCCTGGCCGAGCTTGACCGGTACGCCGGCGAGGTACGCGAGTCGCGGGCGCGGATCGTCGCCGCCCAGGATCATGAACGCCGGCGGATCGAGCGCGACCTCCATGACGGCGTCCAGCAGCAGCTGGTGAACCTCGCGACTCGGCTGCGACGAGCCTCCCTGCGACCGCCTGGCGAGCAGGCCGGGCTCCTGACCGATCTCGCCGGGGAGGCGGAGACCGCCGTGTTCGCGCTCCGCGAGCTTGGCCGGGGGATCTATCCCACGATCCTGACGGATCTCGGACTGCCGGCCGCGTTGCGGGCGGCTGCCGCTCGCGTCCCGCTGGACATTCGCGTCGAGATCGAACCCTCGATCGCCGACCGTCGGCTCGGATCCGATGTCGAGGCCGCGCTGTATCTCGTTGCGATGGAGGCCATGACGAACACTCAGAAGCATGCGCCGGGTTCCGACGTCCGCGTCTCGCTGCGATTCGACGAGCATGAGCGACGCGTTCTGCTGACGGTCGAGGACAACGGCCCAGGAATGATCGGCGGGTCGCTCGAACATCGCGGGGCGGGCCTGCAGAACATGCGCGACCGCGTCGCGGCCGTCGGCGGCGCGCTCACGATCGGGAGTCCACCCGGCGGTGGCACCCGGATCGCCGCGCGGGTACCCATCGCAACAGCCGAGGCTGGTGCTCAGGTCCTCGGTTCGGGTGGTCGCCCGGCGGGGATGGATGGTTCCGCTTCCCGGAGGTAGATCAGGACTGCGGCAACCCGGCGGTTGAGATCGCGTTCCTCTGCCAGCCCGAGCTTCGAGAGGATCGCGGCGATCCTCTTCTCGACGGCGCCCAGCGAGACGGACAGCTGGTCCGCGATGGCCGGGTTGCTTTTGCCCTCGGCCATCAGCCGCAGCGTGTCGCGCTCGGCAGCGGTCAGCTCGGCGATGGCCGATCCCGGCTTGCGCGAACGGTAGGCGAGCAGCTGCTCGACGATCCGCGGGTCCAGCACCGAGCCCCCGGCCGCCACCTCGCGCATTGCCCGGACGAGCTGGTCGAGGTCGCCCACCCGGACCTTGTGGAGATACCCGAGTCCCGCAACCCCATGACCGAGCAGCGCCCAGACGTACGCCTCGTCGTCATGCTGCGTCAGGACCAGGATCCCGGTTCGAGGCAGCGCCGCGCGGATGCGATGGGCCGCCTCGATCCCCTCCATCGTGTAGGTAGGCGGCATCTTCACGTCCATCACGACGACATCCGGCTCCAGCCGTCTGGTCTCGGCAATGACGGACTCGTAGTCCCCCGCCGTGCCGACCACCTCGAGGTCATCGCGTTCTTCGAGAAGCCTTCGGGTCCCTTCGCGCGTCAGGAACTGGTCCTCAGCCAGGAGGACGCGGAGACGAGGCTCGGGACGCACGGACTCGACCATGTTCCCTATCCTCACCCGAATGGGGTGTGGAATTCAACCTCCGTCGGTCATGGCAGCCTCGACGTGTTATGGCAGCCTCGACGTCGATAAAGGCCGCCGCCCGCCCGCGTGGCGTCAGGCGTGGGTTGGGGTGGACTCGGGCCGACCCCGCGCCAGGCCGACGAGCCCTTCGCTTGCGCGAAAACCCGACTAGGATTCGCTGAGCCCGAGCGGGCAACTGACTCGCCCGGATCCAGCGGGCACGGACGGCCTTCCTGCTCACGCTCAAACACCGGCTGGCGCATCCCGTGGATGGTTGACCGGGCATATTGCCGGCATGCGGATGAGTGCCTCGGCGCATCTTGATGCTATGATCGGGGCATGAGGACGACGGTGACCTTCGACCAGGATGTGGCCGCGGCCATCGAGAAGCTCCGCCGCCAGCGCTCGATCGGGCAGAGCGAAGCCGTCAACGAGCTGATCCGCGCGGGCCTCCGGACGAAGGCCCCGTCACGCAGGTTCCGACAGCGATCCGCGGTGCTCGGACTGCGCATCGACGTCACGAACGTGGCCGAGGCACTCGAACAGCTTGAGGGCCCCGTAGCCCGCTGATGCTGGTCGACGCCAACATCCTGCTCTTCGCCGTCGACGAGGCGAGCCCATTTCACGGGGCTGCGGCAAGCTGGCTGGCCGATCGCCTCAACGGCCCTCGACGAGTGGGTCTTCCCTGGCAGACCCTGGGCGCATTCCTGCGCATCAGCACGCACCCGAGGGCGGCGGAGCATCCGCTCTCGCCGGACGAGGCATGGTCATATGTCGAGGAGTGGCTCGCGACCGATGTGATCTGGGTCCCGCAGCCCACTGAGCGTCACGCAGAGGTCCTGGGATCCCTGGTGACCGCCTACCAGTTGCGCGGCAATCTCGTCTCCGACGCCCAGCTGGCGGCGCTCGCGATCGAGCATGGCCTCACGCTCTGCTCGGCCGACACCGACTTCGCTCGGTTCAAGGAGATCCGCTGGGAGAACCCGCTCCAGGCGTCGTGACCTGAGTGTCGGCTTCGTCAGCTCCGGATCCGCTCGTTGCGCGGGTCGTAGAGCGGGCGCAGCGAGACGGCGGCCGGGAAGCGCTCCGTCGCGACCTCCAGCTCGTAGGCTCCGGCGGCGATCCACTCGGCGGAGGCCGGCCCGGCATCGTTGGTCACGTACCCCAGGCCGATCGAGCGGCCGAGGGTGTGGCCGTACATCGCCGAGCTGATCCGGCCCACCAGGCGGCCGTCACGCCAGATCGGCTCGTTGTGGTACAGCAGCGGCTCGGGGTCCTCGAGCGCGAAGATCGCCAGGCGCCTGACCAGCCCGCGTTCGCGCTGGCGCAGGAGCGCCTCGCGACCGATGAACCCGCCCGGCTTGTCCCAGGCCGCGGTGAAGGCCAGCCCCGCCTCGAGGAGGGTGTCCTCGTCGGTCATGTCGTGGCCCCAGTGGCGATACGCCTTCTCGATGCGCAGCGAGTTGAGCGCATGGAAGCCGGCATGGCGGAGGCCGACCCGCTCGCCGGCCGCGACGATCGTGTCGTAGACGTGGGTCGCGACGTCGGTCGGGACGTACAGCTCCCAGCCCAGCTCCCCCACGTAGGTGATGCGGGAGGCCCGCACCAGCGCATAGCCCAGGTCGATCTCGCGTGAGGTCGCGAACGGGAAGGCCTCGTTCGACACGTCGGCATCGGTCAGGGCCGCCAGCAGCTCCCGCGATCGCGGCCCCATCACGCCCAGGACGGCGAAGCCGTTGGTCACGTCGGTGACGAAGGCATGGGCCTCGTCCGGGATGCCGCGCCGAAGCCAGTCGACGTCGCGCACGAGCGAGGTGCCCGTGGTGACGACGAGGAACGATCGCTCGTCGAGGCGCGTGACTGTCAGGTCGGACTCGATGCCGCCCCGCTCGTTCAGCCACTGCGTGTAGACGATGCGGCCGGGCTCGACGGCCACGTCCGCGGTGCATAGGGCGTTCAGGGAGCGCTCGGCGTCGCGGCCCTGGACGAGGATCTTGCCGAACGAGGTCTGGTCGAAGAGCCCGACCCCCTCGCGCACGGCCCGGTGCTCCTCGGCGCTGAAGGGGAACCAGTTCTGCCGCCCGTAGGAGTACTCGTAGCGCGGCTCGACGCCGGGGGGCGCGTACCAGTTCGCCCGCTCGCAGCCGGCGACCTCGCCGAAGCAGGCGCCCCGCGCGGCGAGGCGGTCGTGGAACGGCGTCCGGCGCACGCCCCGCGCCGTCTCGACCTGGCGGAACGGCCAGTGCATGTCATAGAGCAGGCCGAGCGTCTCGGTCGTCCGTTCGCGCAGGTAGCGCCGGTTGCCCTGGAAGGGCATGAAGCGGCGGATGTCGACCTCCCAGAGATCCATCGGGGGGTGGCCGTCGACGACCCAGTCGGCGACCGCACGGCCGGCTCCGCCACCGGACTGGAAACCGACCGAGTTGAAGCCCGCGGCGACGAAGTAGCCGCGCAGGCCGGGCGCCTCGCCGAGGATGTAGCGGTCGTCGGGCGTGAAGCTCTCCGGGCCGTTGAAGAAGAGCTGGATGCCGATGTCGCGCAGGAGCGGGACGCGCCGGGCCGCCATCTCGAGGTACGGTGCGAGGTGGTCCCAGTCCTCAGGGAGGGTCACGAACGCGGCGTCGTCGGGGATGCCGTGCGTCGCCCACGGCTTCGCGCCCGGCTCGAAGAAGCCGACCATGAGCTTGCCGGCGTCCTCGCGCAGGTATGCCGTGTCGTCCGGGGAGCGCAGCACCGGCAGGTCCCGCGCGAGCCCGGGCACGGGCTCCGTGATCACGTAGAAGTGCTCCGCGGCGTGGAGCGGCACCGTGACGCCCGAGAGGGCGCCCAGCTCCCGGGCCCACATCCCCGTGCAGTTGACGACGAACTCGCTGGCGATGTCGCCCTCGGCGGTGGAGACGCCGCTGACCCGGCCGTCGCGCCGGAGGACGCCCGTGACTGGCGTGTGCTCGAGGATGCGCGCGCCGCCCAGCCGGGCCGCGGCGGCCAGCGCCTGCGTCACGTCGGTGGGGTTGGCGACCCCGTCGCCGGGCAGGAACACCGCTCCCACCACCCCCGACGGATCGAGCTGCGGCCACATCCCGGCCGCCTCCGCGGGGCTGATCGGCTGGACCTCGAAGCCGCACACGCGGGCCATCGAGATCTGCCGGCGCACCTCCGTCCAGCGCTCGTCGGTCGTGGCCAGGAGGATCGAACCCGTCCGGCGGAACCCGGTGCCCATCCCGGTCAGCCGCTCGAGCTCCGGGAACAGCTCCGCGCTGTACTTGGCCAGCATGCTCATGTTGTAGGTGGCCCGGAGCTGGGTGACGAGGCCTGCCGCGTGCCACGTCGTGCCCGAGGTGAGCTGCTTGCGCTCGAGCAGCACGACGTCGCGCCAGCCGCGCTTCGTGAGGTGGTAGGCGACGCTGCAGCCGACGATCCCCCCGCCGATGACGACCGCCTGGGCGTGGCTGGGCAAGGTCATGCGCTCATCGTAGCGACTCGCCCGTCGCCGGTGGCTCCTGCTCCACACGCCCCGGCTGTACGATGCCGGCGGGGGCTGGGGCGAGCGGCCCGGGTTCGTCGCCCGGACGGAGGTGGCGCGCGATGGTCACTTCGGGAACGTGGGACGCGATCGTCGTGGGGGCCGGCCACAACGGGCTCGTCTCGGCAGCCTACCTGGCCCGGGCGGGGCTGCGGACGCTCGTCCTGGAGCGCCGGGGGATCGTCGGCGGAGCGTGCGTCACCGAGGAGGTCTGGCCGGGCTTCCACGTCTCGACGACCTCCTACGTCAACAGCATGTTCCAGGGGCGGATCATCGAGGACCTCCGGCTCGCGGAATTCGGCTTCGAGCTGATCCCCACCGACAACCTGTTCGTCCCCTTCGAGGACGGCCGCTACATGGTCCTGTGGGACGATGAGCGGAAGACCTGCGCCGAGATCGCCCGGTTCTCGCGCAGGGACGCCGAGCGCTACCCCGACTACAACCGGTTCCTGCACCAGACCGCAGCCTTCGTGCGCGAGCTGATCTGGAAGACGCCGCCGGCGTCGCTCGGCCCGCGCAGCGCGCGCGACATGCTCGAGCTCGGCTGGAAGCTCCGGAAGATGGGCGGCGAGGCATTCCGCTTCATCGACCTGATGACCGAGTCGATCGTCGAGTTCCTCGACAAGTGGTTCGAGTCGGACCAGCTCAAGGCGACCCTGGCCTACTACGGCTCGATCGGCAATTTCAAGGGACCGCTGACGCCCGGCAGCGCCTACGTCCTGCTCCACCACCTGATGGGCGAGCACAAGGGGGCGGGCGGGTGGGGCTTCGTCCGGGGCGGGATGGGCGGCCTGACGCAGGCGCTCGCCGGCAGTGCCCGCTCCCTCGGAGCGACGATCATGACGGACGCGGAGATCGCCCGGGTGGTCGTGCGCGGTGGGCGGGCCGTCGGCGTCGAGCTGGTCAACGGTGACACCTACGCGGCGAAGGTGGTCGTCTCGAACGCCGACCCGAGGACGACCTACCTGCGGCTCGTCGGCGCTGAGCACCTCGACGCGGAGACCGTGGCCGAGATCGAGTCGTACAAGACGTTCAGCACCGCGTTCAAGATCAACTTCGCGCTCGACCGCCTGCCCGAGTACACGGCGTTCGACCGGGAGGCGATCGGCGTCCCCTATCCCACCTACGTCCACCTCGGCCCCACGATCGAGTACCTCGAACGCGCCTACGACGACGCCAAGTACGGCCGGCCCTCGGCGCGCCCCTTCCTCTCGCCGGTCGTGCCCACCCTGGCCGACCCGGCCCTGGCGCCCGCGGGGAAGCACATCCTCAACGTCTTCGGCGGTCACGCCCCCTACGAGCTGGCCGGCACGACCTGGGAGGACGAGCGCGAGAAGTTCGCCGATCGGGTGGTCGACACGATCGCCGAGTTCGCGCCGGGCATCCGGGACGCGATCATCGACCGGCAGATCCTCATGCCGCCCGATCTGGAGCGGATCTACGCCCTGCCGCAGGGCCACATCTTCCACGGCGAGCTGACGATCGACCAGCTCTTCTTCCTCCGCCCGATCCCTGGCTACGGGGACTACCGGACCCCGGTCCGGGGGCTCTACCTGTGCGGCTCGGGCACGCACCCGGGCGGCGGGGTGTACGGCGTCCCCGGTCACAATGCCGCTCGCGAGGTCCTGCGCGACTTCCGGGGCCGGGGGCTGCGAAGGGCCTCCTGAGTGGCCCATCCAACGCGCGAGGATCCCGCCAGGGCCTATCGCGCGGCCAGTTACGTCCGTGACACGCGGGCTGGAAGGAACGACGGCCAAGGTCCCCGGCCCGGCCCAGCTCCCGGCCCGGCGCGTTGTTCCTGGAACACCAAACGGTGCGTAGCGTGCCGCCGACGGGTCTCCGCGAGACCTCCGGGCCTCACCGGACCACGTGGATCGCCCGATCCGGACCGCTCGCGGCGGCCAACTGGGCGTGGCCGGCCACCGTTCTCGACCCCGGCGCGCCCGCCCCGTCTCCGATCGGCACCTCCCCCGTGCCCGAAAGCGTCGTTTGGTGTTCAGGGCGCAACGCCCCATCGGCCGGGCGCCGGCGGATCGGCAGGGGCCTCGCCACGGGGCTCGGCGCGGTCGGGCTCGGCGCCGGGTCGAGCTGTGACGGAGGTACCGGACGAGTACAGGGTCTATCGCGCGGCGCTCCCGCCGTTTAGGATGGCGAGGTCCCAGAGCGACCCGGGCGAGGCCGAGCGGCCGGTCCCCCCGCAGGCGCGCTGACATGGAGGAGTAGATCCGATGACATCCAGGCTACGCCTATCCGTGCTGGTCGCCGTGGGCGCCCTGCTGGTCACGGCCTGCGGCGGAGGGGCGAGTCCA
>Ga0334722_10007103_pt1 | contig 10925 bp, 12 predicted proteins | sample C3_bottom_MG_FD_207210 | JGI IMG/M metagenome (GOLD analysis project Ga0334722, IMG submission 207210) | Sediment microbial communities from Yellowstone Lake, YNP, Wyoming, USA - C3_bottom | ecosystem: Environmental > Aquatic > Freshwater > Lake > Sediment | place: USA: Wyoming | collected...
CGGCGAAGCAAAACCAAAAATTTCCTTTCCATTTGTTTTTCCGCTTCGCGGCGGAGGGGTGGGGGGAGGAGACGCGAGAAAAATGCAAGGAAATTTTTTGGTTTTTGCACACGCGAGTCCGCGAGCGTGTCCGAGGCGCGCATCATTGGTCATCAGGGTTTAATTCAAAATACATTCGAACTTCGTTCAATACACACCGCTCTTGTCAAGAGGGATGAATGTGCATCATATGCGAGCGCGAGGTGACGTTCTCTCGACTTGATGGACACCTTGCCATTCGCGACTGCGTCATGGAAGTTACACGTTGTCGTCGTGAGGTCAGCGACTAGTTGTGCTCGTATTTCATCGCTTGCCGCAACAGGTTACAACGGAACCGCGAGGAACGCTCAAGACCAAAGGAGCGAGTACATAAGCCCACCTAATGCTCCGGTGACCAGAATCGCGGAAGACGCGCGAGTAAGGCGACGACGAGCTTCCTCGTTGGTTTCCGACTTCTCTAATGCGCCGAGTAGAAGTCCGGCAATCGCAAGACACAGTGTGGTTGCACCAGCTAGCACAAAGAGATAGAAGAACTGGATCGCCAAGAAGAATCCCCAGTTGATCGGGGAAGTGCGAATAGAGCTAGCGAGGTAGAAGCCGGCTACCGCTAGACTCGTGACGGAGAATCCCGCCACTTCTAGCTTGAACAGAGTTTTCGTAAGGCCTTTCATAAGGTGGTCACATGAGCCGCCGCTCAGCGTGTAGCCAGTATATCACAACCTTTCCAGGCCAACCACACGGAGAACGCGCGGCTCGGTCGAGCGACACATCGATGCGTTCAGATAGACGAACTGACGAGGTGATGACGCCGAAACAGATGCACCGAACGCGCCTTGAGAAAGGACCGCTCTCCTTCGTCACAATGTTGGTCTTGCTCTCGGCCTGCAGTGGGGGTGCCGTTAAGGACGCGCCAACATCCCCGGCTGGGACGCCGACAATAACTGCTCGCTTCACGCTCTACATCTCGCGGACCCCCGGAGTGGCCGGCACTCCATCGGGCGATTCCGTTGTCGTCGACTCGGGGCAGGCGGTCGGTTACAACTACCAAGCGCAAAGTGGCTACTTGCCACCAACCGTGCTGATTGACGGCAAGACCGCTTCATCCAATGGCACAGTTGTGATGACGGCGTCACATGCGTTAGCAGTTGGCACTGCGTTGGTACCGACAGGTTCGCGCACGGATTCATCTGACGCCCAGACAGTCCGGTCTGTCGTCACAACGAGCGACCCTGCTGCAACCATGCAAACGTTGTTCTCGCTTTCCGACAGGGCGACGCGTGGTCGTCCGCTCCCCGAGGCGGCGTCGATCCTTCAACGCATCCGGTCCATTGCGTACGACTCGACGCAGTCTCCGGATATACTCCGCGCTGCGGATGCGAGTCTTGCCGGCAGAGTGTTCAGCGCTCCAACCACGGCCGCCGTGATGACACGTGCCCTGAGGGCGTCACAAGCAAGCACCTTGCCATTTACTGTGCCGCTAGACGTACTCTTTTCCAACGGTATCAACACAAGTCCGGTCGACTACTGGCAGGATCTCAGCATTCTAGGTTTGGCTCTGGGTGACCTTGCTGATTTGCCACACGATCCATCTATACCTGTTCGAGTCGATGGTCAGTACAATCCATCCCAGGGAGTGTTCGCCACGAACGTTCAATGCGTCGCCAACGCATTGCGCAAGACGTGGCAGAAGTCGCTTGACTGGGTTACTGGGGCGCAGGAACTCAGCAGATGCAACGATCTCACGTCAGCCGCCACGGATGTAGTGTCTCTTCTGGTAGGAGGCGATGCATCTCCTGACGCTGTGCTCTTGTCGGCTTTCGTCAAGTCACGGCTTCGTCAGGGGCGAGCCGTTATTGTAGTCGGTCATTCGCGAGGAACGCTTGTAGCACAGCAGGCATTTCAGTTGATAGTGGCCAACCCCGTTGCCGGTGTTGATCCGACCAATTGTATTGGCTTCGTGTCGATAGCATCGCCGCTTTGGCAACCAAACGGTTGGGGCGCAGGGCTGAGCTGGGGAACAATCGCGGCGGGCGCGCACGTGGCTGACGCCATGATCTTATACGTACCTTCTACATCCAAAGCACCGTCGGTAGCTACGTCGCTTACAAGCGCAATGGATCAAGAGTACCCCACATCGCCGCTTCAACAACCTCCTTATCGGCTGGCGACCGCACTGCAGATTCACTCGCTTTCCAGTTACTTCACTTCAACGCCGGTCAGCGCAAGTATTCAACAGGCAGTGAGGGACGTTGCGAATCAACTACAGGCGCAGTGCACACTGCGAACGGTCGCAGCCATCACACTCACCTCCGGCGACAACCTTGCGGCCTCTGTGAACACGTCCATCGCGAGCCCCGCGACGTTCACCGTATCAGACGCCGCAGGGCGTCCAGTTCCTGGTGTCACAGTTCACTTCGCAGTGCAATCTGGTAGCTTGGTCGCACCCGCCGATCAAACGACCGGGACGGACGGAAGTGTATCAGTGACGATCAAGACCGGTGGGACGGCTGGAGCAGCAGTGTTGGCAGCGACAGTGTCTTTGGCCTCTGTGCCTCCCGCACTGCTCCACGTCTCCGTCTCGGCACCTGCTTCGCCACCTGAGATCGTTCTCTCTTTGTCGGCAGTGTCCTTCTCCGCGATCATGGGAGGACCTGCACCGTCCGCGCAGCTTCTCAGCATCACGAATGGCGGAGCGGGCACGCTCTCCGGTCTCTCGATAAACGTGAACTATCAGAGCGGTCAGTCGAACGGATGGCTGTCTGCATCACTCAGCGGAACGACGGCTCCCTCCACCATCACATTCGCTGCGACCACCGGCAGTCTGGCAGCCGGCACGTACAACGCCACAACGACAGTCTCCTCAACAGCGCCTGGTGTCACGAACTCGCCAAGGACAGTCTCGGTTACACTCATAGTGTCGTCGGCCGTAACCGCACCGACTATCTCGCTGTCGTCCACATCCGCACGCTTCACCGCAACGACTGGCGGGGGCAATCCCGCACCGCAAACGCTTCAGATTACAAATGGCGGGACGGGTACGCTGTCCGGACTTTCGGTCGGATCCATTAGTTACGGCGCGGGTCAACCGACCGGATGGCTCGGGGGAACACTGGCCGGAAGCAGTGCTCCTACCTCATTGACGCTGAGCAGTACTGTGGGCGCCCTTGCGGCAGGTACATACGGGGCAACGGTGTCGGTTCAGTCAACCGCACCGGGCGTAACGAACAGTCCGCAGTCCATCAGCGTTACGCTCGTTGTTGCGGCGGTGTCGACTGCGACCGGGTCACTCAACCTTCAGGTGGAGGCCGTCAATTTTTGCCCGTACCTTCCGTCTGACGGTGGATACGTCCTAGCGATCGTGACCGGTCCGCAAGGGCCACTATCGGGCGGATCCCCGATGCAAGTACCACGCTATTATCAGAGTCCAACGCCCGGCCAATTCCTGCCAGATAGCCTTCTATTGACAGGGCTTGTGCGCGGGCTCTATACCGTGACGTGGCTTGATCGGGTCTTAACAAACTGCCCGAGCGCAGGCGCAGTACATACCTATCGCAATCGCTTAGGAATATCGACGGTCTTTGTTGATACGGTGGGGCCTCCAGCGGTAGCGACGGCAATCTATGAGGCCATTACAGGCGCGATCAGCCTCGAAGTAAGAGGCCTAGGCATCGGTCCAACCGCACAAGCGAGCATCACCGGCCCGGACGGACCGGTAGGCTCCGGCATCTTCAAGGTTGCCTCAACAGTCGGCTGTGCCGACTGTTCATCTTACATCGCGCGGAATCTGCGACCGGGCATCTACACCGTCACGTGGCTTCCTGTGAACGGAAGCGACTGGCCTGGGGTGCTAGTCCCCGGGGTCACGTACCGCGCGAGTCCCACGACTGTCTCTGTCGGACCGGGCATCGTGGCCACACTAGTCCAAGGTCTTTTTTCGCCGTAGCTAGTGACCTTCTCAATCGATCTCCCTCGTAACTGTCGTCGCGGGTGGACATGGGGGCTTGGGGGACTTCATGAGGGATGCTAGACGGCCGGCGCGGCATTGGCATTTGCGCTGACGATCTTTCTGATATCTGTTATGCTCTTCGTGAAAGTCTCATCTTTGGACTCGACTAAAATTCGAACATCGCATGTAAATCTCCTGCATACATGGCCTGTCAGCTGCCGCGACGCAATGCCTCTTCCTCCGGGTGGACTTCGGGGGCTTGGGGGACTTCGTTCGGGAGGCTAGGCAGCGAGCTTCACCGCATCATCCGCCGCGAGAATCTTCCTGATGCTTGCTATGATGTCGGTGAACTCACCCTCGTTCTCCTCCAAAAAGGTTCGAACATCGTACAGAGTAGTGCACTACCGTAACCGCGTAAGCGAGATGTACCTTGGCCCTGACGAAGGGCAGGAGACTCGCCCCCACGCTTAGCGTAAGAGTGTCGAACATGTGGCGACAAACTGGTGTTTCGTTTCGCGCTAGGTCGAGCGACGGTCGTTCGTTCACCGTTACCGAGACCATTCAGACTCTCGACGCTGGGTCGTACGACGATCCACGGGCTACCGTCGAAGGTCAGAAGCGACTTACAACGACCGAAGGACACCACGTCAATCGTATTTCCGATGTGGAATTCGAGGTTCTTGGGGCTGGGCCCCTGGCTGACGTCCTCAGAGTGCGGCGCCTCTGAGGACCTGGAGGCCTCTCCTACCCTGGCAGTGCCCCAACAATCTTCTTGATGTCTGTTATGATCTTTGAGAACTCTTCATCCTTCGTCTCCACCAAAGTTCGCACATCGAGGGCACATCTCCGCTCTTAAGTCAAGAGGGACGAATGTGCGTTGGAAGCAAGAGACCCTGCGTAAGCGGGGTTTCGCATTTAAGCGGAGCCATTCTTTCAGGTTACCGCGTTCACCGTATGTTCTCCACACTGAGATGCGCCCTACGCATTCTGCGACACGCCCGACTTTAGTGCTCTTGATCCACTACCATTGCGCTTGACGACCATTCATAAGTGTGATACGCTGTAATCCAGATCATGGTGGGTTCGGGGGGAGCTTACTGGCTCGGATATTCGTCGGCGCCAGTATCACCTCCCTCGGAGCGACCAATGGATGCACAGATTGCGAGACCAGTACCCGTCTGGGAGCCAGGCAAGACGATGGTAGGCCTGGGCATCGGCATGGCGATTAGCTGGATGGTTTTCTTTCCGTCAAACGCCCGGTTGGCGGTAGCATCGATCTTGCTTGTTCAAGTCGGCTCGGCAGCCTTGATCACGGGTCGTCTCAAGCACAAAGTCTAGCGGACGATTCGCGGGACCCTCATCATTGATGGGGGTCCTTTTTCATTCAATCAACGGCCCATGACTCTCGCCTGGCTAATGCTCTTCATCTGCGCCGCGGGCCTTCTGGCCCTCGGCGTCATAGTGATAGTTGCGTGGTGGCGGGTGCACACACATCAATCGTCGAATCCGTTCCTTCTGGCTGTCTACGGCGCAACGGTAGGCTACGTCGTCCCACTTGCCGCAACTCTCTTCGTTGCGGGAATCGTTGGATCATGGGTCGCCATCAACCGTCCCATTCTCGCCATCACATCCACACACTCAGCAACATCTCCCCATCCGCCAATGACCTCGTCGACCTCGGCACCCTTACCGAAGCCTGTTGCCAGCGGCGCTGGGCTTACTGTGGATATCAAGGCTAACAGTTCAGACGGCCCGATCACCATTAACACTGGTGATTCCTACACGTACGCTTGGACTTCAATCAACGCCACTTCCTGCCAGCTTACTTCTCCTGCCAATTCGGGTATCCCATTGTTTGGTTCAGATACAGTTTTACCCGGGAGCCCATTTTATCCGGCTGTGGGGGCTCCGATGATCCTGACCGTTGTTTGTACTGACGGTTTGACTACCGCTACTGACGCTGTGACAATAAGAGTTGTCAGGTAGACACTTGGTTGCTTGATCGGACACGTGGACAGTGGCCGCATGCCGCATGTTGCTGCGACTGGCAACTTGTGAAGGATGGAGTTCGGCCGCTCGGGTGGATGTGGGGACTTGGGGGACTTCATGAGGGATTCTAAGAGACCGGGACGGCATTCGCATTTGCGCTGACGATCTTCCCAATATCTGCCATGATCTTCGTGAAAGTCTCGTCTTTGGACTCGACTAAAGTTCGAACATCGCATGTAAATCTCCGCCAATTAGTTTTCTACAACTTCAACTTTGTATTTTTTTGCTACTGCAAACAGGTAGATTATCTCAAGGATACCCATGGTGTTCAGGATAAGTATGATAACAAACCAATATTTCTGACGAAGTTCAGCTGATTTCCAAAGAGCCAAACCCTTCCAAACCAAAGACCAAATTATTAATACTCCCGCCATGATTGGGTGGGCATTGAGCCATTCAGCCACGATATTTATATTTGATGCTATATTCATAAGATTATTATACTATACTAAGCAACATGAAACTTATGGCTGTGGATTATGGAGCGAAGAGGGTGGGCATCGCCTCGACGGATGAAGCGGGGGAGTTTGCCATACCCAGAATGGTACTTCCGAATGATGAAAATTTGCTTAAAGCCGTTTTGGACTTCGCCCTCGGGAACAAGATAGAGAAAATAGTGATGGGGGAGTCAAAAAATCTTGATGGAATCCCTAACCCGATTATGGAAGATATTGTGAAGTTTGCAGATGCTCTCGGTGAAGATGGTTTGGAAGTAGTCTTTCATCCAGAAGTTTATACTTCGATGGAGGCTCAACAGATTCAAGGCAAGACGGCGATGAATGACGCGAGCGCAGCGGCGTTGATACTTAAAAGTTATATTGATTTACAAAATAATTAGTTTTCTTTGCGCACATAATTCTTTGCTAAGAATTTGCTCTGCTCGGACCGCCGTCCTGCGCAAGGCACGAAAACTAATTATTTTTTCAAGCAGAGGCACGAAAGAGAACTATTTTGCTTCTGATATAATAGAAAAATGATAACAATAGATGAATTCAAAAAAAGTGAGATAACGGTGGGTAAAATACTGACCGTAGAAATAGTGGAGGGGAGTGAGAAACTCCTCAAACTTTCAGTGGACTTTGGTGAGGAGAAACCTCGGACCGTAGTATCTGGTATCCGAAAGTACTTTGAAAACGAACAAACTCTGGTTGGAGTGAAGTGTGCGTTCGCCACGAACCTTGAACCACGCCCTCTCATGGGGTTCACGAGCGAGGCGATGATCCTTGCAGTTTCCTCTGATAATTATTTCTCACTCCTTCAAGTTTCAGATGGTGTAGAACCCGGAGCTAGAGTAAAATAGGAGTATGTCCTTTTTTGATTTCTTCCCCACTCCACGTTTTCTCTTGCTTTCTGATACAGGCATAGTTATCTCCGATAAGTTTATTCAGATTGCCGAATTTCGTGAAGCTCATGGCTCGGAGCAAAAGTTTTCTTTGGTCAATTGTGGAGAAGCTCTTCTTCCTCCGGGGACAGTAGTTTCTGGTTCTATTCTTAATCAAGAAGAAGTGGTGAAGAGTCTAGAAGAGATGAAGGAACGCTATCATTTGAATTTTGTCCACGCTACCTTACCAGAAGAGAAAGCTTATTTATTTGTCACAGAGTTTGACAGGATGCCCCCGGAAGATCTGCGTGATGCCATAGCTTTTATCCTCGAAGAAAATGTTCCGATTACACTCGCGGAATCTATTTTTTATTTTGATGTGATTAATCCCACGGCCAAAACTTCGAAGATGAAGGTGGCTGTTTCTGTCCTCCAGGAGAAGGATGTGAAGGTTTATGTAGATACCTTTGAATCAGCCGGCATCACTCCGGTTTCTTTCGATATAGAATCTCAGGCCATTGCTCGCGCCCTCATCCTTCCTGGAGACACGCGTACTCAACTCATTTTAAATATTCAGGAAACGAAGACTGGTTTGTATGTTGTTGAGGATGAAGTTGTGCAGTTTAGTTCGACTCCTACCCTCGGCTCTCAAAAAAATGAGACGGGTTATGTTGATTTGGCCAATCTAAAATTAGAAATAAGAAAACTCTTTAGTTTTTGGAAAACTCATTTGGATAAGCAAGGAATTCCCCAAAGAAAGATTGAGAGAGTGCTTCTCGTTGGAGAAGGAGCCAGCCAAGAGGATTTTGTGACTGAACTTATGTCTGGGATAGATGCTCCGTACGCCCTCGCTGATGTTTGGGCGAATGCTTTCTCCATCAAGAAACATTTGCCTGAAGTGCCGTTTGAAACTTCTCTCTCGTATGGGGCAGCTATTGGTGCTGCTCTCCCAGATAAAGAACACATTTATGTTTAAATTTCTCTCAGATGAACAGTCGGTTAGGGTGAAGGGGGAGTATCGCCTACGTCGTTTGGTGATGGTTGTTTTTCTTTTGGTAATTTGTCTTACCATCCTCTTGATCTCTTTGATTCCTGCGTACGTCACTTCCTATTCTAGACAAACAGAGGCCGAGAGTCTCATAAATACTTTGAATCAATCACCGACAGTTAAAGAGGGACAAAGTCTCCAAACTTGGCTCGTAAATATAAACAAGAAATTGTCAGCCCTTTCTCCAGATAAAAATATGGATATGCCCTATGAGCTTTTTGTTAAAGTTTTGGATAACAAAGTGAATGGTGTGCGCATCACAGGCCTCTCATACAGGAAGGTGGGGAAAGTATCGACGCTCTTCATCGCAGGAGTAGCTCGAGACAGACAAGTACTCCTCAGCTTCGAGGACAAACTCAATCTTTCCAAACAGTTTTCCAAGGTGAACATCCCGGCTTCAACTTTTGCCAAGGACAAGGATATTAATTTCGAAATTAATATGACACCTATCAAACAATAATATGAGAACACCTACCAAAACTATTTTGATTTCTCTCAGTCTTCTCTCTCTGGTACTCCTAGCTGTTTTAATTTTTGGTTTGTATAAAATTCGATTGCAGAGTGAAGAATCGGTTAGCCTGGAGGGACGAGCTGCGTCTTTGGGTCAGATGGACAATGTGGCTCAATCTGTTCGCTCAATAAAAAATAGTTCAGGAGTAGACCTTTCTAAACTAGATGATTTAATTGTTTCTCAGAAGAAGGTAGTCTCGTTTATTGAAATGATTGAGAATTTGGGTGGAAGTATGAATCTTCTCACACACACCCTTTCGGTCAATACAGATGAGACCATGGTGCGTATCGCACTCGAGACAGATGGTTCATGGACACGCTCGATGAATTTTATCCAGGCTCTAGAGAGTTTGCCTTATAAAGTTACTTTGGATGAGACGACGATGTCTTATAATGCTGAATCTAAAGAGTGGCATACGAATATAGTTATTATTCTGCCTTTCTTTGATAATTAAGATTTATGACTAAAATTAATTTAAATTTTAAAAAGGTTAGTTTGATGAGGGGCGGGAGTTTCCTCGGTTGGGGACAGAGCGCCCACAGAGATTGGAAGATTATTTTATCCGGCTTTATCCTCGCGATTATTTTCTCTCTCCTATTTAGTTTTCTAGTTTTCAAACAAATTAATAATGCTGGAGATTCTGGATTTCTACAGAATGAAACCGTTCAAAATGGTGCCCTCGATACAACCCTCCTAAAGAAAATTATTTTGTATTATGATGATCAAGCTAAAAAGTTTGAGAAAATAAAATCCAATAAAAGTACTCTCTCAGATCCGTCGATATGATGTGGTCACGAATAATTTTTCGCCGTCGCTCAAAATTTTCGCGACCCCGACTCGCGGTTTTGAGTGCTCACAAAACGTCGCTCCGTCCGACACAAAGCACAAAATCCCTTTCGGGATTATTGTGTCTTTGTGTCCCCAGCAGGAATCGAACCTACATCAATACCTTAGAAGAGTACTGCTTTATCCATTAAGCTATGGGGACGTCACTCCAAATTAGAACATAAATGCTCTTTGAGCAAGCCCGTATAGTGCCGAGGAGGAGAGTTGAACTCCTACCACCTTGCGGTGACAGCGTTCTGAACGCTGCGTGTCTACCAATTTCACCACCCCGGCTAAAGTTTTTTCAGAAACTCTTTTCCAACTCCAGATTTCAGATATTTTTCACGTTTTCGAGCATTTTGTCTAGTATCTGTTGCTTCTGAGTATATTAATTTAAATGGAGAATAAAATCTGGTAGTTTTAGATCTTCCTGCGTTGTGTTGCATAATACGCCGATCAATATTGTCAGTTATGCCAACATAAATGTATTTTTTGCTAACACTTTTTAATGCATATACCCAGTACATGATTTTAGTTGCGTTCGTACGCGCCTGCCTGCCGGCAGGCAGGTATACCAATTCCGCCACGTGCTCTATCCCTGCCCTTGGCAGGTACCAGTATTATATTAGAATTCCTGGAATGTTGGGTTGAAGTTTATTTGAACATCACTACCTGGGTATCCGCCGTTCGTACAATCTCCGAAGTTGCTTGCGGAATCAGTTACTCGAACCGTCGCATGCTTAAGTCCTGTTGTGGTGTAGGTGCTTGGATAAGTATCGGTGGTGTTAGAGGTGGTATGAGTTGGAGCTGGGGCAGTTGGTACGTTGGTACCACTCCATACATAAGTATAAGGAGGGGTTCCTCCGGATACATTCGCACTCCAAGTGACTGGTTGTCCGACTAGAGCCGAAGATGATGAAGGGGAACAAGAAACTACAGGGGCTGTTCCAGCGTTGACATGAACAATGAACGAAGTTGGACCGTTGGACGAGGAAGGAGTTCCTGCGACTGTCACCGTGTGATCTCCAAGGGTAGCTGAGTTATCGGCTCTAAAGGTTATTACAGATGGACATGTTGGTGCACACGATTGGCTTGAGATGCTTTGGACAAAGAGATCAGGAGGCAAGACGGAAACATTTAGAGAAACTAATCCTTGTGTTCCTGTTCCTGCAGTACGAGTAACCGT
>Ga0334722_10007104_pt1 | contig 10923 bp, 10 predicted proteins | sample C3_bottom_MG_FD_207210 | JGI IMG/M metagenome (GOLD analysis project Ga0334722, IMG submission 207210) | Sediment microbial communities from Yellowstone Lake, YNP, Wyoming, USA - C3_bottom | ecosystem: Environmental > Aquatic > Freshwater > Lake > Sediment | place: USA: Wyoming | collected...
GCCGCCGTTACCATGACCGCGCCAATGAAGCCCATAGTTATCGGCGACTCCCACCCCCGTCATTGAGCGCGGAAAAAGCAGACGCTGCAAGTTCAATGTCGCCGGCGGCGATTCCCAGTTTGCGCGCGCGCTTTTTCCAGGTCGAAACAATCGCCGGCGAAGGCGGAGATTACCCGGTGATTTTTCTCAATCCTGTTGACCTCAGTTAACCGGTCGCCCTTTGCTGACCCAGGCCTCAGTTTGTCCAATCGTCAGGCGATAGCGCGCGCAGTTGAATACCTGCAGGTGATCGAGTTCCTTGCGCAACATGGTTTCGAACGCCGATATTTCTTTCTCCGGTATGTCCATTTGCGCGACGGCGGTTGCAACTGGCTGTGCGTCTCTGACAACTCGTTGCACTCCCTCGCTAAGCAACTCGCGATATTTTGTTCGAAATGGGTCGGGTAACCCCATCGACTGGAGGACCACTGCATACTTTGCCACCGAACGGCGATACGTCCAGGCGAAAACCTCGACCGCAAGCCTTACGTCGAGCAGTTCATATACGCCGAGCATCGCTTGAGTGTAATCGGAGGGAGCGACATCCAGGAATGACAGCGGCGCACAGTTGTAGAGCATCAAGGGAATGTTTGCGCTGAGGCGGCTCGCGCGCTTATTCCCATCTTCGAAGGGCTGGAGATAGGCGAGGTTGACCCATAGGAAAAACGCTGCTTCGATCGGGTTCTTGATAAGACCGGCTTTCTCCACAATTCGGTTCAGCATTTCCTCCAGAAGATGGGGAACCTGTGTAGGGACATAGACGGTATCCGTGATGTTGACCAGCGTTGTCCGAATCGCTCCCGCAGCCTGATCATTCGCAAGCAGGTTTTTCATGAGCACCGCATGGATGTTCCTCACGATGGGCACGCTCAGGCCGTAGGTCGGAACGGCATCGACCATGAACTCGATTGCCTCCTTGTGGTTGAGCAACATCATCTTGTCCGGGTCGAAAGCGTCACCCGTACCGCGCCCGGTCTTGAAAAGCTCCTGGGTCTCGAGCAGGGAGTAGCGATTGCCCTCGAGTCGGGACGAGGCCCAGGAAAGGTCAATGAGTAGCTGTTCGAGCACTTTTCTGGCATACGTCGCGGCTGGCTGCTGCCCGGTCATTCGACCTTCGGCGTAAAGGGCCTGCGCGAGCGACTGGGGTAGTAGCGACGACGTGTTCGGCGCATAGTCGTCGACGAATTTCCGCTGGTAGGAAACGGGGGACCGCGCACCCAGTGGCTGGCTAAGTTTGGCCCTGAGTTCCAATGCCTCGGGACTCAGAGTTGGCGATGAGAATGCCTGAACGCGGTCGGTTGCTTCGACCGTCTCAGCCACTGCGATAACGTGGGTGGCTGGAAGACGGTACTTGGTCGCCGGGCCCTTGCCGCTTGAAACCAACTTCTTGTCGTCGACCAGTTGCTTCAGATACCGGTTGATAGTCGCGCGGCTCTCGCCCAATTGTTTCTTTATCTGTCCGGCCGAAACCGCCTCGTGGCCTTGGGCATAAAGGCTCTCCAACAGGGAAAGGATCGCGAACGAAATCTCAGGTTTAGCCATCTCCCCGGTGCTCCATTGTCAACTGGTCTACCCTCTCATAAATGAGATGATTAGTATTATTATATCATTATTGAGATGATATCAAAAATAATGATATTATTATGAGTAGATGTAGCTCTGTCACAGACGATCCCAATCTTTGGGAACGAATTTGGCTAGGCGACGGGCGACTCCGCGGCGGGTTTAGGCGCGCTCGAAAGGACGAACGAAACCTTGCCGTCGGCATTGCGCGCGAGTTCAAGAGTGAAACCGCAGACCTCGGCATAGCGCGCCACCTGGTAGAGTCCGATACCCAGGCCGCTGTCCGACTGCACCGGAGCGCGCAACAACTCGCGCGCGATTTCCGCCGCGATCGCGCGCCCGCCATCGCACACCTCGAGCCGGATGCCGTCGCCGCAGGCGAAGTTCACGCCGATGGCGAAATCCCCCTGCAGCTTGCGTTTGCCAAGCGCATTTTGAATTAGATTGTCGGCGGCACCGTCGAAGAGTTCCTTCGGCAGCGATACGTCATCGCTGACACCTGTTGCGCGGAAGTGTATGCGCTGGCCCGCATAGCTGCGCTGTAACGCGCCCCACCACACGCCGGCGGGCATGAAACGCCCGCTATCCTCGGTAGCCGGCTGACGCAGCTTTTCCAGAGTCTGCTGCAAGCGCTGCGTGATCGTCGGCAATTGCCGCCGCATGAGCGCCTGCAACTCGTTGGAACCGCCCGCTTCCTGTTCGGCCGCCGCACACAGCACGTTGAGCGATTGCAGCAGATTCTTGACGTCGTGCGTCATGCGTGCGCCGGTTTCGTACACGGCTTGCATATAGGATTGCTGCAGCAGCTTGCGCTCGCGTAGTTTTGCAGTATAGAACTCGCCCAGCATCTGGCCGAGCAAATGAAAATGCCAGATCAGCGCGGGGCTCAGGTCGAATTTTGTGTAGGCGCGCAACTGCAATTCCTCGTCGGCGAATTCGACCGCGTTTTTGCTGCGTTCGCCGAATTCGCCGCTATAGGTAGAGCTACGCCACGAACCGCCGGTAATCCAGGGCAGCCTCCCCAAGCCGATGCAGGCCTGTTGCAGGAACTTTTCCGGCTGCATTTCCGACTGCGACAGCTCGGCGAGGAAATACAGCCACTTCTCGAACGGCAGGCCGACCGACAGCAGGTAGCGCGAAAACAGCATGCTCAGGCCGCCGAAGCCGCCGCGCGGATTCCAGGCAATGCCAAGCAAGAACAGCAGCGCGGCGATCAGGAGCAGGCTGTAAGTGAGCGCCATCGGGTAATTCACCTTGCCGAGCGTCATGAAGGCGAAGCTCCCCAGCACCAGCAGCGCGATGATCATGAATAGCAGCGCGCTGTAAAAGAAATCCACCAGCTGCGGCGTTTCGCCGTTCTCAGCTTCGATCGGCAAGACCAGCATGACCAGGAACAGCAACGGCAGTCCGTACTGCGCCAACTGCTGCAGTTCCTCGGTCTGCGCGACGCCGGGCAGCAGCTGCGGGAACACCCAGATGAGGAGCAGCGCGACCAGATACAGCAGCACCGTCAGATAGAAGTAACGCTGCCAGCGCGCGCGGAACAGGAAGATCCTCCCCCCGACAACTCCGGCGAGCATGGCGAGCCAGGCCAGCATCAACCACCAGTTCCAGAAGAACAGGGTGAGCACGCAGACGAGGCCGATGATCGTGACTTGCCCCGGCGTCAGGGCCTGCTCGCCGCGCATGAACGGCTGCCACAGGATGAAGAGGCCGAAGTGGGCGACCATGATCGCGCGCGCCCAGAGGTCCTCGACGCCGCGCATCGCGGTGAGGTGCAGCAATACCAGCATGGCGACGAACAACAAGCGCCAGTGGCGCTCGATCAGATTCGGATAGGCCCGCGTCAGGGCATTGCGTGTCAGGGTGTTAGTGGCCATGATGCTTGCGCTGGTTACGCGTCCAGTTTACCCTGAGAAACGCACGTCATGTGTCAAGTCTTGCACTGCGTGCCTGCCAGAACAAGGAAACACCATGCTGCGGCATATCTTGCCGATTGCCCGCTATACCCTGCTCGAGGCGCTACGCAATCGCCTGCTGTGGCTGGCTCTGATATTGGTAGTGGCCGGCCTCGCGTTCACCCAGTTCCTGCAGCAGGTCGCGCTCACCGAATCCAAGCAGATCCAGGCGGCGCTGCTCGCGGCCCTCGTTCGCTTTGGCGCCGTGTTCATGCTCGCGAGCTTTGTTATCACCAGCATGGTTAGGGAATTCAATGACAACGTCATCGAACTGGTTCTTTCGCGGCCGATCCGGCGCAGTAGTTATTTTTACGGCAAGCTCGCAGGCTTCGCCGCGGTCGCGCTTGCACTCGCGCTGATAGCAAGCCTTGCGCTCACGCTGTTCGCGCCGGCGGCGCAAGTTGCGCCCTGGGGGGTGTCGCTCGCGTGCGAGCTCTTGATCGTGACCGCGTTCTCGCTGTTCTGCGTTCTGTCGCTGACCCAGGTGATGTCGGCGCTTGCGGCCGTGGCCGGGTTTTATCTGCTTGCGCGCTCGATCGGCGCGCTGCAAGTCATGGCCGCCAATCCGTTGTCCGACAGCCTGAGCTTCGGGCAACAGGCGCTCAATCTCGTCATCGACGCGATCGCCTTCCTGCTGCCCAGCCTTGACCGCATGACCCAGACCGGCTGGCTGCTCTATGGCGCACCGTCGTCTGCCGAGTTCGCGCAAGTTCTGGCGCAGACTGCCGTGTATTGCGTGTTATTGTGCGGCGCCGCGTTGTTCGACCTGCAGCGCAAAAATTTCTGATGCGCGACGAACGCCCGCCGGAATCAGGCGCGACAGGCGCGATAGATGTTATTGCGGTCACAGTGCGGTTGTCTTACAATTGCCGTCCGATGTATTACGGGATCCCATCATGGCCGACACACTGACCGCCCGCATCCCCCCCCGCGTGGAGCAGAAGCTCGCCGAATACTGCGTCCAGCATGGAGTTACGCGCACTGACGCGGTGGTGCGCGCGCTGGACGACTACCTAGATCGCCAGTCGGGCGGCAGCGATGCCTACGCGCTGGCAGCCGACTTGATTCCGAAGCGGGGCGTGGCGAAGCTGCAGTCCGCCGCAGTGCGAAAACTGGCGCGCGGCGCTTTCCGTGGCTCGCGCGCTCGTTGATACCGGCGCGATCGTCGCGCTCGTCAACCGCGCGGATCGGTTTCACCCGCAGGCCGCTGCTTGGTTCCGCGGATTCCGCGGCCAATTGCTGACGACGGAGGCCGTGATAACCGAAACGGCCTACGTACTCGCGGCGAGCCCCGAGCATCAGCAAGCGGCGCTCACTTGGATTCAGCGGGCGCGCGCGGCGGGAATATTGCAGGTGGCCACTATGGAAGATTACGCCGCGCTCGCGCAGATCATCGCCAAATACGCCGATCTCCCCTGCGACTATGCCGACGCATCGCTCGTCTGGCTGGGCGAGAAAACGGGCGTGCTGCAGATCGCGACGATCGACCAGGGCGATTTCTCCGTCTACCGGGTGCGCGGCCGGCGCAAGTTCCGGATCCTGATTGGCGCGCGTTGATGGTCGCAACCTTGGAGCAGACACAGAGAAGCTGATGCGCGACGAACGCCCGCTCGCCCACGTCTCCGCGCCGGTGCTGGCGCTGCTTGCCGCCGGGCTGGCGCTGCAATTCGGCCTGCATGCCGCGATGCCGGAGCCCAAGGCAAAGGCGCCGGACCTGATAGCGCCGCCGCCCGCTGCACTGCTGCGACTGGCGAGCCTGGGCGAACCTATCGCGCTCGCCAAAATCCTGATGCTGAATCTGCAGTCCTTCGACTACCAGTCGGGCAGCAAGGTACCTTACAGGGACTTGGATTATCTGCTGGTGGAAGCCTGGCTTGCGCGCATACTCGAGCTCGACCCGAACGGGCAGTATCCGCTGCTTGCCGCGAGCCGCCTCTACGCCGAGGTTCCGGACGAGGCAAAGCAGCGCAGCATGCTCGACTTCGTCTACCGCGAATACCTCGCCGACCCCAACCGGCGCTGGCCCTGGCTCGCACAGGCTACGTTTCTTGCCAAGCACCGTTTGAAGGACATGGACCTTGCACTCAAGTATGCCGACGCCCTCCAAAAATACACGACCGCCAAAGACATACCGCCCTGGGCCACGACCATGGGGATTTTCATTCGCGAAGACCTGGACGAACTGGAAACCGCACGGGTGATGATCGGCGGACTGATTGCGAGCGGCAGGATCACCGATCCGAGTGAACTGAAATTCCTCGACGACCGGCTGCACGACATCGAGGAGCGCTTGCGAAAGAAGAAAGGCGCAAAATCTTAAGGGAAATTGTCAGAATATCGACGCATCTGTTGGAATTCAGACGAATCTCGCAAGAAGCAGACACCAAATGTGTGGAAAATATCACATTTTTTCAGGCCTGAATATTGCTTCACTCATAAAACCATCCAGTGTCTGTCAGGAGGCAAACACATGAAAACGCGACAAACAGGTTTTACCTTGGTCGAAATCGCCATCGTCTTGGTGATCATAGGCCTACTCTTGGGCGGCATCCTGAAGGGTCAGGAGATGATCACCCAGGCGAAGATCAAGAACGTGGTCAACGACTTCAACGGCATCACCGCGGCCGTGAACTCCTATCAGGACCGTTACCGCGCGCTGCCTGGCGACGACTTGAACGCAGCAGGCCGGTGGGCGGGATCCACTAACGGCGACGGCAATGGCCAGCTATGTACAGGTGCTTGCCCAAGCCCGCCGGTTGCACCCAACGTATACAACAATTCAGTGACGACAACTGCTGGGGCGCCCGAGGTGAACCTGTTCTGGTGGCACTTGCGGCTTGCCGGCTTCGTCGGTGGTTCGACCACAGCAGGCGCAGGCTCGGCGGCATCTCAGCCGAACAACGCCGCGAATGGCTTGATGGGTGTGCAGACCGGTGGGCCGGCAGGTTTTTTCACCTCCAACATGATTTGTTCAAGCAATCTGCCGGATAAGATAGGCATCGCAGTGGATACCCAGATGGATGACGGCAACGCCGCCACCGGCCAGGTACGGGCAAACCTGCAGACGGCGACCAACCCGGTACTGCACGCGATTGTCGCCGGCGATGCTTACGCGGAAACCGGCACGAATCAGTACGTAGTCTGCAAGGCCTTGTAGGTCAGACTGGTTTCAGGCGAGCCCGCCCTCACGAGGGCGGGCTTTTCATTTCTGGCCCTGCAACAGGCGAATCTCCGCCGCTGCCAGGCTATCGGGCTCACCCAGCAATACCACCACGTCACCGGCCTCGAAACGCGTCTCCGGCACGGGATCGCCGAGGCGGACGCCACGGCGCCGTACGCGCGTCACGCTGGCGTTGAGCGCGGCGAGACCCAGTTCAGCGAGCGTCCTTCCGACGGCGTAGGCGCCCGGGGTCAGTGTGACCGAGTGCAGACGCGGCTGGCGGTGTTCGGCCAGATCCACCACCGCGTCGCCTTCGCCATGGAAAAAGCCGCGCAACAGGCTGTAACGGGAATTGCGCACCACGCGCACGCGATGCACGACGCGCGCGAGCGGCACCCCCATCAGCACCAACGCGTGGCTCGCGAGCATCAGGCTCGATTCGAAGGTGTCCGGGACGACCTCGGCCGCGCCCGCCGCCTGCAGACTATCCATGTCCGCGTCGTCCAAGGTGCGCACAATCACCGGCAGCGACGGATTGATCGCGTGCGCGTGATGCAGGATCTTGAGCGCGGCAGGCGTATCCGGAAACGAGATCACGAGCGCGCTCGCGCGCGCCAGGCCCGCCGCAATCAGGGCTTCGCGTCGCCCAGCGTCCCCGTACACCACGGACTCGCCCGCGGCAGCCGCTTCGCGCACCCGCTCCGGATCGAGGTCGAGCGCGACGTAGCCTATGCCCTCCTGCTCGAGGAAGCGCGCCAGGTTCTGGCCGGTGCGGCCGTAGCCGCAGAGCACGACGTGCTTGGCGACGTTCATGCCGGTGACCGCGATCTGATGCAGCGCGAGCGAGCGCAGCATCCATTCCGAGGCGACGAAGCGCATCACCAGTCGGTCGCTGTAGTGTATGAGAAACGGCGCGCTCAACATGGAGAGCAGCATCGCCGCGAGGATGGGCTGCAACAGCGCCTGATCCACGAGCTTCACCCCTGCCGCCTGCGCCAGCAGGACGAAGCCGAATTCGCCTGCCTGCGCCAGGGCGAGCGCGGTGCGCAGCGCATTGCCCGGGGCGGCTCCGAAAAGGCGCGACAGAACTGCGATCAGCGCAAATTTGAACAGTACCGGCACGGCCACGAGCAGCGCTACCAACCCGAATCGATCTGCAACCACCGACATATTGAGCTGCATACCGATGGTGACGAAGAACAAACCGAGCAGGAGATCCCGGAACGGCTTGATGTCCTCTTCCACTTGCTGCCGGTATTCGGTCTCCGAGATCAGCATGCCGGCAAGAAACGCGCCCAAGGCAAGCGACAGGCCGGCAAGCGCGGTGGCCCACGCGAGCCCCAGGGTCATGAGCAGTACGTTCAGCACGAATAGCTCGTGCGAACGGCGCCGCGCGACGATGTGGAACCAGCCGCGCATCAGCTTCTGACCGACAAACAGAATCAGCACCAAGACGACTGCGGCCTTCGTCAGTGCCAGCGCGAGCACGGGCGCGAGCCGCTCGACCGGCTGCGCCAGAGCCGGGATCAGCATCAAGAGCGGCACCACGGCCAGATCCTGAAATAGCAGGATGCCCATGATCTCGCGCCCGTGCGCAGTTTCCAGTTGCATGCGCTCGGCCAGAAGCTTGCTCACAATCGCGGTCGAGGACATGGCCAGAGCCCCGCCGAGGGCGAAACCCAGTTGCCACGGCCAGCCCAGCAGCGAGGCACCGATGGTCGGTGCGAACAGCGTGAGCAGCACCTGCACCAGCCCCAGGCCGAAAACGACGCGGCGCATATTGAACAGCTTGGGCAGGCTGAATTCCAGGCCGATCGAGAACATCAGGAATACGACGCCGAACTCGGCGAGATACGCGTAGCCGGTTTCTTCGCTCGCCGGAATCCAATGCAGCGCGTGCGGCCCGATCGCTACGCCGACCAGCAGGTAACCGAGCATGGGCGGCAGATGCAGGCTGCGCGCGAGCACCACCACCAGCACCGCGCTCGCGAGCAATATCAGCACCAGTTCGAGGGGATTGTTTATCACAGGCCTGACACGGGAAGGGGATTGGGCTTCTGCTATACTTTGCCCCATGATACCTGCAGCATCCCGCATGGACAAAATCTCGCCGTCCAATGCCGCGCTGGAGCTGGCAAGACAGGTGCTCGCCATCGAAGCCGACGCCATCCGAAATCTCGCCGCGCGGCTGGGCCCGAGCTTTCTCGACGCGGTAGCGCTGCTGCTCAACTGCAAAGGCCGCGTCGTCGTGAGCGGCATCGGCAAGTCCGGCCACATTGCGCGCAAGATCGCCTCCACCATGGCAAGCACCGGCACGCCGGCTTATTTCGTGCATCCGGCCGAAGCAAGCCACGGCGATATCGGCATGATCACGCGCGACGACGTGATGATCGCATTGTCCAACTCAGGCGAAAGCGAAGAACTCCTCACCATCGTGCCTCTGCTAAAGCGCCAAGGCGGGCATCTCATCGCGATCACCGGCAACGCGAACTCGGCATTGGCGCGCGAGGCCGATGTTCATCTGGACGCACAGGTGGAGAAGGAGGCCTGCCCGCTCAATCTGGCGCCCACCGCCAGCACGACGGCGGCCCTGGCCTTGGGCGATGCGCTTGCCGTCGCCTTGCTCGATGCCAAGGGCTTTGGCGCCGAAGACTTCGCGCGCTCGCACCCGGGCGGCGCGCTCGGGCGGCGCCTGCTCACACACGTGCGCGACGTCATGCGCACCGGCGCAGACGTGCCGTCGGTGCAAAGCGGCGCCGGTTTTTCCGAAGCCATGCTGGAAATGTCGAAAAAGCGCATGGGCATGACCGCGGTACTCGATTCCGACGGGCGCGTGAGCGGTATATTCACCGACGGCGATCTGCGCCGGACATTGGCGCAGGTCGACGACATCAAATCGGCGCGCATCGTCGACATCATGACGCGCAACCCGCGTACCATCGGCCCCGACAAGCTTGCGGTCGAAGCCGTGCAGATAATGGAGGAACGCAAAGTCAACCAGCTGCTGGTGGTGAGCGAAGAGGGCAAGCTCATCGGTGCATTGAACATGCACGATCTGTTTCGTGCCAAGGTAATCTGAGCCAGGATGGGCGACGCGCGCGAACGCGGTGAATGCGCGAGCGTGAGCGCAGCGCTCGAGCGCGCGCCGGCGGATAGCGCGCTGGAACGCGACCGCCTGGATGGCGCGCTAGCGCGCGCCAGTGCGCTCAAGCTCATGATCTTCGACATCGACGGCGTCATGACCGATGGCACGCTCTATTACTCCGAGCACGGCGAGGAATTGAAGGCGTTCAATGTGCGCGACGGCCACGGCGTCAAGATGCTCAAGCAATATGGCGTGGAGGTCGCGCTGATCACCGGCAGGCGCTCACGCGCGGTCGAATTGCGCGCAGCCAATCTGCGCATCGCGCATCTTTACCAGGGCGTCGAGGATAAGCGCGTACCCTACAGCGCGCTGCTCGAGAAGCTGGGGCTCTCGGCCAATCAGTGCGGCTGCATGGGTGATGACCTGCTCGACCTGCCGCTCATCACCCGCTGTGGATTCGCCGCCACCGTGCCGGCGGCGCCTGACGCCGTGCGCAGCCGCGCCCACTACATAACCCATACACGCGGCGGCCATGGCGCAGTGCGCGAGGTGTGCGAATTCATACTGCGCGCGCAGGGCACGCTCGTTCGCGCCATCGACGCGCATCTGCAATGAGAAGATGGCACCTATCGGACTTGTTTCCGTTGCTGCTGATGCTTGCGCTCGTAGCCGCCAGCCTTTGGCTCGAGCACGCCGTGCAAGTGCCGGCCTACGACAAGTCGGGCAAGACACGGCACGACCCGGATTTCATCGCTGACGGGTTCGGCGTAACCAAGCTGAGCATCGCCGGCAAACCCGAGTACACGCTTTCCGCGAAGCGCATGCTGCATTTTCCCGACGACGAAAGCACCACCGTCGAGGCGCCACGCCTGGTGCAGCTGCGCGACAAGGCGAGCCCCGTAATCATCCGCGCTGACCGTGGTCTGATCTCAAAGGACGGCGAGGAAGCCCGATTTTTCGGCAACGTCGTAGTGGTGCGCGAGGCGGGCCCCGAACAAGACGAACTTCACCTACAGACGGAATTCCTGCAGATCATCCCCGATCGCGATTCTGTCAGCACCGACCAGCCCGTGATCGTCACCGAGGGGAGATCCAGATTTTCCGGCGTCGGCATGGAA
>Ga0334722_10007105_pt1 | contig 10922 bp, 12 predicted proteins | sample C3_bottom_MG_FD_207210 | JGI IMG/M metagenome (GOLD analysis project Ga0334722, IMG submission 207210) | Sediment microbial communities from Yellowstone Lake, YNP, Wyoming, USA - C3_bottom | ecosystem: Environmental > Aquatic > Freshwater > Lake > Sediment | place: USA: Wyoming | collected...
CTTCATGTTTTGGCCTCCTTCTTGCATGAGTATTTTTACTCTTATTATTCTACTAAAAAAATGCCCACATGTCAAGAACGATGTGAGCGCCTGCATAATAAATCATAAAAAGGGCTAAACTGTTACCGATGACGACGTGCACCTCACAGGGTCAGGTCTTGCGGCTTGAAATTCAGAGGAATCCTTAGGGTCGGGTATCTTTTGTTGCGTTTACATTGATTCCGGCGCCCTGTTTTTTTTAAGCGCTCTCATATCCCGAACCTGCTCAATCTGTTATTGAAGCTTTTCTTTTTGCCAGCCATAGAGGACCCCATAGGGCCAGCTCCTTTTGCGCGAACCTCTAAGCGGGGCAAGTCAGCCATGCCCCAACATTTTCGATCAACTAAAAGACTTGCCGCAGCAATTAAAGCGCCTTTAACCCCTTAAAAAACAGTGATAAACTTTTGTTTACTTTCAGTCAAAGTAAATAAGCAGACTCGTCAGAAGCCGGGAGCTGCCGGGACGTTTGAATTCAACAGTGCGCGTCTCAGAAAGTATTGCGAGAATTATTTCGATAAGGTTATCGTTCACATCGCGTTAGAATGCCGTATACAGGAGGGCAAAAGGTCCTCGTTTCTCAGCCATGCCCCTCCCCAACATCTATTAATTCTTCACCCCGTTAGAGATAATGATGGTCCGATCGCACGTTGCCGCCGAGATGGATCACTGATAGCACAATATTCTTGATATCATACGTGAATCTCTAACGGGGCAGGTAATTCCAGAACTTTACTACAGGTACCAAAGAATGTCCAGCCCGAATCAGCGCTTCCCACATCGCGTATTTCGGGCATCGCGCGCCTGAGTCTCTTATCGATTCGAGTTCCGTTTCCTTACGTGCTGCTACCGGGTGAAAAAGAGCTGGGTGAGGATGGGGTATGCGCCGGGCAATGGGCAAATACAACCCCTGTTTTCAGGGGGTTTATGCGCTCTATCGAACGGTATGGCCATACGGTAAAACTTATGCGGTAAGCGGGGTCAGGGTATAGACTTTCGCCAAACGGGAAGCTGCCTTCAAATTGCCTTCACGAAGAGCTTCACGGACGTCATCCAGCTTGTAAGCCTCTTCCACCGAAAGATACGGAGACCAGCCATCATCTGAATAAATCAACTCGACTTCCACTTCAGCCACGTAATCACGCTCATGCACGAATTTCGTATAGTGTTTTGATTTCATTTCTTTCTCCTTAAAAAATCATCCGACCACCGCTCCACGTCAGGCCTGTAAGCGGTAACGAGGACTGCCGGCGAAATGCCCCCTTCGGAATACCCCACACCACATGTATTGCGCGTCCCGTTCGATCTTTCTGCAACACAAGTACGGACGGCCCTTTGGGATAGTTTGGATAATCCTCTACTATGACAGCATCGGTGACCGCTGCCATAACATCCCTGACGAAGTTATGATCTGCCGCGAGTTCATCATAACCATGATCGGATATTTTCATATCGCTACTTTGAACAAGTTACAGGATCCGCAAGAATGTTTCACTCATCAGCGATAACCTTCATGGTTTGCCATGCTCAAAATATGGGAATAGATGCCGCTTGGGGTCCTTAAATTCTGAAAAATGGGGCGGCGGCCATAAAACAGTTTGTCCAACCACCCGTAATAATATCATTAATCCCTACGCTGTTTTATGACATACCCCCAAAGATACCCTAACAATTCTTCGGCGACAGGTTTGGAGTTTGGTGTCCCTTTCTACTTGTTGGTACACTGATTATTAAAAAGAAAGATTATAACATGACTGAGGTTGTCAATTTGATGGGCTGACGACATTCAACCAGTCAAGAATCACAGATTGTTTTCTAGCTACCGCTTTTCGATAATCGTATATTTCTTCAGCGCCCATCTGAACTCTGCAAATAGTAAATGCGGACCCGGCTTTGCGGCTGTTATCAGCTAGTATTGCAGCATCGGCTACGCTCACCGCTTCTTTTATAGCTTTCTGCGTTCTCGGGAATCGACTGATTAGCTTCTTTATATCCACATCGTGGCCACCTGAAAAGACCCGGGTGTTTACTCGCGCTATCGACAATTGAACATTTGAAAGACCGACAAAAAGAAGGAGGACATAATAGCCATTGCTCTGCATTTGTCTTATAAGATCAATTTTAGACTCGATCTTCCCTCCCTCAGTTTCTTTCCAATAAGAAAAAACTGTTTCCATCGCAAATGGGACTTTGTAAGCCATCGCTTGAGCTACGAACGCAAATAAGCCTTGCTGAGCTACCGTCATCCAACTCTGGTCCTTATCTCGGAGTGAAGATGCCCATTGAGGTAACGGTTGCGACTCCGTTACCTCCGGGAGAATTGACATCATCATGCGGTCGGCATTTATAAGAGGTATTTGGAATTGGTTGGCAAGCTGTCTATACCATAATGTGGATTTTCCCGAACCATTATGTCCTGCGAGGATTACGGCAAGCGGTTTCTTTGACCGTTTTTGAGCATGTTTTACTGCATCCACTGCCGAAGCTATGGTGGTCATCGGCCAATTCTAAACTTACCATTAACAAAGCTGCCAAGTGCACGCTTGCCATTGAGTTCGCGAACGATCAGCCCTGGATGTTCTGATTCCGCATGGAAAAGAGGTACGCCTTTAGCCGCATTAATTTTAATACCGGGTTTTACAATTTTGCTAATTGCTCTGGCTAAAGCGATCTGTCCATCTATAACATTGCGCCTTACTTTCGATTTTTTCGGTGTCGAAACCGACACCGTGACCGACCCAAATTCCACATAAAGATGTCCTACGTCTTCTTTGGGGGAAGTATCGCCAAACTCTTTAGAGTCATTAAACCACTTTACGGTGCCTTTTTGCATTATTGATATAACCTCCTTCTTTGATACTAATATTATGGTAATTCAGGTATTTTGTCAATACTCCTTTACCCTACTTCGACGGACAGAGCAAAAGCCCCTATTTTCAAGGGGCTTTCGCACTTCATTGGACTACCTTGGATTGTTAAATGGTGGAGGCGGCGGGAATTGAACCCGCGTCCGAAAACCGTCAGCCAAAAGCTCATACATGCTTATCCCCTCGTTTTAAGCTCTCGCCTCATCCAGCGCCTCAGGGAAAGCTTTGGATTCAGCCAGCCCGGTTTTTCTTATCCTTCCGCCCCGGACGAAGTCGGGAAGACCAGCCTGGTTTATAACGTCTCTGCGGCAGTTCAGGCGCCGGCCGCGAAACGCGCATCCTATTTAGGCTGCGAGTGCCAGTTCGTTATTGGCAGTTGATCTTTACCATGTGTTTAACGAGCCCCATGGTACCTCGGCATGCAACTCCTGACCTCTGAATCCCCGTCGAAGCCTGTCGCCCCCTTGTTTTTAAATTCAGTACCTGGTACAAAGTACTGAGTACATAGTAACACCTTAAGGCCGCCTGCCTTTTGCAGCCACTCTGTACTTTGTACTCTGTACTCTGTACTATTATCATATTACTCTATTTCCCCTTGCCAAGCAACAGCCGTTCCGTGTCTTCCTTGCTGATTCCCTCGATCCTGACGACCTTGTCCCGCGACGTGTGGCCGGAAACGATCTCGATGTTTGATTTAGGCACGGACAGCTTATCGGAAAGATACCGGACGAGCGCCTCATTCGCCGCACCGTCCACGGGCGGGGCGGTAAGCCTGATTTTGATCTTTCCGCCCTCCATGTGCACCAGCTCGTTCTTCGATGCCCGCGGCTGGATCCGCACGGACAGCACAGTGGCGTTCGCCGCGCTTTTATTCCGCTCCCGGCCCACTTCCGCCCTCTCCTCCGGTTTCCTCGAAGTTGACCATCTCAAGGTGCATCTGGGCGGCCTTCTTCATATCCTGCAGGAAGTGGTGCCTGCGGCGCTTCAGCTCCATAATTTCCGCCTCCAGCCGGCCCTTCTCCAGCTGCGCGCTGCCGAGAAGCTGCTGGCCGCGGACCTCCGCGTCTCTCACGACCAGCGCCGCCTCTTTCCGCGAATTCTCCTTCATGTCCTCAACCACGCGCTGGGTCATGAGCAGTGTGTTCTTGACGGTATCCTCCTGGTCCCGAAGCGCGTGCACCCGGTCCTCATAGGACTGACGAAACTCGCGGAGTTCCGAAACCTCGCGCGCAAGGCCCTCCAGCTCCTCCTTCACGAGCTCCAGGAATGCGTCCACCTCCGCGCGTTCGTACCCGCGCAACCCGAGGTGGAACCTTTTCTGCTGTATGTCGATCGGGCTGACCTTCATGCGTTCGCCTCTTTCCTGTTTTTTTACCTTCTCATTATGCGCAACGCTAACTCATCGTCATCGCCAGCCGGTACAGGGTCTTGATCAGCGCCGCCCGCAGAAAAATGATGATCAGGATCGCGATCATGGGCGACAGGTCGATCCCGATCTTGTACGCCGGCGCGAGTTTCCGAAGCGGCCTGAGCGCCGGCTCCGTCAATCGCTGCAGGATCTGCACAATGGGGTTGTAGGGGTCCGGGTTCACCCACGAGATAAGCGCCCTGATGATGATGATCCACATATACGCGCTGAGCACAACATCCAGCACTTCTGCTATGCCATGAAGAATATTTCCGAATACGAACATGGTAGCCTCCCTCTGTCAACCGTTTAAACAGTTTGAACAGCTCAAACGGTCAAATTCTACTTCCCCAGTTCCCTGCTCCTTGCCGTCGCCGCCTCGACCGCGTTCATGAGCGTGGCCCGGAATTTCCCCTTTTCGAGCGCGTGGAGCCCTTCGATCGTGGTCCCGCCGGGGGACGAGACCATGTCCTTGAGCCTGCCGGGATGCTCTTTTGTTTCGAGCACCATCTTCGCCGCGCCATACACGGTCTGGGCTGCAAGCTCCAGGGCAAGCTCCCGGGGCAGACCGACTTTCACGCCACCGTCGGCCAGCGCCTCGATCATCATGAACACATATGCCGGGCCGCTGCCCGAAAGCCCGGTCACGGCATCCATCAGCCGCTCCTCAACAAGCACAGTCCTGCCGACGGAGCTGAAGATATTCCGCGCAAGCGCGAGGTCCTCGCTCGTCGCGTGACTCCCGGCAGCAAGCGCGGCCGCGCCCGCAAGCACACGGGCCGGAGTGTTCGGCATGACACGCACCACCCGCACTTTTCCCGCGAGCGACGCTTCAATGGCGCTGATTGTGATGCCCGCGGCAATCGAAATCACAAGCTTCTGTGCATCCACCACGGGCGAGATCTCGGCCAAAACCTTATCGATCACCTGGGGCTTCACGCTCAGGATGATCACCTCGGCGTCATGCGCCGCGTCTTCGTTGTTTTTCTTAACAGTGATGCCGTAAGTCCTCTTTAATGGCTCAAGCCTGTCAGACGCAATGTCCGTCACCAGGATGTGGCCCGGCTTTGCCGTGCCTGCCGCAAGCATACCTTTGATGAGCGCCTCGGCCATGTTCCCGCCGCCGAGAAAGGCGATCTGCTTGTCCATAGTCATGCGACCTCCCTTTTTTCCAGGAATACGAAGTTAAGAAGGGAAGAAAGCCCCTTAATGTCATTCATTATATATCCCACATTCTTACCCTCTTACCTTCTTTCTTTCCAACTTCCCGCTTCACCGCTTCCCGAATATCGCCGTACCCACGCGCACCATGGTGGACCCTTCCTCCACGGCCACCTCAATATCCCCGCTCATGCCCATGGATAATTCCCGCATGGACACGTTCGGGATCAGCTCCTTCGCAACGCGCTCCGAGAGCTCCCGGAGCATTTTAAAATACTGCCGCGAGTCTTCGGGATTGTCCGAATACGGCGGCACGGTCATCATTCCCCGGATCGCGATATTCCTGAGCGCCGCCGCCGACCTGATAAGAACGATTGCATCATCCGGCGCCACGCCCGCCTTGGCCGCCTCTCCCGAAATATTCACTTCGATCAGCACATCCTGTATTTTTCCGGCCTTCGCAGCCTGCCTGTCGAGTTCCCTTGCAAGAGCAAGGTTATCCACCGAATGAATCAGGTCAAAGAGTTTGACCGCGTATTTTGCCTTGTTGGCCTGAAGACGACCGATCAAATGCCAGCTCGCGACAGGGCCGAGCTTCTCGATCTTCTCTTTTGCCTCCCGCACCCGGTTCTCGCCGAGAATTATCGCGCCAGCCGCCGCTGCCTCACGAATCCGTTCTACTTCGACGGTCTTGGTCACCACGAGGAGCCTGGTGGAGGACGAATCGCGACCTGCCCGCTTCGCAGCAGCTTCGATCCGGGCCTGGACCGCCTTGATGTTCTCGGCTATCGTCATACCCTCGCTCACCACCAAGACACGAAGACACCAAGAATTGCCGGCATTATCCTGTTGGAATTATATCCATCTCCCCCTTCAAGGGGGAGGTTGGGAGGGGGATGGGTTCGCCATAGATGCCGGTTTGAACCCATCCTCACCCCGGCCCTCTCCTTGTAGGAGAGGGTGCCCCTGCTTAGCGCCTTCGTGGTAAATACAACTTTTACGGCTTTATCATGATCGCCGACAGCATCCTGCCGGTCCTGCCCTCGGCCCTGAATGAATAGAAAAGATCTCTTCTGCAAGAAGTGCACATTCCGAGTGAATGAATGTTGCTCCCGGCCAGGCCTGCCTGCGCCAGCTCGATCCTGTTCAGTTTTACCAGGTCCAGACCCCACCGGTAATTGCCCCGGGGAGCAACCACTTCCATCCAGAAGGGAAACGCCTCCCGCACCTGCTCCATGACCGGCTCGTCCACTTCATAGCACTCGGCCCCGATGGCGGGACCGATGCCCGCGATCATCTTCGCGGGGTCGGAGCCGAACTCATACCGCATCCGGACCACTGCTTTTTGGACTATTTTTTTCACTGTGCTGCGCCATCCCGCGTGCACAGCGGCCACTGCGGGAGTTGCGGGATCGAACAGCATGACCGGAACACAGTCCGCGGTCTCCACGCCGATGGCGAGAGCCGGCTTATTCGTGATCAGGGCGTCGGCCTGGACCGGGCCGAGGGAAGAGTAGTTACGCTCGTCAACAAACACGATCTTGTCGCCGTGCACCTGGTTCACGGTGACAAGCCGGTCCGTCTGTATGCCGAAGGCCGCCGCCACGAGGTCCCAGTCCCCTGCGGACCTGAGACCGCTGTTCCGCGCGCCAAGGCCGTTTTTGCGGGTGGTGAAACCATGGAGAACGCCCGCCATCTTTTCGAGAGCAGGTATTGTGAGATACAAGTTGGCTGACATTTAAGTCCCAATTTTCAGGCATCAAATCCCAAATAAATTCTGCATTCAAATTACCAGGTTCCGAAATGTTCTGGGTTTTGTATTTGCTGTTTGTAGTTTACTTGAGATTTGGTGCTTGATGCCTGGCGCTTGTCCCATCACATACTCCGCACGTCCTGCACGAACCCACCTTGCACGGCGGCGTGAACTTTCCTTCAAGCGCGCGCTGATATTCATTCATAAGATAATCTTTCCGCACTCCAATGTCAATAAAATCCCAGGGCAACTGCTCGGCAAACTCACGCCTGCGCGTGACATAATAGTCCATGTCCACCTTGCGCTCCCTGGCCGCCGCTTTCCAGTCGCCGCCGTTCCCGTGGGCGGTCTTGATGAGGCTTCCGAGCCGGCGGTCTCCGCGCGAAAGCAGCGCCTGAACATATTCCCATTTGGGGAGATCGTGAATGAGGTTCATGTTGCCGATCTTTTTCACGGCCTTGTCAAGCCGGCGTTGCTTTTTATTCAGACTCGCAACAGCTTCCATGGGCTCCCACTGAAAGGGCGTATGGGGCTTCGGGACGAACGAGTTAACGGAGAGCGTGATCCTGCCGATCCGGCCAAGGGGGCGCGCATGCTTCAGCTGCACCTCGCGCACTTTTCCCGCGAGCTCGATGATGGCGTCAATGTCTTCCTGTGTCTCCGTGGGGAGGCCGATGATAAAATAGAGCTTCAGGTTCGGGATGCCGTGGCGGAAGACCATGTCAGCGGCAAGGAGTATGTCTTTTTCCGTGACGCCCTTGTTGATCACCTTCCGAAGCCGCTCCGAGCCCGCCTCCGGAGCGATAGAGATCGTCCTGTGTCCGCTCCGGGCAAGCCTTGCTATCAGCGTTTCGCTGACCGAGTCCGCGCGGAGCGACGAGACTGAAACATTACCCAGGATGGCGCCGCAGACCCCGTCGATGTCCGGATAGTCAGAGAGCGCCGCGCCCACCAGCCCGATCCTCCCGCAGAGCTCATCCGCCTTTTCCACCTGCTCCTTTGCGCGGTCGATGCCGAGGTTCCGGGGCGGGAGGTAGATATATCCCGCCATACAGAACCGGCAGTGCCTGCCGCAGCCGCGCGTAAGCTCTGACAAGTATCTGTCGCTGAACTCGGTGTCCGGCGTGAGAATGACCGTTGCGGCGGGAGACTTGTTGAAATCCGTTACCGCGCGCTTCACGATGCGATCCGGCGCTGAAGGCTCGAGCTTCCGTCGCTCCCCTATCGTTCCGTCACTCTTGTAGAATACCTCGTAGAACTCCGGCACGTATATGCCGGGTATCCCGCCCGCGGCCCTGAGCAGCTCCAGGCGGCCCTGCCCTCTCTTCTCTTTAAACACGTCGACAAATTCCAGGGCAACCTCTTCTCCCTCGCCGGTTATGACAAGATCGAAAAAATCCGCAAGCGGCTCCGGATTAAAGAAGGAACAGATGCCGCCGAGGACAACGAGGGGGTCATGTTCGGTCCGATCGCGCTTTTCAAGGGGAATGCCGGAGAGACGGAGCATTTCAAGGATGTTCAGATAATCCTGCTCAAAGGAAACGGAGAAAGCCAGAATATCGAAGTCTTTTACCAGGCGCCTGCTCTCGAGAGCGAACAGTTTCGCGCCGGTCTTCGCGTATTCTTCGGCATCTCCTTCATCCGGCAGGAATACGCGCTCGCACACGGTGTCCGCGCGGCTGTTCAGAATGGAATAGATCTGGTGCACGCCGAGATTCGACATGCCCACATGGTAGGTGTTGGGATACGCCAGGGCGACGGAAATGTCCATGCCCCCGGCCTTGTAGATCGTCCCGCGCTCGGCGGCAAGCAGGGCCTCGGCCTTTTCCCGCGGATTGGTCATGGGGAGATTATACTATTTTCCCACACGGCAAGGGAAACGAAAAATGTCGCGCGGAAACAAACCGTTCTCAGCGGTCCAGGACCTCCCTCACCTTTCGCAGGAGGTCATTCACTGGAACGGGCTTGAGCAGGAAATTGAAACCTTCTTCAAGAAGTCCCTGCTCGTGCATAATATCCGCGGTATACCCGCTCACAAAGAGCGCCTTGATTCCGGGGCTGAAGATCTTGATTTTCGCGTAGACCTCCTTGCCGTTCTTCTTCGGCATAATAATGTCCAGAATAAGCAGGTCTATCCTGTCTCGGTTCTCCATGAATTTGTTTACCGCATCCTCGCCATCCCTGGCCTGGATGACCGTGTATCCGAACTGCTGAAGCAGGCTGCTGGATAGGTTCCTCACCGTCTCGTCATCCTCCGCCACCAGGAGGGTTTCCGTGCCTCCCGCAATCGGGGGAAGCTCGCCCGTCAGGTCCTCGGCGGGCGACATGTTCACTATCGGCAGATAGATCGAAAATGTCGCGCCTTTCCCCTCCTCGCTTGACACTTCAATGGAGCCCGCATGTTGTTTAATGATGCCGTACGTCATCGCAAGTCCGAGCCCTGTGCCTTTTCCCACGCCTTTCGTGGTAAAGAACGGCTCAAAGATGCGTTCCCTGGTCTTCTCGTCCATGCCCTCGCCGGAATCCGTTACCTGAACGAGCGCGTGGGGCCCCGGTTTCTCAAGGCCGTGGCTTTTTGCCGACTCCTCGTCAAAATCAAGACGCCGGGTTTCTATATACAAATATCCGCCATGAGGCATGGCATCCCGGGCGTTCGTCGCCAGGTTCATCAGCACCTGCTCAAGCTGCCCGGCATCGGCCAGCACCGTGACTTCACTGTCGGTCAGAATGGTTTTGAGCTCGATATCCTCGCCAATCAGCCGTTCAAGGAGCCGCTCGACCTTGCCGACGATTTCACTGAGATTGACGGGCCGCGGGTTCAATATCTGTTTTCTGCTGTATGCCAGAAGTCCCCGCGTAAGACTTGCGGCCCTGTTCGCAGCTGACAAAATCTGTTCCACCGTGTAATGGAGCGGTTCATTGTCCTTCAATTTCATTTTCAGCAGGCTGCCGTAGCCGATAATTGCGGTGAGGATATTGTTGAAGTCGTGGGCTATCCCGCCGGTGAGGGTGCCGAGAGATTCCATCTTCTGTGACTGCAAAAGCTGCTCTTCGAGTCGTTTGCGTTCCGTTATATCAATGCCGGTGGGAATTACATATTCAACCGAGCCGTCCTTGTCGAGAAGCGCGGTATTCGACCACGCAATCAGTCTCTTCTGTCCGTTTTTGGCAATCCAGTAGTTTTCGTGCTTGTTCGGGAACATGCCGGCGGCGAGATGTTTAAATACGTTTTTGACTCCGTCCAGCTGCTCCGGCGGTATCAGGAAGTCCCAGACGAACCGCCCGCGGACCTCTTCAAACGTGTATCCGCTCACCTCCTCACAGGTATGGTTGAAGCGGACGATTTTCCCTTCGCGGTCAAGGACCAGGACCATCGACGCGACAGTGTCAAAAATGGTTGACGTGAAGTCCCGTTCTTTTTTGAGAGCTTCGACCGCCTTTCTGCTTTCCGTTACGTCGCGGGTTATCCCGAGCAGGGCGATGATCTCGTCCCTGTCGTTCCGCAGGGGCACGGCGTGGGTGTTGAGCCAGCGATGTTGTCCCCGTATGCCGACAATTTCGAATGTAAGGGAGCCTGTTGCACAAATGCCTGAGCAGCCGTTTTATGATCGCCCATATGGACCGGTGTCAGGCTGACATTATCATTTCGGCGAAGCACACGGCATGAATGAGCTGTTGGATCCATTATTATGCCATC
>Ga0334722_10007106_pt1 | contig 10920 bp, 6 predicted proteins | sample C3_bottom_MG_FD_207210 | JGI IMG/M metagenome (GOLD analysis project Ga0334722, IMG submission 207210) | Sediment microbial communities from Yellowstone Lake, YNP, Wyoming, USA - C3_bottom | ecosystem: Environmental > Aquatic > Freshwater > Lake > Sediment | place: USA: Wyoming | collected...
GAGTTGGGCGAGCATTTCCGCCGCCACCTCGGCCATACGCTCGAAGCCCCGATGGTCCGCGATGCGCCCATGGGCACCGCCGATATCCCTTAAAAATCCATCGGTGGCAATGAACATGGGGTGGCCATGCAGATAATTGGTGAGCGTAAACAGCACATTGTAGCCGTCGATGCCAAGCTCCGCGCCTTCCCACGAAGAGCGCACAAGCTTGGCAAGATTTATCTGCGAAGCGTTGCGCGAAAGAATGCCGCGATACAGCATCATTCGCCCGTTGTGCGAAAGACGATATCTGTCGCCGACGAGCTTGAGGCTTGCATCGACAGGGTATTCCTTGTCGAGGAGCATCCGGTAATCGCGCGCGGCAGCGGCAAAAGCGTCGTCGAACTTAGCGTCAGGCGGGCGCGGGTTTTCGGCAAAAGGCGGGCTTTCTTCATCACTCATTTTTTTCTAGTGCCTCGCGAAGGCGACTCTGGAGAGGTTCGGGATATTGAGAGAGCATTTCCTGGACTTTTGTGCGAGTCATTCGGCCTCGGGCAATGGATGTGGCCACCTCGGTTCGGGTCGCATCGAACACAATGAAGGCGGGATCGGGCTCGTCCGCATGCCATGGGAGCCAGAAGGGTAGGGCTGTGACTGAGCTGGTTTCAGCATTATCAGCCAAGCTCATGCCTGGGCTTGCAATCGACCACTCGGGAGCCAGATTCGGGTCCCCCGTCCAGGCAAAATTCCGGATAAAAGAAACCATCTGGTTCTGAAGTGCCCGCAGCTCCTTCTCGTTTTCTTTTGTGATAATTTGATTGAAGAGAATAATGTTGCCATGGATGGTATCGGTACCGAGGAAAAAGGAAATTTCCAGAGAATGGAAGGCACCGAGCCGCCGCGCGACCGCCTCGGGCAGTACATTTGTGCCATCAGGATGATATGCGCCCCAGTCGAAGCGATAGACATAGACAGGCGGTTGGTCGGGATTCGAAGTGAGGGCATCAGCCATGCCATCTGCTCCATCGGCCTTCCACCTGGCACTCGACAATTCAGCATATGCCTGATAGAAGGGGTCTTTCGAGTTGGCGCGTCCCAGCCACTGGAAAATCTTTGTCTCTTCTTTGTTTGTGCCAATAATAATCGGTACACGGACAGCAGCATCCGCGAGTGCGTCGAAGCCTGTGGATGGGAGCACATCTCCATCCCAGACTGGATACGGAAAGCTGATCATGCCGGATGGTGCGCTCTTGAAAACAGCGAGCATGTTCTTTGCTGGCAGGCTTCTCAGCCATTGCGCGAGTTCTTTTTGTGGCAGGTGGGCAAACAGATCTTCTGCCTCTGCAATAGTAGAAGCCTTTTTTTCGCGAATGAGCAGCTTTTTGATAAGCTCATTCGCAAAAGTCTCGGCTGTTTCTTTTGTGGTGGCTGTCTTGTAGCCGCTTTCGATGACCGCTTGATGAAAGAGGCCCTGAGCGCGCGGCGACATGAGGAGTGTGAGCGCATTGAATGCTCCTGAGGATTCGCCGGCGACGGTTACGCGATCTGGATTCCCGCCGAATGCCGCGATATTTTCCTGGATCCATCTGAGCGCCTGGATGATATCGAGGGTGCCAAAATTGCCGGAAGCGCTGTCGGGATCGGCATTTTCGCGCAATGCAGGATGCGAAAACCAACCAAATATCCCAAGTCGATAATTGATCGATACAAACACGACGTGCGCCTTCGAAGCGAGCCCATTTCCGTAGTAATCAGGAATCGCATTCGATGCGCCCGAAGAATTCCCTCCGCCATGAATCCACACATAGACGGGCAAGTCAGTGCTTGCATCCGCTGGCCGCCAGACATTGAGGTACAGACAATCCTCGGAACCCTCGGTCCAGCCTAAAATTGCCTTTTTCTGGAGCGCACGGGAGCCAAAATGCGTTGCATCGCGGATATCGCTCCATGCTTGCGGGGGCTGCGGAGCTTTCCAGCGAAGATCTCCTGCAGGCGGGCTCGCATACGGAATACCAAGCCATGTCAAAGTATCATTCTTGTCTTTTTTCCCTTTGACAAGGCCATAGGCGGTTTGAACGACGAGATCGCCGCCCCATGCGAGCATTGCAGCTTTCTGCTCGTCTGCGGATACAGCGGGACGAAGCGGGGTGATGAGCCAGATAGCAGCCATTACAAATACGACAGCGGCCGTATTTCGCGCGCGGCCAGAATTTTTGTCATATATGTCTTTATTCATAATGAAAGGATATCAAAAGCAAAGCCAGCCGGAAAGAGCACATGCGTTCGGTTGTCTATCTTTGCACGCTTTGATATGCTTCCGGAGTGCGCGTTTCGCAGCGCTTATTAAATCTGAAGGGAGCCGATAGAGCACACTATGATTTCCGAAACCGACGCGATCTATCAAATCTATCTCAGAAATTTCACGAAGGAAGGCACATTCCGCGCCGCGATCCCCCATCTTCCCCGCATCGCGAGCATGGGCTTTACCTGGGTGTACCTTACCCCAATTCATCCCATTGGCAAGGAAGCCCGCAAAGGCTCGCTCGGAAGTCCTTATGCGATATATGATTATAGAGCTATCAACCCGGAGCTCGGAACACTGGCGGATTTCGAAGCATTTGTCGAGGCTGCCCACGCAAACGCACTCAAGGTGATGATCGATGTCGTCTACAACCACACTTCGCCGGATTCAGTCCTTGCCCATGAGCACCCGGACTGGTTCCTTCAAGGGCCGGATGGCCAGCCAGGCCGCAAGTGCGAGGACTGGAGCGATGTCGTCGATTTCGATTTTGCAGCCTCGCCGCATTTGTGGGTCGAGCTTATTTCGACGCTCGCGATGTGGCGCGACAGGGGCGTGGATGGCTTCCGCTGCGATGTGGCATCGCTTGTGCCGGCAGACTTCTGGAAGCAGGCGCGCACACGGGTGGACCAATACGACCCCGGAACGCGCAAGGAACTGCACCCGCTTGTGTGGCTGGCCGAGAGTGTGCACCCGGCTTTTTTGCGCCGCATGAGGGGCGAAGGGTACGGGGCATGGAGCGAGCCTGAACTGCATGCGGCGGCATTCGATCTCACCTACGACTACGACGGCTGGGAGCGCCTTGAAGTTAAAAAAAGGGGTCAGACCCCTATTCTTAAATATTTTGAGTATCTCTATGCCCAAGAGACGCTGTATCCGAAAGGCGCGAAAAAATTGCGCTACCTTGAAAACCATGACCAGGAGAGAGCGGCGCACAAGTTTGGCAAGGGCGATATGCTGCAGGCATGGACTGTCTTGTGCCAATTTTTGCCGGGCGTGGCGCTTGCCTACATGGGGCAGGAACTGGCGCTCGATCACAAACCGAGCCTCTTTGACCGGGATCCCATTGAGCCCGCAAGCGGGGATTCACATTTCGAAAATTTTTTTGTCGCGAGCTTGAGGGCAACTAAAGAAGCGAAGCAGCATGCGCCTCATTTCTCATGGTCCATTTTCAATGATGATGTCGTATTCTGCCTGCGAAGCACAGCGCCGGCGCGCGCAGCTTCGCCCATTGAAAAGGCAATGGTTAGAAGCGGCAACTACTTGCTCATCGCACATGCCAGCCTGCGCCAACAAACAGGCAAGCCAGCTCGCTTGCTCGCGCCGTTCGATATACACGGCACAGAGCTGCTTTCCGGAGAACCGGCAAACTATCCCTGCGGGAGCGAAATACCATCGTCGCCGGCTCTCCTTGTGAGGCTTGGGAATTAAGCGCCGAAAAGGGGACCGCTTTTATCCTTTGTTATCTGCTTTTCCGGGCGCGGCTTCCGTCGCTTCCGGAATTTCAAATATGCCCTCGAGGATGTGATCAGGCGCATACGCGTATTTCGGAAGGTCTTGCCTGGCAGTGACTCCTGTCAGTACGAGCACTGTTTCGATTTGTGACTCAATGCCGGCGATGATATCGGTGTCCATCCGGTCGCCAATAATTATGGTTTCTTCGCGGGTAGCGCCCAGCGTGCGGAGCGCGTGGCGCATCATGAGAGGATTGGGCTTGCCTACAAAGTACGCTTTGCGCCCGGTTGCAAGCTCGATCGGGGCGAGCAAGGCCCCGCACGCAGGAACGAGACCTCCTTCGCCGGGTCCGGTGAGGTCGGGATTTGTGCCGATCAGCTTTGCGCCGCCTATCACTAATCGCACCGCCTTTATAAGCGTATCGAGATTGTAGCTGCTTGCTTCGCCCACCACCACATAGTCGGGATTGATGTTATTCATGGTATAGCCGACGCGGTACAGGGCATGGATGAGCCCTGGCTCGCCAATCACATAGGCCGAACCATTCGGTTTCTGATTCGCAAGAAACGCTGCCGTAGCAAGCGCGCTCGAATAGAAATGCCCGGGGCCCACATCGATGCCAAGCCGTGCCATTTTCTGCGACAGTTCTTCAGGCGAACGCTCGCTTGAATTAGTAAGAAAGAGAAAGCGCTTTTTTTGCCGCCTGAGCCAGTCCACGAATTGGGCAGCCCCTGGCAAAAGTACATTGCCATGGTAGATGACACCATCCATATCGATGATAAAAGCTTGCTTTTTTTGGATATTTTTCAGTGTTTCTTCTGTTGCTTTCATGCCGCTCAATCCCCCGGAATTTTGGAAGCCGGCGCTACCGCTGCCGATTTCGATCGCCGCACTTGCAGTATTTCTTCTTTTTCTTCTATGCCGCGCACTGCCTTTTTTGCCAGTTTATACAAGCGTTCCTGAACACACAGTCGCGCCTCGCCGCCGGTCCCGGCCTGCGATAGGTCCTCCCACTCGCCATGCTGGTCTTGGCGATAGGAATGCGTGTTGTCTTTGAAATAGGCCATCAGAATGTCCTTGCACCATGCTTTTATTTCTGCATCCAGCACCGGAAAGAGAAGCTCGATGCGCTTTTCCATGTTGCGGCTGAGCCAGTCGGCGCTGGAAAGGTAAAGCTCTTCGCTCCCAGCATTACGGAAATAGAGCATTCGGCCATGTTCGAGATAGCGCCCAAGCACGGATCGCACTTCGATGTGTTCGGAAATGCCTTGCAAGCCAGGAATGAGTGTGCATACACCTCGCACATTGAGCATGATTTGTACGCCCTTTGCTGACGCGTTGTAGAGCGCCTCGATGATATCCGGGTCAGAGAGGGCATTGAGCTTTGCAATGATAAGGCCGGGCGACTCTGATGTTGATTGCGATGCCTCCCTGTCAATCAAGGCGATTATGCGCTGCTTCAAATCGAAGGGAGCGACTGCGATGAAGGACAGCGACTGGATGCTGGAGTATCCAGTAAGGATGTTGAAAAAGAGCGCGACATCGGTGCAGAGGCTCTCATTGGCGGTAAATAGACAAAAATCTACATAACTGCGCGCAGTTTTTTCGTTGTAGTTGCCGGTGGAAAGATGGAGATAGCGAGCGATGCTCCCGTCTTGCCGCCTGCGGATTACCAGTGCCGCCTTTGCATGCACTTTCAGCCGCGCCACTCCGTAGGTGACAATGGCTCCTGCCTGCTCGAGTTCCGTTGCCCATGAAATGTTCTTTTCTTCGTCGAATCGGGCTTTCAATTCGAGGACTACCACAACCTGTTTTCCGCTTCTAGCAGCTTTTGCGAGCGCATGGACAATAGGAGAGCCCATTCCGCTTGTGCGGTACAGCGTGATTTTGATGCCGAGCACAGATGGATCGTTCGCGGATTCTTCGATAAAGCGCTGGACAATATCGAAGGATTCATATGGCAGATTCACAAAGCGGTCATGTTCATCGATCCAATTGAAGATGCTTCCTTTCTCGTCGAAACTGCGCACAGGCTTCCATTGAGAAAACAAAAGCGAAGGCACCGGCGCTAACCCGTGCCCGCGATAAAACTCAGGATCGCATAACGCAGTTGCTCTGCCAAGGTCGAGCAGCCAGTCCATATGGTACACATCGAGGGGGCCAAGCGCGAGGCTGCGCATCAATGCATCCACCAGAAGCGGGTCGCTTCCCGTGTACACGATACGCACCGGCGTGGAATTCTGTCTGCCAGTCAAGACCTCTTCCATTGCAGCGAGAAAATCGTCGTCGCGATCCTCGTCCACGCTGAAATCCGCATCCCGATTGACCTTGAAAATGAGCCCATGTTGCACTTTGAGGCCTGAAAACAGCTTGCTGCCAAATGCGAGTACGACATCTTCGAGCAACGCGATACGGAGCGCATTGCCCTGAGGCTGGCCGGCTTCGGGCTCGGGCGATATGGTCAGGTTCTGAGGCAAAATGATGAATCGATCAATATTCTTGGGCACCTGCACGATCGCGATCGAATGTTCGCCTTCGAGCCTGAACGCGACATGCATCTGCAAGCTGCCCGTGGAAGGAAAATAATCAGATTCCAGGCGCAGCGGCGTTAGAAGCGGATAGACTTTTTCAGCAAAGAATCGCTCGAGATAGCGCCATTCACGAGAGCTCCATTCTTCTTGCGGAAGCAGATGGATGCCATTGGCCGCCAAGCCAGGCAGCACTATTTCATGAAGATGCACATAGAGAGTATCGTACTGCCGCTGCACTTTCTGGTGGATGGCATCGAGAAGGTCCCGGGGATGCATGCCAGCCCATTCCTCACTTGTCTGTCCGTTCAGCAAGGCTGATTTGACTGCTGCAACACGCACCATAAAGAATTCATCGAGATTGGATGCAAAAATCCGCGTGAAATTCAGCTTTTCCAGAAGCGGAGTGGAGGGTTTGAGGCCTTCGGCGAGGACACGGGCATTGTAATCGAGCCAAGACAGTTCGCGGTTCAGCATCGGGAGCTTGTTCATTCCTTTTGTTCCTCGAACATCAGATCAGTACCGGCAAGAGGCCGAATACATCTTCGAACATATCGCCTTTCTCCGCAAGCGACAGTTTTTCGAGCGAAAAATCGAGTGACTGCGATGGCCGCATCAAAAAGCGATCTTCAGTGCGTTCGAACGAGAGCTCTCGAACCCTTCCGGAGTGGCTCCGATCGAGCGCATCCGCTACCCGAAGGATTGCTGCAAGCTTTAATACCACGATCCGCGCCTCTCTCGGCAGCGCAATATAATTGACATGCGTGACAAGGGGCGGCGTCTTGCGGTGATACCGCACAACGTTCGATACGATATTGATGTCTTCCCGGTTGAGGCCGAAAATTTCCGAATTTGCGACGATGTATTCGCCATGCTTGTGGTGGCCGCTCGTCCGCAAGTATGTTCCTATATCATGGAGAATTGCTGCAACTTCGAGCAGCATGCGCTCATGCTTTCCCAGCCCATGTTCTTTCTTGAGGGCATCAAACAGCTCAAGGCTCAGGTTTTTGACATGGGTAGCATGGTCTTCATCGTAATGGAAACGTTTCGCGAGCGACCTTGCGGAAGCGACTACCTGGCGCCGCAATTCATGCTCGATTTTTTGATCCATGCCCTGCACCTGGGCAAGAAGAATTCCTTCACGGATCGAGACACTCGGAACGATGACAATATCCGCGCCTGTCTTTTCCAGGAACATCCGTTCGATTGTGAGGCCAGCTGCATACCCTTCAGCTTCGCTCCAGGAGAGGTGATATTGCGCCATGCATTCCTGCAGGCTCATGCTGGCAACCGAATCTGCAAAATCGACAAATTGATTTCGGTCGAGCACCGCATAATGATCGAAATTTTTCCCCGAAAGACAGTAGGCAGCAAAGCGCGCATCCGATCCGATCAGCACAAAGGTGCGCACAGAGTCCAGTGGCAAATCTTCGGCCAGCACATCACATGCGGTTTTGATATTGCTTTCGAGGTACATTTCGATAAATTCGCGAGGCTGGCGAGCCGATTCGCGAATCTGCTCGTCCATGCGAAGCGTTCCGATGCTCAAGCTATGGCTCGAAACCATCTGCCCTTTTTTGAGCAGCATAACTTCGGTCGTACCGCCGCCTACTTCGAGGATCATCGCATTCGCTCTGGAAAGAAAGGAACGCTCATCCTGGAGCGATTTCTGCACCGCGAGGTACATCAGGTGATTTTCTTCAATATCTTCAACAATGCGGACATGGAATCCTGTCTGCAGGTTTACGCGGTCGATGAATGTGTCTCTGTTTGCAGCTTCGCGCAGCGCGCTGGTACCTATTACTTGTATGTCGTCCGGCTTGAGCCCATATCCTTGCAATAGTTCGCTGAAAGAGCCGAGGATCGCAATTGTCTCGCGCAGGCCGTCACGCGATATGCTTCCCATGGTAAAGACATCGCGGCCGAGTCGGGATTGCTTGGAAGCTCTGTCCAGAATGCGCAAGCTGCCCTTTGCGTCAAGCTCTGCGACGATGAGCCGTATGCCGGTTGAGCCGATTTCGATTGCAGCGTGGAGTTGGGAAGTCTGGCTGCTTGACCGGGCAGTTTTATCTGGCTGTGTATCTGACATAATCTAAGTATAGCACTCAATAACTAGCCAGAAAAAGGTTCGCAATGTACACTCAATGTATATGAGCTCGAATTCGGAAGGGAACAAACAACGCAACAGGAAATTTCTGCTCATTGCTCTCGTTCTGGCTGCAGTGCTCTCAACATTGTGCTGGGGATGCGCCAGGCTGGAAGGTTGGGGAGTTGTCATCTGGTCGGTCAAAGGCACAGCCGCCAAGGCTGGGGCTGTAGTGCCGGTATATCTCAAATCGGATATCAGCAAGACCTATGTTATCGGACTGCCGGACGACAGCAAAGCCAAGATTGAAGTTCCCCTGGCGACGCTCGAATTCTTTTCGTCAAAAAATGCAGCTGAAAAGCGGGCGAGCGAATTTGCGCCTTTTGCGTCGCTCTATCTTTCCGCGGGCCGCGATGGCCTTCCTGTTCGCGAAAAACCAAGCGTAAGCACACGGCGCGTCTATCGCCTGCGGCTTGGCGAATCGGTCAAAGCGCTGAGCAAGGTCGACGGCGAAGCAGTGTTCACTGGCGGAAGGGCACTCCCGGGTGAGTGGTACTTCGTGCAGGCAACGGACGGCACGCGCGGATATGTATTCAGCAACACAATGGTCCTCTATGAAGAAAAAGAAAATGCCACCGCTCCAGTGAGAGCCGAATCGCCTGCTCCGAGCGCGGCCTTGCTCGACATGATCTACGCACAACCATGGCGGCCTGCGTATTACCAGCTCATGCTCGATGACGATGCAGTGGATCCCGATCTATTTATGCTTCAATATGGCCTTTTTGCCGATGCCAAGAATTCGCAGGTGCGGATCGAATTGCCTGGATATTCAGGCGTGTTCCGCTTTTCGTCTGTAAGCCAGGGCGGGGATTGGCTGATATTCGAAGGTTCGAAGCTCCGCGTGAGATTCGAAAATGAATCCACAATTATTGCGGACTGGAGCGGTACAGACTCTGTGCTGCCTGATGAGGGTTGGGCGTCAAATGCTCAGTCTGCGCGATTCATCAAGCTCGACACGTCGATTCCTGTCGTGCTCTCGGGAGAAAGCTCCCGGCGCGATTCCGAATTGAAAGCGTTTTTCCAGCGCAGCATGCTGGCTCAATCGAATGGAACTTCGACGATCACCTTCCTTTCAGATCTTGCGGGCATCCTAAGCATGGATGCAAGAGGTACGTTCGAATGGAGCCATACTGATCAATTGCCGGCTGGTTTTGCGCCGGAAGTACTTGCTGCTGCGGTCGGCTCGGCGATGCCAGGCGCTCCGGCAACCGGAGTCGCGATCAAAGGGAAAATTCGCTTTGGCCTTCACCTCGGCGTTTCGCTTTCTTCCGCGTGGATGGGAGGATTTTCTCTGCTGGTTGGCGACAAGCCGGACAGGGAAGACTATGTCTACCGCTTCGAGAATGGCCAGCTCGTCATCGCCAAAGCCAGTCCAGTCACTCTTCGGGGAACGACCGAAAGCCTCGACTCCAGATTTTCTTCTGTAAATTATTATCTTGTGGTGAAATAGGATGGCCTTTATACAACTCAGCGGGATAGTGCTTTCCTTTGGTGCCCGCGATCTCATCCGGAATGCGACGCTCAACCTTCAAGCTGGTTCGCGCGCTGCGCTGACAGGTCCGAATGGCGCCGGCAAATCCACACTCATGAAGATCGCCGCAGGGCTTCTGAAACCTGATTCGGGCGAAGTGATCATCACCAAAGGAGCGCGCGTCGTCTATCTGCCGCAGACAGGTATTCGCTTCGAGCACGGCACTGTTCATGACATTGCAGAACAAGGTTTCTGGTTTTTCCAAAATCTCCTGGACGAGCAGGAAAGAATAGGCCATTTGCTCGAGTCCGCTGGCTTGAGCGAGAAAGAAACAGCACGACTGATCGATCAGCACCACGAAATCGGAGAGGCGCTCGAAAACGCCGGCTACTGGAGGCGCGAAGAAAAAATTGCCGACGTCCTGCGGGGGCTCGATTTCAAGCATCGCGATTTTGACAGGTCCGCGGCGGAGCTCTCCGGCGGCTGGCAGATGCGCCTTGCTCTTGCAAGAGTTCTGCTCGAGGACCCGGATATCATGCTGCTCGACGAGCCCACGAATTACCTCGATCTTGAAGCGCGCACATGGCTTGAAAATTTTCTCCGGGAGTACCGCGGCGCAGTCCTTGTTGTTTCGCACGACCGCTATTTTCTTGATGTTACGGTAAGGGAAGTCTACGAGCTGTTCAATGGCACGCTCACGCGCTATGCGGGCACCTACAGCCAGTACGAGACGCGCCGGTCGCAGGAACTGGCTGCACTGTTTGAAGCATGGGAGCGTCAGCAGGAAGAAATTCAGCACATCGAGGATTTCATTCGCCGTTTTAGGTACAAAGAATCCAAAGCGCCCCAGGTTCAGAGCCGCATCAAAATGCTCGAAAAAATCACGCCAATCGAAATTCCCGAAGGCATGAAGCGCATCCACTTTTCCTTTCCGTCGGCGCCGCGATCCGGCCAGGTTGTCGTGCGAATACGCGATCTTTCCAAAGCATACGGGAATCAGCTTGTAATTGGCGCTTTTTCGCTCGAGGTTGAGCGAGGGCGA
>Ga0334722_10007107_pt1 | contig 10919 bp, 8 predicted proteins | sample C3_bottom_MG_FD_207210 | JGI IMG/M metagenome (GOLD analysis project Ga0334722, IMG submission 207210) | Sediment microbial communities from Yellowstone Lake, YNP, Wyoming, USA - C3_bottom | ecosystem: Environmental > Aquatic > Freshwater > Lake > Sediment | place: USA: Wyoming | collected...
CTTCCTTTACGATGATCAATCCTTGTCCCGCATTAAACCCCGCGATGATTTTTATGATTACAAAATTCTGATGGATTTTGATGATGCTTCGCAGTCCATTTTACACGGCATTGACAGTATCTCGATCGTTTTTCGTGATGTGGATTCTCTGGAAATAGAATCCATTGGCTTCTCTGTGCCCGATACCCCTGAACTGGTCTGGACCCGTGTGAAACAGCTGTGTTTCGCGGAATCTTTAATAACCAATAAAACAATCAACGTAATTGAAACGCCACAGATCAGCAACATTTCAATCCTGATCTTCGCATACGGTCTGGCATTCATCTGTTCAGTCATATTGTTATTATCTTGGAACATCTCCCGTGGAAGGGATGCCAGTAAACAATCTGGCAGTGTGCGTGACCGCACGAAACCTGACGGCATGACGTTCAGGCATGCTGCTATCATCGGTTTTGTCATAAGCGCCCTTATTGTTAGTCTGAAGATGGACTGCAATTGGCTTATGATCTTCAGGGAGGATATGGCGGCATTCTCAGGCAGGAATGTTGCAGAAACTATCGACACGATCCCCTCGATCAACTTTTATGAATATCTGTTGTTTGTCAAAAAGCATCTTCCCCCCGGAGCGAACATCCGGCCTCTGATAAGCCCGGCCGGGGAATCCCATGGCAAACTCGCTGCTATAGGACAATATTACGTACTTCCCTTCGAGACAAGGGAAGGCGCAGAGTACATAGGGGTGTATGACCCCCAGTCCAACTTTGATCCCATAAGGAAAATGTTGACGGCCGGTGGCGAGAGAATTTCACCCGTGGAGCCTATAGCGTCCCTAGCACCGGGCGCCGAACTTTATAAAATAGTACGATAAGAAGGGGAAATGACACTCATCATACAATTCATGCTCTCTCTTGTCTTGCCGCTGGCCATGGGGTTTCTTATCGCTCTTCTTCTCACAGAAAAGGACAGAGAGATCGGTGTTTATGAACGCATCTTTCTCGGTTACGGCATTGGAATGGGGTTGGTTGCCGTGGAAGTTTTCTGGATCGGGTTATTGGGCATTCCCTATACGCTTCTGTCAATTTCAGCGGTTCCAGCTACTTCCTGTCTTGCTTTGATCGTTTGGATCAGACATTTCCACATTACAGACAAAGCAGAACCGAATTATTCGATCGGCGCCGACACTTGGTCTATCGGCGCCGACACTTGGTCTATGTTTACGACACCGCAACGCGTTATTGCGACGTTGCTGATGATCTGGATTTTCGCCAAGATCGTTTTCGTGATTTATGAAGGTCTGCACTATCCTTTGTTTTCCTGGGATACGTGGGCTAACTGGAGCGCCGGGGCAAAATTCTTTTATTATAGACAGGGACTGGCGCTTGATCCCGCGGATGTTAACTTTTTCGGAACTGGATACCGATCCTATCTGGGGCATCCGCTTCTTTCGCCGCTCTTGCAGGTGTGGACATCATATTACGTAGGTGAATTTCATGAAGCATTGGCAAAAGCGTGGCAATCTTTGTATTTCGTGTCGCTGTTGGGGCTTTTCTTCTTTGCTGTGAAACGAGCAACATCTCTCTTAATGGCTTTGCTAGCCACTACGCTCCTGGCTGCAGTCCCTTTGTTGACATTTCATGCTTTTGATGGATATTCTGATCTCCCCCTGGGTTTTTACGCCTTTGCTGGCACGGCATGTTTCTGGAGATATATCATCTCTCGCAATGACAAGATGCTTGTGTTAAGCGGTATCTTTGCTGGGATCGGTATGTTCACAAAAAACGAAGGATTGTTCTTCGTTGTGGCGACAGCTTTGTCGCTGACGTGTTATTCTTATTTCAAGAAAACAAATATCAAACGTCCCATGCTGTGTTTCCTCGTGCCTGTTCTTGCAGTCAGCGGTCCCTGGATCGTCTTTAAGCTCGTCTTTAATCTTGGGTATGGCCACCATATCGCTCAGCAGTTCGTCGGATATGACATGTTCCTGACGGCCATAGTCGAGATGCTGAAGGTCTTCTTCTTGGAAGCCAATTTCAATATTGTTATTGCCCTGTTCGTATTAACGATCGTACTCAATGGCAGGGTGCTCATGAAAGACGACATAAAATACCTCTTTATTATCATTGCTTTTGTAGGCACGCTTTTCTTTGGCATATATGTGTTCAGCGAACAGGAATTCAGGGAGAGTCTTGTCGGAAGGATGGCGGTGAATCGGAATATTCTCACCTATATTTCCATAGTCTATTTTTATACGTCTCTGGCGCTCCATAAAACATGGTATAGGGAACGCTCGGGATTGTTTACAAGATAAACCTGCAATTTCCACCGGCATCTCTCATGATATCCTGCGCAAGAACTGAATGTTTTTCGTAGGAGACCAACGCTTGGTATTTTTCGCCGTTTCTAAATAAGAACCCGCCAAAAAACATTTTGCAAAAATCTCATCTCTGTGATAAAGTGAATTTCGAACCATATGAAAATACGGTGGTTTTTGAGGGTTGCGAGAAGCATCGGTGGTTTGTTTTCAGGCATGGCGGTTATATGCATTAAATGCCGTCCAGTGAAGCAGTATGGTTTTCATTCCTGAGTGTCGGAGAATGTGCGGAGTGAAAATCGGAGGGGAACGTATGGAACCGATCATGTGTCCGTTCTGTGGAGGGACGAATCTCTTTCAGGAAGACGATTATGGCCTTGAAATGGACTTTGAATACTGGACTATTCACCACTGGGAGTGTCTGGACTGCGCGCAGTCCTTCGATAAGATAGAAATACTGCCAACGTCAAACTCATTCGAAGAGATCAATGAGAGCACCATACACTGAAATGCAGACTGACCGCCAATCACCATCGGTTGATACTCTCCCCTTGTCTGACAGGCCAACAGCGGCGGTGATCGACCTCAACGCGCTCGACCATAATTTCAAGGAAGCCGTGACCCGGGTTGACGGGCAGAAGATCCTGGCAGTCGTAAAGGCCGGAGCATATGGTCATGGTGCAGTGGAAATATCCCGTCGGCTCCTGACGCTCGGCGCGGACATGCTCGGGGTCGCACTTGTTGAAGAGGGGCGTGAGCTCAGAGCATCGGGCATCGATGCGCCTATCCTGGTAATGGGTGCTCTTTTCCCGGAGCAGGCCGAAGCAGCAGTGGCGCTCAGGTTGATGCCAGTGGTATTTGATCGTGCCCAGGCGCAGGCATTGTCACGGGCAGCGAGAAACAAGGGGACCACGATCAAGGTGCATGTAAAGATCGATACGGGTATGGGAAGGATCGGCATCGCACCCGAATCGGCTGTTGATTTTATTGCGGAGCTGAAGAGCCTTGCCGGTATCGAGGTCCAGGGCCTCATGACGCACTTTGCCGATGCCGATCTGCAGAACAAACAGTTTGCTTCATTCCAAATGGACCGTTTCGAGGCGCTCCTCAAAGCGCTGGATGCAAGGGGCATCGTCATCCCGGTGCGTCATGCTGCCAACAGCGCGGCAGTAATCGATCTCCGAAGGGCGCTCTTTACGATGGTCAGGCCCGGTTTGATGCTGTACGGGTACAATCCGCTTGAGGTGGGGATGCATGGCGCTGGTCTGCAGCCGGTTCTGTCGTTGGCGACGCGTATCGCTTTTCTGAAAAATGTTCCCCCCGGTGTTCCCCTGAGCTATGGCCGGACGTTCGTGACTCAGCGCGATAGTATTATAGCAACACTACCTATCGGGTATGCGGACGGATACAGTCGCGCCCTCTCAAATAGGGGCGAGGCCCTTGTTCGCGGCAGGCGAGTGCCGGTGGCGGGCAGGGTGTGCATGGATATGTGCATGATCGATGTGACGGACGTCCCTGATGTCAGGGTCGGAGACGCCGTCGTGCTCATTGGCAGCCAGGGCAACGAGCGGATCACTGCGGATGATATTGCCGCAAAGACAGGAACTATCGCATACGAGGTGCTCTGTGGAATCAGCAGCCGGGTCCCCCGGATTTATCAATAATATTCTCGAGACACTGGGCCGCAAGACCTTGGGTTTCTTCACTGAGGTCGGCAGTGTGCTCATTTTTTTCGGTCAGACGCTGCGGTGGACCTTCAGCAGCCCGTTCTATTTCAGGAATCTTTTCGGGCAAATGGAGCAGATCGGCGTCAATTCCGTTCCGGTGGTGATGACCACGGCGCTTTCCACCGGCATGGTCCTCGCCCTCCAGAGCTATACGGGATTCAAACGGTTCGGCGCCGAGACGCTCATCGGAACGGTGGTATCGCTCTCCATGACGCGCGAATTGGGGCCGGTGCTCACCGGCCTGATGGTCGCAGGAAGGGCGGGCGCGTCAATGGCTGCGGAGCTTGGCACGATGCGGGTAACGGAGCAGATCGACGCCCTTTCGACCCTTGCTACGAACCCAATAAAGTATCTCGTTGTCCCTCGTTTTGTTGCGAGCACGATCATGATGTTTTTTCTTACGGTCCTGGGCATGATCATCGGCATCATCGGCGGGTATTTTGTCGGCGTTAAGGTGCTCGGAACGAACCCCGTCACCTATATCAACAATAGTATTGATTTTGCCGAGGTCACTGATATCTGGTACGGCTTGATCAAGGCGCTGGTGTTCGGGGCTGTCATTGGTCTCATCGGCTGCTACAAAGGGTTCAATACCGAAGGCGGAGCAGAGGGTGTGGGAAAAGCGACCACGGGCGCGGTGGTGGTGTCCTGCATGCTTATCCTTATCCTCGATTATTTCCTGTCCGCCCTCCTCTGGTGATGCTATGGCAATGATCGAGATCATCAACGTGCATAAGGGCTTCGGCAGCCATGCCGTGCTGCGCGGCGTTAATCTCATCGTCGAGAAGGGCGAGAGCATGACCGTAATCGGCGGCAGCGGCAGCGGCAAGAGTGTGCTGCTCAAGAACATCATCGGTTTGCTGACACCGGACAAAGGACGGGTGATCATCGACGGGCAGGTCCTGAACGACCTCGATGAGTTCGGGCTGAATGAGATCAGGAAGAAGTTCGGCATGCTGTTCCAAATGGCAGCGCTCTTTGATTCGCTGACCGTCTGGGAAAATGTCGGCTTCGGACTGAAGCAGCATACGAAGATGTCCGATAAGGAGATTCGGAGTGTGGCGACGGAGAAACTCGCGCTCGTGGGCCTGAAGGATGTTGAAGATAAGATGCCATCGGAGCTCTCCGGAGGTATGAGGAAGCGTGTAGGGCTGGCCAGGGCCATTGCCATGAATGCGGAGATCATCCTGTATGACGAACCTACAACGGGGTTGGACCCGATCACCGCTGATTCCATTAACGACCTGATCGTGGACCTCAGGAAAAAGCTCGGCGTAACGTCCGTGGCGATCACCCACGATATGCAAAGCGCATATAAGATATCGGATCGGATCGCCATGTTGTATAAAGGGGAGATACAGGAGATTGGTACTCCTGACCAGATCAGGAGCACAACAAATCCGATTGTTCGTCAGTTCATCACTGGCAGCGCGGTGGGGCCGATTACGGCAGATTAATTTATAATTGCGGAATGCGGATGGCGGATTGAAAGGCAACGTCTTGAGAACCATGCTGTTGTTTTAAATTCGCAATCCGATATCCGCACGAGGAACGGAGCTTTCATGAGCAAGCTGAGCGCAGAGGCAAAGGTAGGTCTGTTGGTCATTGTCGGATCAGTGGTCCTTCTGGTCATGACCTTTGCTGTGGGAAAATACCAGTTCGGAGAGCAGAGGGGGTATATCCTGCAGGCGGCATTTGACTCGGTGGCAGGGCTTGACACGAAATCGTCGGTGCGCATGGCGGGCGTAAAGATCGGTGTGGTGGAGAAGGTGGAACTCGAGGACAGTCGTGCCCGGGTGACGCTGCGGATCGATCCGGAGGTGCAGATCCTGCGCGGTACCGAGGCCATGGTCAAGACCATGGGCCTTCTTGGTGAGAAATACGTTGAGTTCGTTCCGGTCAAGCATGGCAGACCTCAGCCTCCCTCGCCGGATGGGTCACCCTATTTCAAAGGCGGTGAGCGGGTGCAGTCAACGGTCTCGCCGAGCGACGTGGACAAACTGGTGAACCAGCTGTCGGCAATCGCCGACGATATCAAGCAAGTGACGGCATCGCTCAGCCAGGTCTTCGGGACGGAGCGGGGAGCGCGGTCCATGGAAGACATTCTTGGCGATCTGCGGCAGACAACGGCAAACGTCAAGGAATTTTCCTCTGCCCTTAGGAGTGATGGCGGCGAACTCATTATGCGGCTGAACGAACTGGTGGCCAGTTTGAACGGCGTTGTAGGCGATAACCGCGATAACTTCAAGGTGACGATGGAGAATATCAAGGAGGCGTCGAAGAGCGCGGAGCTGGCGCTGGCCTCCATCGAGAATGCGACTAAGAAGATCGACCGCGGCGAGGGAACGATCGGCAAACTGGTGAACGACGACAGTATGTACAATAATATTGATAGCGCTGCCAAGGGGATCAGTGATTACACCTCCCGGGCTGAAAGGTTAAAGACGATCATCGGGTTCAGGGGCGAGTATCATTTTCCTCAATCTCAAACCTATGCATCGCTCGAGCTCAAACCGCGTCCGGACCAGTATTATCTCATTGAGATAACGTCCGATCCCTTTGGGAAATACTCGCGTACGGAGACGACCACGACACCGGGCGGAACGGTCGTGTCCGAGACCTATGAGGACAAATTCGTATTCAGCGTTGAGTTCGCGAAGCGGTGGGGCAACCTTGCCATGCGGCTCGGGATCATCGAATCCACAGGCGGGATCGGCGCCGACTATTATGCTTTTGGCGACCGGCTGAAGTTCAGTCTGGAATCATGGAATTTCAACAGTAAACAGCCGCAGAACGAAAACGCGCATGTGAAAGCGACGGCCAACTACAGTTTGGGCAAAACGCTGTTCGTGAACGCCGGATACGATAACTTCCTGAACAAGGACCGGGCGGCTCCTTTTGTCGGGATCGGTCTCCGGTTCGACGACGAAGATTTGAAGTACCTGCTCGGAAGCATACCGATACCGAAGTAACTGATCATCGGGCGTGATCGAAGAGAAGCGGGGCGCAGAACTAACCGATTGTGCAAAACACGACCGGGCCAATTTGCCGCATTTCTGGCCGGTTTGCCTGTGCTTATCTCTTTTCCGCAGAACGTTGCCTAGCTGCTGCTGTTGTTGCCGCGTCTTTTCTTGACTTTTGCCAGACAGTTCCATAGAATAGCTAAAAAGGTGATATAACAATGAACAGGACGATTACCAAGGCCATATTTCCTGCTGCCGGATTGGGCACTCGGTTTCTACCAGCGACCAAGGCGTCTCCCAAGGAGATGCTTCCCCTGGTTGACAAACCGCTGATTCAGTATGTGGTTGAAGAGGCCGTGGCGTCGGGCATTGAAGAGGTGGTGCTGATCACCGGCCGCGGCAAGCGAGCTATCGAGGACCATTTTGACGTGGCCTTTGAACTTGAGGAGGACCTCAAGGCAAAGGGCAAGCACAAACTGCTCTCTGAGATCCAGCGAATCGCTGATCTGGTAACCTTTTGCTATATTCGTCAGAAAAAAGCGCTCGGTCTGGGTCATGCCGTGCTGACGGCCAAACGTATTGTTGGCGATGAACCTTTCGCCGTGCTTTTAGGAGACGACATCATAGACTCGAAAGTTCCCGTGTTGAAGCAGATGATGGACATATATAAACGATATCCGTTCACGATCCTTGCCATCCAGAAAGTACCGAAATCGCAGACACATCATTACGGGATCATCAATGCAAAAAAGATCGAGGATGGCGTCTATCTCGTCAAGGATCTGGTCGAGAAGCCGTCACCGGATGAAGCGCCGTCCAATCTGGCGATCATCGGCCGTTATATTCTCACCCCTGAAGTCTTTGGCGCGCTTGAGCGAACGCAACCCGGCAAAGGCGGCGAGATACAGCTCACGGATGGCTTGAAGCTGCTTATGGCAAAGCAGCCGATCTATGCCTATGAATTCCAGGGCGTGCGCCATGACGCGGGAGACAAACTCGGATTTTTAAAGGCAACAGTCGAGTTCGGGTTGAAGAATAAGGAGTTCGGTGGCGAATTCAAAAGTTATCTGCAGAAGTTAAAGTTGTAGTGTAGGGAACGGCGGAGAAAACCGCGGGCCACTGCGCGTGATATTGAGTTCCATGAGGAGGACGTTTTGGCTAAGACGGAAACAAAAGGCATAGATCTTCAGCAGTCCATAGAGATACCCAAAAAGATACCGCTCCTTCCCATCCGTGATATTGTGGTTTTCCCTTATATGGTTCTGCCACTCTTCGTGGGACGCGAGATGTCCATCAAGGCAATCGAGGTGGCCCTTGAAGGCAACCGTATGATTTTCCTGACCTCGCAGAAAGACATCAATGTTGAAAATCCGTCTCCTTCGGACCTCTATTCCGTAGGTACGGTCGGCGTCATCATGCGGATGCTGAAGCTGCCTGATGGACGGATCAAGATCCTTGTGCAGGGTGTGGCCAGGGCGAAGACGGTCAAGTTTCTTCAGAAAGAACCGTTCTACCAGGTTGAGATCAAGACGTTCCCCGATGTCCCGATGTCAGTGAACCTCGAGACCGAGGCGCTGATGAGGAACGTGAAGGAACAGATCGAAAAACTGGTATCCTTCGGCAAGGTGATCCTTCCCGATATCATGGTGGTCATCGAGAATGTGGACGATCCGGGCAAGCTTGCAGACCTGGCGATCGCCAACATGGGGCTCAAGGTGGAGCAGGCGCAGGAGATACTCGAAATCACCGATCCGGTGCAACGGATCAAGCGCATCAATGAGGCGCTCGGCAAGGAGATCGAGCTCCTGTCCATGCAGCAAAAGATCCAGGCCGACGTACGCGGCGAGATCGATAAAACGCAGCGCGAGTATTTTCTGCGCGAACAGCTCAAGGCGATCCAGCGCGAGCTTGGCGAGACCGATGACCGGTCTGAGGACATGCGGGAGCTGCGCGAAAAGATCAAGGAAGCCAAGATGCCGGAGAAGGGTGCCAAAGAGGCCGAGAAACAGCTTCGCCGGCTGGAGCGCATGCACCCTGATGCGGCCGAGGCATCAATGACCCGCACCTATATAGAATGGCTTGCAGAGCTTCCCTGGAGCAAGGCGACGAAGGACAATCTCGATCTCAAAGTGGCGCACAAGGTCCTCGAAGAGGACCATTACGATCTGGAAAAGGTGAAGGAGCGCATCCTCGAATATCTCGCTGTACGCAAGCTCAAGGAAAAAATGAAGGGGCCGATTCTGTGCTTTGTCGGGCCTCCGGGCGTGGGAAAGACCTCGCTTGGCAAATCGATCGCCCGTGCGCTCGGTCGCGAGTTCGTACGCATCTCCCTGGGCGGCGTGCGCGACGAGGCCGAGATACGCGGTCATCGCAGAACGTACGTCGGCGCCCTACCCGGCAGGATCATCCAGGGCATCAAGACCGCGGGCAACAACAATCCTGTTTTTATGCTCGACGAGATCGACAAGATAGGGGCAGATTTCCGTGGTGACCCCTCGGCAGCGCTGCTCGAGGTCCTTGATCCTGAACAGAACAACTCGTTCAGTGACCATTATATCGGTTTGCCCTTCGATCTCTCTCATGTCATGTTCATTACGACAGCGAATATGACCGACCCGATCCCGGGACCGCTCAAGGACCGCATGGAGATTATCCGGCTTTCCGGTTACACGGAGCAGGAAAAGCTCGGCATCGCGAAGAGCTACCTGATCCCTCGTCAATTGACCGAGCACGGCATCACTGATAAGAACATCAGCATTCCGGACAAGACCGTGCTCCAGGTCATCGCGCAGTATACGCGCGAGGCCGGTGTGCGCAATCTTGAACGGGAGATCGCCCATCTTTGCAGAAAGGTCGCGAGAAAGATCGCCGAGGGGGAGACCGGACTGTTCACAATAACGCCGGCCAACCTGAACAAATACCTCGGTGTGACGAAGTACATGCCCGAGGTCGAGCGAGAACAAGATGAGATCGGCGTCGTGACGGGCCTGGCCTGGACCGAAACGGGCGGCGACATCTTGTATATTGAGGCGACCACCATGCGGGGAAAGGGCGCGCTTACCCTGACGGGCCATCTGGGCGATGTGATGAAAGAATCCGCCCATGCTGCGCTTACCTATGTACGCTCCCGGGCGGAAAAACTTGGGATTCAGCCTGACGTGTTTGCCAAGACGGATGTCCATATCCATGTCCCGGCAGGCGCCATTCCCAAAGATGGACCGTCAGCAGGTGTAACCATGGCCACGGCCCTGGCCTCGGTCTTCACGAATGCACCGGTGCGCAGGGATATTGCCATGACCGGCGAGGTGACGCTTCGTGGACGGGTGATGCCGATTGGCGGACTGAAGGAAAAGACGCTAGCGGCCCGCAGGGCCGGCATTAACACCATCATTCTTCCGAAGGAGAACGAAAAAGATCTCGAGGATATCCCGAAGAACGTCAGGAAAGACATGCACTTCATCTTTGCCGAAACCATGGATGAGGTGATCGTGAACGCGCTCCGGAAAAAACAACCGCGCCGTGTCGTTCATAAAAAACGTCCAGGCAGGTCCAGGGCCACGCACTGAAAGGTGGCGGTCCGCGATAAAATCATGACATGAAAATAGCAGACCTGGGAGAATTCGGGCTGATTCATAGGATCCAGAAAGTGTGTTCTCGAAAATCACCCCGGACGCTGATCGGCATCGGTGACGATGCCGCAGCGCTCGTGGTTTCCTCCTCCGCGTTATTGCTCACCACGACCGACATGCTGCTCGAGGGTGTACATTTCGACCTTTCCTATACTGATTTTACGTCACTCGGCTGGAAATCGGCTGCGGTCAATTTGAGCGATATCGCAGCAATGGGCGGGATTCCCCGGTTTTGTCTTATCTCGATAGGGATCCCGTCATCTGTCACGGTGGACCAGGTACTCGATTT
>Ga0334722_10007108_pt1 | contig 10919 bp, 15 predicted proteins | sample C3_bottom_MG_FD_207210 | JGI IMG/M metagenome (GOLD analysis project Ga0334722, IMG submission 207210) | Sediment microbial communities from Yellowstone Lake, YNP, Wyoming, USA - C3_bottom | ecosystem: Environmental > Aquatic > Freshwater > Lake > Sediment | place: USA: Wyoming | collected...
AGAAAAGGTAGAAAATTGCTTTTGTGGTAGGAAGACATAAACCAAAGATTCTAAGAATAGATACCAGCCCAAGACTGTGATGGCAAGCACTGTGGTGCCGCTCCAAATATTGTGTCTGAGTATCATCATCACAGAAATCACCAACATGAAAATCCCCCAAATATAAGTAAGCACTCTATGTGCGAAAAGTTCTTTAAAAACTCCCATTACCATCTTCCTTCCTGTAACCAAAGATAAACTAATAATTATAAATAATATCCCAATCGCTTGTGCTAAAAATGTTGTGGTCATACCAAAAGTATATCAAACAAAATGGGTGCTTATAGAGATATCTCAACACTAGGAACACGGTCTTCATTGGTTCTTTTTAAAATATTATTCAGTTGGGTGTGTCCAGCACCACTTTTTAAAAATACCTCTCTTGCTTTAGCATCTAGCTCATTAATAAAATATTCATAATGAATCAACTTTAGTGGCCTACGCTGCTTGGTGGAAACAACCTCTCCATTTGCATGTTGAGATAATCTTCTTTTTAAATTATTAGTAAAGCCAATATAAAACTTTCTATCTTTCTTACTTAATAAAACATATACATAAAATCTTTGCATAATGTTCAGACAGAACGTCAGACGTTCTGTCTTGAATTAATTATATATTATGCGGAGCTCGTCAAACGAGTCTCCGCTTTCGAACGCATTCCAGGGGGAACCGCGTTCGACGCGGGGGTGGCTATCCGGTTACGCTCCGGATCTGGGAGTTCCACAAACTCCAGTGCTGCTATTACACCATAACCACCATTATGCGCACACTTCCCGCCTTTGCGGGATAAACTAATTATAACTCGGCGCGCTATCCTTTATACCAGATTTATGGTTGGATAGTCGAGCCAAGGCATATAGGATACTAGAAAGTCGATTCATAAACTTTAGAGTTTGTTCTCCAAGTTTTATAGTATTTTCATCATTCACCCCAACTACTCGCCTCTCTGCTCGACGCGCAATAGTTCTTGCGACGTCGAATGTAGCCGCGATATCTGAACCACCAGAGATAAAGAAAGTTTTTATTGGAGGCATCTCTGCTTCTGCAAGGTCAATCCAATCTTCTATTTGTTTTACTTTCTCTTCGCCGATATGTTTATCTGCACCGGCGAGTTCTGCTTGGACCATAAACAAATTTTCTTGGAGTATATGAACAATCTTTGCAAATGAATCCCCACCGACCTTCAGCTGAGACTCTTCTGACTTCACCTTACACAAACCAAGGAATGAATTTATCTCGTCCAAAGAACCAAGAGCCTCTGCAATGGCCGAACTCTTAGAAATCCTTTGGTCACACCCAAAAGTTTTTGTCGTCCCATCATCTCCTTTCTTGGTATAAAGCATATATTTAGGAGGAATCTACTGGTGCATCTATTATAGCACACCACATCCCTATTGCTCCAGCAAGCCTCGCGCGAGTATACTCATCCTATGCCTATACAAAATTTTGATCCATTTGATTTCAAAAAGAAGAAAATTACTGGAGTTAATGTTTATTATAAAAATTTACCTTGGGCGCCTTGTATTCATATTTATTTTTCTTTTGCTGCTGGTGCCTTTACTGATCCAGTAGGAAAAGAAGGTACGGCTCACTTTTTAGAACATCTACTTGGGAATGGTTCTCCACTAGCCAAAGACAAAAAGGCAGTCAAAGAATATAACAGACTTTATATGCTAAATTCTCGCAATGCATATACTAGCCACTATCAAACTGTCTGCTACTGTAAATGCTTGCCGGAAAATTTTGATAAAGCTTTCGCCCTTATAAATGACAATGTTTTTAACCCATTTATTCGTCCAGAAGACGTAGAACACGAGCGCAAAGTGATCACTCAAGAATCATGGGGTCGTTATAAAAACGAAAAATTTCTGAGTTATGTTAAAAAGTTTGATGCCACACTTTTTAAAGGCCACCAAAGAGCCAGAATAAATTCCCCTTTAGGTTGGCCAAATACAATAGCCAAAATCAATCAAAAAGATTTAAAAGATTTCCACGCCAAACATTACAATAAAGAAAACCTTACAATATTCTTGGTTGGTGCCATCAATGAGAATGATTTGGATATTATTGAGAAAATTATAAAAACCGCTCCGACGGGTAAGAAAAATATCACTAATGTTGGTTCAATTAAAAAACCAACCAAATTGAGAAATCGAATTAACAGTGCAGACATGGGCGATCCACAGAAACAAGCCACCTTCTCTCTTAACCGCACCTTTCATAAAAAAGACACAAATAAGGACTGGCTCAGAGTGCAAATTAGAATGTTTCTCTATGATGTCTTGTTTGAGAGACTCAGGATTGAACACTCTCTCTCATATGGTGTTAGGACTATGTTTTCTAGTTATAGAGACTACGTTCAAATTGAAATATCCGTAGATACATCAATAGAAAAAATCCCTTTGGTAGAAAAAGAGATATGGAAAGTATTAAAAGAAATAGATAACAACAAATGGCGAGCTAGATTTGAAACTATACACAAACTAACAGTTGATCAAATTAAATCTACAGAGACAAACACTCACGATGTAATAGATAATGCTTCTATTTCAGTTTTTAATGAAAACAAAATTAAAACATTAAAAGAAAGAATTTCCGAAGTTCAAAAAGTAAGCTATGAGGATATTAAAAAAGAATTAAAATATATTTTCAATCCAAAATACACTCATACTGAGATAATCCTACCTGACAAAAAATAATGTGCCCGGGACAGGACTCGAACCTGCATGCCTTTCGGCGCTACCACCTCAAGGTAGTAAGTCTACCAATTTCTCCACCCGGGCAATAAGCGAACAGTAACAAACAATAGTTTATGCTTCAACAGCAGTTTCTTCAACCTCTTTAGCCAAACGAGTATTTCGCATTTGTCGTCTGATATCCTTAGCTGCTTTGTCTCTAATATGATAAAGCTTGGCTCGACGAACCTTTGAACGCTTCACTACTTCTATTTTATCTATAGCTGGAGAATAAAGGAGGAATGTTTTCTCTACACCAACTCCAGAAGAAACTCGACGAACAGTAAAGGTGGCACCGGCTTCAGCTCCGTGCTTACGTGTGAGCACTAAACCTTCAAAGGCCTGTAGACGAACCTTGCCCTTCTCTTGGATCTTCTGCCACACACGAGCTGTATCACCTGCTCGTAGGTCAAGTTTGGCTCTTTCTTCTGTGTTTACTGGTGAATGCACTGTTTTCATAAGTCAGACTAATTTACCACAAGCTCCCCTCTGTGGCAAATGAAAAGGCGGTGTCTCCTTGGAGACACCGCCCAACCCAAGAAAAGGTTACGCCACCTGCTCGGCACCTCCTACCATCTGCCGATACGCGTCCCGGAACCGAGCTTCATGTTCCGGCTGGTACTTGTACTCGGGCCGTTGGTCACGTGGTTGACCCTCCAGGTATTGCGCTCTGGACGGCGAACCCTCGCACACCACCTTGCCATCTTCGATGATGGGCAGAAGATGGCGCGGGCTCCCGAACAACATGATCATCGGATTCTTCGCAGTATAAGCCGCGAAAATCGCCGCATCATTGTCACTCGGGACATGCTGTCCACATTTGTCGCACTTCATCATGACACACCTCGCAGGCAGGGGGATGTGATGAACAACCTACTTATATAATAGCACTAATGAAGCCAAATGTCAATAGAGCTATTTCTGTGGCTTAAAATCTATCTCTTTAAAGGCATTTATGAAATCTTCTGGGAAGTCAGCCTTGATATCTTGTTCTTTATCATTCATATCTTTAAAAATAACTTCTCTAGAGTGAAGAGCGAGGCGTTTGAATCCTAGCACTTGGGGCTTAGATGAAGCATAAAGTTTGTCCATCACTACTGGTCTTTGGAGAGATTGGAAGTGCACTCTGATTTGATGTGTTCGTCCTGTTTTTGGTTTCGCTTCAATTAAACTAAAACCTTCTCCTCTTTTCAAAACTCTATAGTATGTAGTCGCTTCTCTCATATCCCCCGTCGCACCTCGACCAGCAGAATATTTTCTAAAGTCACTCGGACTCTTACCTATAGGCATAGACAGAGTGCCGTGGTCTTCTTTCATGTTCCCATACACGAATGCATAATATGTTTTTCTTATTTCTCTATTTAAAAATTGGCTCTTTAGATGTTCAAAACCTTTTTGAGTCTTGGCCAAAAGCAAAACCCCAGAAGTATCTCGGTCGAGTCTGTGTACTACTCCAGAACGATCAATAATATCGCCACCCTCCAACCGAATCATTTCTCCAACACCTTTGGCTTCTGGGTATTTACTTACAAGCCACGCAGAAACAGAGTCTTCTTTGGTCCGGCCATCTCCATGCACAATAATCCCAGCAGGTTTATTTATGGCCAAGATATCTTCGTCCTCAAAAAGGATTGTTTTAGTTAAGTCTGTCATAGGTATACCAAGAGGATACATCATATGTTAGTATCATTCCATCGCGGGATTAGCTCAGTTGGTAGAGCAACTCATTTACACTGAGAAGGTCACAGGTTCGAGTCCTGTATCCCGCACCATGTCCTCGTAGTTCAATGGATAGAACAGAGCTCTTCTAAGGCTTTGATGCAGGTTCGATTCCTGCCGAGGACACCCTAAAGTGATGGGTCTGAAATACTGTTACCACTATTTTTTATTTCCTGAAGTTTTTTAGCCCTAGCATCATAGAAGATAACAGTCTTTTTTATTGATTCTGCGTCAAATTTTTTATCTATAGTCGTTAGGGCTTTATCCACTAAGAATATATCTCCATTTGCTATGGCTAAAAAAATGTATATACCTAGCACAAATACTCCTATAATTAAAATTGAAAAAACAGTAAACAAAATTTTCCAATCAGCATTTGGACTAACCCCCCACCCAAAAAGCTTGCCGTTTTTATGTAAATGAATTTTGAAAGTTAGTTTAGGCATGTTATTTGAAGGTATAAATAGAAAAAGCTATGTTTGAACGCCAAACTTTATTTTTAATAGAATCGTTTAGAGTCAAATCAACACTATCTATAGAAATATTGGCTGGTAAATTTTCTAAAGCATAAAGATACCTCATACTTCCAGCCCAAGATCCCTCTGTTTCTATATTAATATGAACAATTAATGGATATTTAATTTCTTTAGCATTTGTTTTATCTTGAACAACTGAGGATGTTTTTGTATTAAGTCCCATATCCTTTCCGAGCTTCTCCACTGAATCAATGAGGGGCACAATATCGTCACTATGAACCAACAACGCGGTGATTTCTTTTATTTGTTTTTGATAATCGTTTTTAATAGACCTAATAGAGCCGGCCAAGGTACTCTCCTTATCAGCCTCATCTGCTTGATTTATTATTTGAGAAATATTCTGATTTTCTATTCTAATTTCATATATGCCATCAACCAAAACTCCGAGCAAAATGACCGCCAGAACCCCGAGTATATATAAAATTGATTTACTTCTGAGCATATTATTTAGGAGAAAGATTAAATTGGAAATTTATATCACTATTCTTAGCAAAATTTGAAACAGGAATTTTAACTTCAGAAAAATTCCCTGAATTATTTAAAATATTTTCGAAATCAGATAAATTTTTTCTTCCATTGGCTACACCAGAAACGGAGATTACTATTGATTTCAAATCTTTTTTCAAAACAAAACTATTTATGGTTATACCTGTTGGTTTGGAGTTTACTATCTTTAAAAATAATTCGTACGGCAAAGTGCTTCCTGTCGCTGGAGAAAGTGAAGCGATTTCTTGACTTAGTTCATCCATTCCAACAACTAAGGCATGTGCTTCTTTTATTGAGGCTTTGTTATTTAATGCTTGTATCTTAATATTGGCTTCATTCATTCTTGCCTTAGAAATAATATATGAAGGTAAAAGAGCTATAATTCCCATTAAAAATATTATACAAATACCACCTATTCCAACGATTAATCTACGTAGAAAATATTCTTTTTTTACTTTAATTCGAGCATTATCTGTAAGTAATTTAAACATAGCGTGGTTCTTTTTCTGGTAAAGCTACCCCTATTGATACTCCATAGGAAAGAGATTCCTCAAAAGATATATCTGGTAAACCTTCAAACAATGAGAAGGCATTTATCCAAACGTTTGCCACCTCGTATTCTATATCCATGTCTTCCATAAGTGAAGAAATAAAATTATCATCTTTGGCACCGCGACCAGCAATGAGAATCTTCTCTATCTTTTTACCTGGATCTCCGTTTGTGTCGAGCTTTGTATTCCAAAAAGCAAAAACTTTTCTCATTTCGCTCTTTAAATTTAATAAATCTTTATAACCATTATCATCTTTGGTAATACCAAATGCGGGGGTAGAACTAAATTGAACAATCTCGTCTTCAACAACATACAACCCTGTCTTGTTTTCTCCAAGATTTACAATTAACTGAGGTCTTTCATCTCCATTCGGAACAATAGCGCGGGCCAAAGCTTGAGATTCAACCTCAAAAGAAATCGGAGTAATACCTGCTGATTCAAAAACATCAGTATATGTTTCTACTGCCTTAAGTGGTAACACAGACACAGCCACACGAATTTGCTCCTTATCCTTTATGTTACCAATAATATCAAAATCAAAAACTGATTTAGACAAAGAAACAGGAACATTTTCCTCTATAATAAATGCCACCCTATCTCTTAGACTATCAAACGGCTCCTTATCAACTTCTGTAGTAAAAAGATACGCTTTTTCTTCCGGTAAAGTTGCCCTAACAAAATGAAAGGAATTCTTTGCTCTTAGTTTTTTTAATGACTCTATCAAGGCTTCCTTTTCATATATATAACCCCCAAGGATGACTCCATTTTGTAAAACAACATTATTGTAATGAGCCATAACCAGCTCTCCGGCTCGTTGTGACTTTTTAAACTCTACTACATGTATATCTTGGTCAGAAAAAGCCACCCCGACCTTTGATAATTCAAGAAAACGGGGCGTTGGAAAAAAATCAAGAAAACTTCTCTTTTTTTTAGGGGAATTTGAAAAACCTGCCATGAATACATTATACACTCACCTTGCGTCGTTCTCATTATCTAACTTTTGTTCCTTTGGGGGTATCTTCGTTTACTCGCAGAAGAGAAAAAGTGGTATCAGTAGAAACAGCGAGAATCATCGCTTCACTGGGGATACCCATAAGTGGTCGAGGTTCGAGGTTTGTGGCGAAAGCGCATTTTACCCCAACTAATGTTTGAGGATCTTCAAAATATTTTTTTATTCCCGAAACTACTGTTCTTGGTTTCTCTTCATCAAAATCAACGGTCAATTTAAGCAATTTGTCTGAATTTTCAATAAGTTCTACGTTCACTATCTCCCCAATCATTATTTCTCCTTTTTTAAATTCATCTATGGTTATCATTTGTTTTTTTGATTATCTATATAACTTTTTAGTATTAACGCAGCTGCAGATGCATCTCGCATATCATTTTGGCCTTGAAGTCTATCCGCTTCCATTGAAGTATAAACTTCTGGATGCATCACCACCTCTATATTTTTAGTTCTCAACTCTTCTACAAAAGTTGTTATATCTTTAGAAATCATATTTGGTGTCCCGTCTAAATTTTTTGAATCCCCCACTACTACTCTTTCAATTTTCTCATCATTAATTTGTCTAAGAATATTATCTATTAGATTTTCGTCATTAGAAAGAACCACTCTAGGTAAAGCAAATTCACCTGAATCATCAGTGGAAGCAACTCCCACTCTCTTTGCTCCATAATCCACAGCCATTAATTTCATATAGGGCATTATAGTATAATAATCGTATGAACATAACAAATTTACAAAACATTAGCACTTGGTTAAGTGCTCATCCAATGCTAACGGCAGCCATTATGATTTGGGCTATCGCATGGAAAGGTTTGGCCTTGTGGAAATCAGCTCAACGCAATGAACAATATTGGTTTATAGCTCTACTGTTCATAAGCACCATAGGCATACTGGATATAATCTATATTTACTTTTTCGCCAAAGGTTCAAAAGTAGAGGTAATTAAAAATTGATTTTAGGCTCTATTTGTGTTTTTATAGACCTCACGGAGGAGTGGCTCGAGCGGTTTAAGGCACCACTCTTGAAAAGTGGAATCTGGGCAACTGGATCGTGAGTTCGAATCTCACCTCCTCCGCAATTTTAAAATACTTCAACTTTTGTTGAGGTATTTTAAATTTTGGTGAGATTCGAACTGGGAAGGGGTCGGGAAACGGGAGTTTCCCGTGGAGGAAAACAACGAACGAAGTGAGTGTTAGAAACCGTGGGTTTCTAAGGAGCGTAGCGACGTGAGATTCTCACCTCCTCCGCAAATTGCCATTTTGAATTTTTGTGATATGGTTTGAGCGGGTCGTTCTTTAGGCCCTTCCCTCATCACAAGGAGTCCTTGATGCGTATGCGTTTGATGATGCTCCTGCCCGTGGCGATACTCGCTGCGTGCACGAACGAAACGACTGCCCCCAAGGCAGAGCAGGCTGTTGTGTCCTCGAACTTGGCTGCCCTCAAGGGTGGCAACAGCGGGTGCCCCGTGCCAATCGGTGGCGTCCTGACCTCTGTGAACGTCGGTTTCGACGCGAACGGCTACAACCGTTGCGCCCACATCTTCAACGGCACCTTCGCCGGCTACTGCGCGGCTCGCAGTGCCCCCGCCACTTGTGGCGGCGTCGAAGGCAGTTCCAAGCTCGTGATGAAGTGGAACGAGGAATGGGACCGCGGCAACGCCACTGGTTGGGCGGCTGGACCATATGATGCCTGGCTCGACAACGAGGCCAAGGGTACCTACCTCAACGGCACGCCGTACTCCGAGCACTTCAAGACGAAATGGGATGCTGGATGCGCCGCCAGTGGTACGGTTTCAACCAACGGCAATCCTTGCATTTGGGGTCCATTCGAAATCCTCATGGATCAAGGCAAGGAAGACGGCGCCCATCTCTGGTGGGTCAAGTCGGCTGGTCCTGCCGGTTACGGCAACTAGCAGAACTCTCGCGTGAGCGCACTAAGAAAATGCGCTCTTTTTTATATTAAATTCCCATACTTTTCCTCGTCATAGGTCCAAAATATCCTGTTGGAGGTAAACCTTTTGATTTTTGATACTTAATCAAAGCATTTTTTGTTTTGGTTCCAAATTCTGTTGTTTCATTACCTTTTGAACCCAATCCTTTAGAAGAAACAGTGAAGCCGTTTTCATTTAACCATTGTTGGAGAAGTTTGATATCTTCATTTTTATCTTTAAGTTTATAGTCCTTAGTTATGTTTAACTTTGTGGGATTTGGAGTATTTGTTATTGAAGCAGAAACAATAGGTTTTGGTGAAGATGATGAAGTTGATGAAACTGATCGTCTAGGCGAAGGAGGTGGTAAAAAATTAACAGCATAATCTGTTGTATTAAAGCTTGTGTATGGACCAAAACAACGAACATAAAAATCAAAAACAGAAGTGCTTACTCCTACTGCGGTGTTGTGAGATGTCCCGCCAGTAGTAGTAAAGGTCTTGGTCATAGAAGCATATGGTGTCCCTGGTGTGGTGCTGTATCTACAGGTTGAGTTTTCATCAGTTGAAACAGAAAGAGTGGTATCCCCCGCTGAACCGGATTGGCCAGAAGTAGAGGTGACTATTGGTGGGGTGGCAACATCAAAAGCAAGATCAGAGCTCGCATAAAATTTAAAGGATGTTCCTGATGCATAAACGAATGCAAACCCATCTTTAGTTACATTTGTCTTCACATTTTTAACAATTGGAGACGTAAACCAAATTGGACTTGGATACTCATTAGATAAAATATTTGGGGTTAGATTTTGAACTACCCCCCAACTGTTGCCATCAAACTTCACATATAAAACCTGAAACGTTGTAGCCGTCGCATCCCCTCCATTCCAAAATACATGCAAATTATTATGGGAATCAATCCCCATTTTTGGATTCCATTGACCAATAAGATTACCAGAACCACTAATATCAGTAATAGCCCCCCAAGAACTATTCGATGCTGTGTATTTCACATAATAAATTCTCTTGTCTATAGTTTGTGGTTCAGGAACATATTGCCAAGCAAGATGAATATTATTTAAAGAATCTACGCCCATCGTTGTATAATTTTGGTCTCCAGGAAAATTAGTTATTTCTGTGATTCCACTCCAGCTACCATTTGAATACTTTATATATCGAACCTGATTTCTATCGACGTGGGCCACATTCCATCCATACCAAACGATGTGAACATTATCGTTATAATCAACAGCCACAAATGGACGGTTTTGGGTGTAGGTGGCATTACTGGTGATTTCGGTTATACTGCCCCACCCCCCATTTGAATATTTTATATAACGAATTTGAGTATTGGATGGAGCTCCTGCAGTCGTCCCATGCCAAGCAATATGAACGTTGCTTTGAGAATCAACAGCCATCGTTGCAAATTGTTGATTATAGTTCCCACTAGTCAAATCAGTTACCCCGCTCCAACTACCGTTTGAAAATTTAATAAAACGAATTTGGAAAAATCCAGTTGAGTTGGCGCTCTTCCCGTGCCAAGCCACATAAATATTATTATTTGAATCAATGGCCATAGTGGGCCTGATTTGATCATAGGCATCATTTGTTAACTGTGTCTCTGTCCAAGTTTGGCCACCATCAGTCGACTTAGAATAAAATATTTGTCTATTGGCACCAGTTATATAAGTATAGACAGTATGAAAATCTCCATTTGAAGACCTAACTAGCTTTTTTGATTGTCCTCCTGCAGATGTTTCTCCAGTAATAGAGGCGTCAGTCTTGATAGTATAAATTGAATCTGCCCAGACGAATGTAGGATTAAACAATAGGGTTGTAAAGAAAATAACAAATAATATGCTGTTTAAATGTTTATTCATTTGCACAATTTTACCACAAACCAAGCTTAGATTGTGCTAGACTT
>Ga0334722_10007109_pt1 | contig 10919 bp, 9 predicted proteins | sample C3_bottom_MG_FD_207210 | JGI IMG/M metagenome (GOLD analysis project Ga0334722, IMG submission 207210) | Sediment microbial communities from Yellowstone Lake, YNP, Wyoming, USA - C3_bottom | ecosystem: Environmental > Aquatic > Freshwater > Lake > Sediment | place: USA: Wyoming | collected...
TGCGCAGTCGCAACGCCGGCCTGCGCCTTTCGCGCCGCTGGGGCCGGACCCTGGAGAATTGGTTCGAGTTCGGACACTCCTACCAGGATTTCGTCAACACCCCCCGCGTGGCGAGCGCGGAGGAGCGCACGGGAGACCAGCTGGATTTCTCCTTCGGGACGGCCTGGACGCCCACGCCCTCCGACCGCTTCTCCACGACCCTCTCCCATCGCCGCAAGTACGCCCAGCGCGTTTTCAACGCCTACCGGCGCGAGTCGGCCGGCGTGGAGTGGATCCACCTGCTGGGACGGGGGCGCTTTTTCGTCGCCGGCGTGACGGGACAGTTCGACCGCTACGAACTCCCCGATCCGAACGTCTCGGACGGCGTGCGTCACGACGACGCGACGATCGCCCAGGTCCTCTACGGCTTGCCCCTGGAGCCTCTGGGCAAGTCCTTGAAGGACTTCACCGCGACGTTCGGCTACGAGTACTTCGTGCAGAACTCGAGCCTGATCAACTACGATTACTCAAACAACAAGTTGACCGCGCTCCTGACGTACAAGTGGGGGATCTGACATGACACGGCCTCGTTTCCTTGCTTTTCTCGTCTTGTCCTTGTCTTGCGCGCGCGCGTCTGCGGCCGTCCTGCCCTCCGTTCCGGCGGGGCTGACCGGCATCGGCGTGGCCGCGGCGGTGCGCGGCGCGGTTCGCGCGTCGGCTCCCGGACAGCCCGCGGGGCGCATCGTCGAGAGCGGCAAGCCCGTCTACCTCAACGATCACGTGACGACCGGGCCCGACGGCCGCCTCCAAATCCTTCTTTTTGATGAGACGACCTTCACCGTCGGACCCAACAGCGACATGGTTCTCGATGAGTTCGTCTATGATCCGGCCTCGGGGGCGGGCAAGGTCTCGGCCAGCATCGCCAAGGGGGCTTTCCGCTTCGTGACCGGAAAGGTGGCCCAGCGCAAGTCCTCCGACATGAAGGTCTCCCTGCCGGTGGGCACCATCGGCATCCGGGGCACGATCGTCGTCGGCCGCGTCGACGGGTCCGACGCCGAGATCGTGCTCAGCGGGCCCGGCCCCCAGAACAACGCCCAGGAGCGCGTCGGCGGCATCACGGTTTCAAACGAACACGGCTCAGTCGACATCGACGTCGGCGGCTACGGCACCACCATCCGGGGAGGCGGAGCGCCGAGCGACGCCGTGCTTTTCACTCCCGATCAGATGGAGGGCCTCACGGCGCCTCTGGCCCCCAAGCAGACCCAGGCCTCGCGGGGCGGGGGCGTGGAGGGCACGGACACGGCGACCTCCTCCTCGGGCCAGGGGACGGCCTCGGGCGGGGTCAATCTTCAGACTTCCGCCGCGGATCTGGTGGCCGCGAGCAACGACACCTCAAGCTTCGCGGCCCAGCAGGCGGCGGCGTCTTTGATCACGTTCAACGACCAGTCTTCTTGGGCGGATATCCTCGCCATTCCCAATGGGACCGGGGAATACAGCGGGGACGGCGACTACGTCGGAAGCATGAGCCATGAGATCGTTACGGGGACTTTCAACTTCACTGTTGCGGTCAATTTTGGGGCCCAGACGATTGGAGGTCTCAACTCCAATATTTCGTTCCTGACGGGTCCTTTTAGCTGTTCGCAGGGCATCAATATCGTCAATTATGGCTCGATGCCGCCCGGCGCTCCGGCCGTTTACACCTTCACCGGCGCGGATTTGTCGGCTCCGGCGCCCGGCTCATTTGCGGGCTCTTCCGTGGAGTTCCACAATGACGGCAGCCACCCCGCCGGCACGGCGGTGATGAACATGGTTTATACCGATTCCTTGGACACCGCCGCCGGCAAGGTCGCGGCCCCGCTGGGGCCGATTCCTCCGATGTAGGAAATCGTTTCGCTGAAGGGGTCTTCCTTGGGGAATATGTATAATAAACGCCCCTATATGAGGAAAACCCCCCGATTATTCGTCGTTGCCGTCCTTTGCGCGGCTGTCCGCGCTTCCGCCCAGACTCCGAACGTGGACCAGGAGAGCCAGGGCCGCGCCCGCCGCGGGGCCCTGCAGGAAAAGGCCGTCCAAGAGGCCGAGATCGCTTCGAGTTCCCTCTCGGACGCCGAGATCGGCTTCGACCAGATCCTGGGCGCTCCGGGCGACATCGCGCTCAACGAGCGCTTCGCCGGCCAGCAGATCCGCCGGGGCGATTTGCGCGGGGCCGCGACGACGCTTGAGCGCGTCCTCCTCCTGGCTCCCGAGCGCGACCGCACGCGCCTGCTCTACGCGGCGGTGCTCTACCGGCTCGACGACGCGCCCGACACGGAGCGCGAGCTTAAGCTCCTTATTTCCCGGGCGATCCCCCCGGACGTCAAGGACGAGGCCGAAAAGTACCTAAAGCTCGTCGAGACCGGCAAGCGGCGCACCCATTTCGACGCGCGCCTGTCCCTCGGCTACGGCTACGACGACAACCGCAACGCGGCTCCCGACTCAAACCAGAGGCTCTTTCTCGGCCAGGCGCTGGACCTCTCGGACTCTTCCCGGCACAAGCAGGACACCAACGTTCAGTTCGCGGGCTCGGCGGGCGTCTCCCGTGAGATCGGCGGGGCCCGCGGTCACTCGGTCTTCGCGCGCGTCGGCTACTACCGCGGCGAGCAGACGACGGTCAACATTCTCGACCTGCAGGCCTATACCGTCAAGGGCGGGGGGGTTCTTCACACCCGTTGGGCGGACTTGACTCCGACCATCGGCTTCGATCATGTCCTGCTCTCCCAGAGCACCTACCTGCGCAGCTTCAACCAGGGCCTGCGCCTCTCGCGCCGCCTCTCGCGCCGCTCCGAGATCTGGGCCGACTTTTCTCACGAGGACCAGGACTTCCGGCGCACGCCGCTCATCCCGCTTGGCGACGAGCGCAAGGGCGACCAGTACGATTGGGGCCTGGGCGCTTCCTACCTGCTGACCGCTTTCGACCGGCTGTCTATGACGCTCGGCCACCGCCGCAAGTACGCGCTCCAGGTCTTCGACGCCTACCGCCGCGAGTCTCTGGCCCTGGAATACACCCGACTCCTCGGCCGGGGGATGTTCCTGGTCGCGGGCCTGAGCGCCCAGTACGACCGCTACGACCGCGCCGACAACACGATCAGCGAGATGAACCGCCACGACGACGCCTACACGGCGCAACTGCTCTACGGCGCGCCCTTAAGCCTCCTCTGGAAGCCCCTCGACGCCTTCACGGGCACCCTCGGCTACCAGCGCTTCCAGCAGCGCTCCAACCTGACGAACTACCAGTACAGCAACGACCAGCTCACCGCTCTGGTGACCTACAAGTGGGGGATCTGACCATGGCCATCCTGACAGCCGCCCTTTTGTCGCTCCTCGTCCCCGCCGCCGGCGCCGCCGTCCCCGCGGCGACCAACATCGGCGTCGCCGCCGCAGTTCGCGGCGTCGTCCACGCGACCTCCCCCCAGGCGGCGGGCCGCATCGTTGAGACCGGCCTCCCGGTCTACGCGAGCGACCACGTGACCACGGGAGCCGATGGAAGGCTCCAGATCCTGCTCCTTGATGAGACGACCTTCACCCTGGGCCCCAACAGCGACATGGTTCTCGATGAGTTCGTCTACGATCCGGTCAAGAGCGCGGGGAAGGTCTCCGCCACGATGGCCAAGGGGGTCTTTCGCTTCGTGACCGGCAAGGTCGCGCGGCGCAATCCCGGAGACATGAAGGTCAAGATGCCCGAGGGGACCATCGGCATCCGCGGCACTATGGTGGCCGGCCGCGTGGGCGCGGAAGACGCGACGGTCGTTCTCATCGGCCCGGGTCAAGGCAACAACGCCGACGAGAACCCCGGCGGCATCTCGGTGGGCAACCAGCAGGGCACGACCGACGTCGACCGCAGCGGCTACGGCGTGACGGTTCACGCCGGACAGGCCCCCTCGGCCGCCTTCGAGGTTCCCGCCGATCAGCTCCAGTCCATCCTCAACGGCGTGTCGACGACCCCCTCAGGGACGGGCGGCGGCGGGGGCGTGCAGGGCTCGGCGGACGCGGGCTCCGGCCAGGACGCGGCGGCCGGCAAGACGAACTCCCGCGACGCGCTCTCCGCCCTCGACGCGGCCATGCCCGACACGGTCCAGTTCGCGGCACAGGCTTCGAATTCCACCCAGGTCTTTCCCGACGGGATCTCGCAGTGGAGCGACGTCCGATCTATAGAGACCGGCACCGCGCAATACTTCGGCGCGGGGGCCTATAGCGGATCGCTCACCGGAACATTCACCTTCGGCCTCGACATCAACTTCGGCGCCAAAACCATCGGGGGCGGCGGCTCCAATATCGTCACGACGAACGGAGGCAGTTATAACGTTGGACTCCTGAATTACGGAGCCCTTGCGGGTCTGGCCAAGGTGAGTCTTCTCCCCGTGCTGAGCAGCCCTGGGTTTCCTTACTCGGCGAGTCAAATGGACCTGACTCTCGTCAACAAAGACGGCATCGCGGCCAAACAGGCCGTCATCGATCTGACCGTCTCCAACTCCGGCCCCTCCGGCTCGGGAACCGGCACCGGTTCTCGCTAGGCTAGCGTCCGGCGGCGCGGCGTACCGCGGCGAGGTTCCGGCGCGCCGCGTCGTCGCCTGGATTCATTGAGAGGGCACGTTCGTATCGGCGCGAGGCTTCTTCGTAGCGGCCCAGCCGGGCCAGGGCGTTGGCGCCGTTGACCCAGGCCTCCTCGAGACCCGGATCGAGACGGATGGCCTCGTCGTAGGCGCGTGCCGCCTCGGCCTGGCGGCCCAGTGCTGCGAGCGCGTTGCCGAGGTTGTAGCGCGCGACGGCCCAGTCGGGCGCCGCCTGGACCGCCCGGCGCATCTCTAAAACGGCTTTCTCGGGCCGGCCTCTCCGGAGGAGCTCGAGTCCCAGGTTGTTGCTCGCCTTCGCATCGGCGGGATCGAGCCCCTGAGCGATGCGGAATTGTTCGACCGCCTCGCTGCTTCGGCCGAGACCCTGAAAGGCGCAGGCCAGATTGTAGTGCGCGCCGGCCAATCCTGGATCGAGCAAGAGCGCGCGGCGTGAGAGCCTCTCGGCCTCGCCGTAGCGTTTGTGGGAGAGAGCGAGACCTGCGAGGTTGTTCCAGGGTCCGGCGAGCGTCGGATCGAGGCGTGCGGCGGCCTCTTCGTGAGGAGCGGCATCATCGGGGCGGCCTGCGCGCCGCAGCGCTCCCGAAAGGTTGAGGCGCGCCTGGAGGGACTTTTCGTCATAGGAGACGGCTCTCGTCCAGAGAGAGAGATCATCGTGCCAGGACGCCGCGTCGTTGCACGTCCTCGCGGCCAGCGCGGCAACGATGAGAGCGGCCGTGACGGCGGCGGCGCGCGGCGCGCAGCGGCGGGAGACGAGCAGGGCCGCGCCCGCCAGGGCCGCCGGTCCCATGGAGGCTACGAGAGTGTAGCGGTCGGCCGCGAGGTGTCTGCCGACGCGCATCAGTCCCAACATCGGCGTCAATGCCAGGACGTAGTGCGCCAGGGCCGTCCACACGGCCGGCATTCTCCGCCGCAGGCCCCAAGCGGCCGCGGCGACGAGCGGCACGGCTGTAGCCGAGATCATGACCGACGGAGAGGCAAGGCTGAATCCTGCCGGTACGCTGTAATAAGGGGAGAGTCTGGTCGGCCAAAATATCTTCGTCAAGTAGAAGCCCAGGTTGTGAATGGTGATCGCCGCGCGCAAGCCCAGCGAGTCCGATGCAACGGCGCCCGCCGCGCCGTGGCCGAGAACGGTCATGACGCCGAAGGCGAGCGCGACCAGGACCAGCGGGATCTTCTCGCTCAGGACTGTTCGCTCCTGGCGTTGAAAGCGTCCGAGCGGCCAGACATCCAGGATGAGTAAAGTGAAGGGCAGCGCGATCGCGCTCGATTTTCCGAGCAACGCAAGGCCGAAGGAGGCGAGCACGGGCAAGCTCCAGCCCGGCCGTCGCAGGTACAAGAAGACCGTCAGCAAAGAGAAGAGGGCGCACAGGATGTCGCGTTGCTCCGAGATCCAGGCCACGGACTCGACGCGGAGGGGATGGACGGCCCAAATGAGGGCCCCGAAGAGGGCGGCGAGCGTCCGCTCTTTCCTGCTTGCATCGGGGGCGCCTTTGGCGAGGAGTTCTTGCAGCACGAGGAAGAAAAGTCCGCACGCCGAGGCGTGCAGGCCCAGGCTGCTCGCGTGGAAGGCGCGGGGGGACATGCCCCAGAGTGAAAAAGCGAGCGCGTACGACAGCCAGGCGAGCGGCTGGTAGGGGCCGTCGTACGTGGTCGTGAACATCCAGCGTAGATGCGCCGCGGAGAATCCGCGCCAGTCGGCGCTGTCGATCAGCAGGGTCCTGTCGTCCCAGTAGAGGAAGGCGCCGGAGAGCGCGGGTAAGAAGGGCAGGGCGGAGAGGGCCGCGACGAGAAAGGGCAGGGCGGCGCGCGTTCGGAAGTTCACGCCTTCAGAAGAGGGAGAGGAAACGGTCCTCGTATTCCTCGAAGAGGCCGTATTCGCGCAGCTTTCGGCCCAGTTCTTCAAGGGCGGCGCGGTCCTTGCGGGCTTTCTCAAGGAGAGCCTCGACCTCGCGGCGGCGGCGGGAGGACTCGCCCCCGTCGGGCTCGAACAGTCCGCGCCGCTCAAGATCCTGGACGTGGCCCGGGAAGGACCGCGCGGCTTCATCGAGGGTGAACTTCATCAGAGCGAGCGGCCAAGCCGCGTCCGGGCAGCGGATGACGGCGCGGTCTTCAACGCTCCTGGCGTCAAAGTCCGCCAGCATCTTTTCGGCGACTAAGCGCGCGTCCTCGCCGATCTCCCGGGCCGCCTGGCCCTGGTTGCGGAAATTGTACTCCAGGGCCCTCAAGAGATCGCGGTATTCCGTTTGCGCCCAGCGCGCGAATTCCGAGGCGCCCTCTCCGAAGCCCTCGAAGCGCTCCTTGAAGGCGTCCGGCGTCAGGATTTGGGGGCGTTGGGAGACGACGGCGCCTTCCCTCAGGCGCGTGCGCCCGAGCTGGTCTTCAAGAGGAGAGAGGATGTGGTAATCAATCCGGGTGCTGCCGAACGTGGCCAGGCGGCGCTTGGGCACGCGTAGGATCTCGGTTCGAGCCAGAAGTCCGGCGATGGGGTCCGGCGGCATGGGGGTATTTTAGCAGTCTTCTCCTCTTGACAGATCAAGGTTTCGGGCTCATACTCGAATGACGGGATTTCGCCGTGACGGAGGACGTCATGAAAACTCCCCAAGGATCGGTTTTCTGTGCCGCGGGCCTATTCCTTTTGCTCGGAGGGGTCTTGCGCGTCTCAAGCCAAGGGTTTGACACGAGCAAGTTTAAGGATCAATTTAAGAGCATGAAAGAGGATGCCCAGAAGGCGGATCTCCAGCGCAGTCAGGATGCGGCGGCTTCTGCCGCGGCCAATCCTCAGGCCGAGGGCGACGCCAAGATCATGGAGCGTCTCCTGACGGAGAGGGGGCAGAGCACCTCCGGGGGGAGGTTCTTCTCCGGGCAATGCTCCATAATGGAGAAGGATCAGAAGACGCCCTGCATGGAACACGCCTTGGCCGTCGATATGAAGTCCGACGCGGCCAAATCGGCCTATTACGAGATCGGGTCCGACGGCCTATTCTACAAGCTCACGCCCAAGGGTCTTGAGTTTGTGCGGGCCGGCGCGAAGGACCCCGCCTCTCCCGTCGCTTCGGCCTCGGCGTCATCGGGACCTGTGAGCCAGGCGGACGTCGATGCCTGCCTCGACTCCGTCGGTCAGAACCAGGGCGGCGGCAAGAAGGCGATGACGCAGAGAGCCCTTTTCGCCATGCAGCAGCAGTGCTCGGGCGACGCCCAATGCGCTAAGGATAGGACGGCGCAGTGGTACACGGCCAATTGTCGTACGACGTTCGCCAAACGCTGACGTTTAGGGCAGGCTCTCGGAGGAGGCGACGATCCTCACGCGGACCGGGCCCCGGCCGGCGTTGACGACGACGAAGCCGTTGAGGGCGTTGACCTGCTCGGCGCTGGCGTGCGAGGTCTTGATGTCGACGCTGAGGCCTTGGCCCGCGCGGATCTCCTGAATCTGGAGGTCCGGGTTGCCCGAGAGGCAGCGGCCGTAAATCTTGACGAAATCCGCGCCCGTCTGGATGTCGCGCACCACGGTGGTCATGATGCATTGAGACAGGGCCGCCTGGACCGAGCTGACGGAATCGGGGGAGGGCTCGCCCTGAGTGAGGACGCGCACGACATGCCCGAGAATCCGGTTTTCGCGGCGTGAGAGCGCGCTCATGAGGTCCCGGTGGCCCTTGCCGCCGGGGGCGAGGTCGGTCTTGATGATCAGCCCCGTCTTGGCGGCTCGGCCGTTGCGCGCGGCGGCCAGGAAACCGGCCTGGATCTCGACGGAGGCCGAGAGCTTGCGGCCCACGGCGGCCAGGCAGGGAGCGGCCATGTCCGTGGCTTCATCGAGCGTAAAGGGGCGCAGTGTTTTGACGTCGAGAGAGGCGCACTCCGCGACGCCGGAGAAGGCGTCGGCGGGCGCGAAGCCCGCGACGGCCGGACCGACTAAAAACTCGAAGCCTCCGGCCCGGACGGCGAGGGCTTCCGGCCTCTGTGCCGAGACGGGGACCGCGAACACCGCGAAGGCAAGAAGGAGGGTGGTCATGCCAGCAGGGTACCCAAAGGGCCTATATCGGATTTAGGACCTTGGTCAACTTTGTCGTTTGATCCAGGTCAACTTCCTTAAAACTTGACGGAGGGGGCCTTGGCGGCCTCCGGGGCGGCCTGGAAGTAGGGGCGCTCCTTAAATCCGCCCATCGACGCGACCAGGGCGCCGGGAAAGACCTTGATGGCCGTGTTGTAGTCCTGGGCGGCCGCGTTGAAGTCGTTGCGGGCGACGGCAATGCGGTTCTCGGTCCCCTCGAGCTGGACCTGAAGGTCACGGTAGCCCTGCGTGGACTTGATGTCGGGATATTTCTCCACGACCACCATCAGGCGCGAGAGGGCCGAGGAGAGGCCGGCCTGGGCCTCCTCGAATTTCTTAAAGGAGGCGGGGTCTTCCAGCACGCCCTTGCCGATGTTCAGGGAGCCCACGCGGGACCGGGCGTCGACGACGGCGGTCAGGGTCTCCTTCTCGAACTTGGCCGAGCCCTTGACGGTTTCGACGAGATTGGGGATGAGGTCCAGGCGGCGCTGGTACTGGCTTTCCACCGTGGCCCAGGCCTTGCTGAGAGCCTCGTTGCGGCCGACGATTCCATTGTAGGCGCCGACGGCCCAGAGTCCGACGACGAGAGCGGCGAGGAAGATGATTCCGAGTGCGGAGGCCAATATTTTCATGGCGCTAGTTCATCACTTCGCCGCGCCTCGCGTCAAGGCGTGCTTCCACCCGGGGCAGCGGAGGCTGACCCAGCGGTAGTTCTCGGGGAGGTCGATGACGGCCTGCTCGGCGGCGAGTGTCTTCTTGAATTCGTCGTAGGGGGGCTGGAGGACCTTAAGGATCATCGCATCGAAGCGTTTGTCGGCCTCGGCGCGGTCGGCGACCTCGAGAGGCGTCCTGCGCGAGGGCAGCCACTTGGCTTGATCCAGGGCCAGGCGCATCCCGGCGGCGACATATTCCAGTCCCCGGCGGTGGATGTCCTCATGCTGGCGCTCGTGGCGGAGAATTTCCTCGGCCTCGCAGGAGCCGTCGTCGTATTCGCGCGGGACGTAGATCGTCGCTTCGCCCGGGGTGAGGTCGACGGCCAGGGTCTCGATCCACGCGCAGGAGCGGCGGCGGAAAAGCCCCTTGGACACGGCGACTCCGGTTTTGTAGTAGAGTCGGTGTTCGACGACGGTCAGGCCCTGGAGATTTCCGTCATCGGGACCTATCTCCCCGCGCAGCAGCGAAATCTGAGCCATGTCCAGATCGCGGCGGACCGCCGCGGGGGCCGTTGAGGTCGTAACACTGAAGGAGATTGGGGGAGCGTTCGGGTCTTGCGGGCAGGACGGGCCGCCCTCCAGCGCTCCCCGCCCGCACGCCGCGGCGAAGAGCGCCGCGAGCGGAGCGAGGAGGCGGAGCGCCCTCATCAGAAGTTCAAGCCCGCGCCGAGCATGAAGAAGTTTTGGTCGGAGTAGCCCTTCTGCTTGTAGCGCTGGGCCGAGGCTTTTATGCTGAGCATCTGGAGGCCCACCGTCCCGCCGAGTTCGTAGGCGTCGGAGTCGGGAGCGCCGAGCTTGAACTTCGTGTGCGCGTAGGAAACGTAGGGCTTGACCAGCGGCAGGGTCTTCCAGCGGAGCTTGGCGTTGAAGGAGGTCTCAGGGAAGCCCTGGATGAAGGCTCCGAAGCCGCTGAGGGACAAGGCCTGAGCCTCCCGGACGGTGTTGGCGTCGAGATTCTTATCATAGACGCTCTTCGTGACCTCTGCGCTGAGCTCGGTGATCAGGAACCTCGCTCCGGCAAAGGCCGACAGGTCGGTCTGGCCCACGGTGTAGACCGAAGACCGCGTCATTCCCGCCTTGCGGCGTCCCGCGCTGGTGGAGCCTGAAGCGTAGAGGTCGTCGCTGTGGCGCGTGTGCCTGACGGCGCCGCCGACGTCGACGCCGGCCAGCCCCGCGCCGAAGGTCTCGCTGCCCTCGGAGGAGGGGCCGGCCATTTTGCGTCCGCGCTTGGAGCCGCCGGGCGTCAGCGAGAAGGTCGCGTCCGCCCCGGCGAACGTCTTCTTGTAGCCGTTGGTCTTGGGCTGGAAACCCGCCTCTACGCCGAGGGCGAAAGGTCCGGTTTCATACCCGGCGCGCAGGCCGAAGTTGTTGAAGGAGCCGCTTGAGGTATCGGAGCGATAGGTCGAGGCGAAAGGCGCCAGGTAGAGAGAGTCGGTCAGGTCGATGGAGACTTTTCCCCTCGTGGAGCGATAATTGGAGGAGCCGAGGGTCTGGTCGACGTCGACGCTGACGCCGGCTGAGGCGGACGTGCCGAGAGAGGCGAGAATTATGAGCGCGTGGAGGGTGAGTTTC
>Ga0334722_10007110_pt1 | contig 10917 bp, 9 predicted proteins | sample C3_bottom_MG_FD_207210 | JGI IMG/M metagenome (GOLD analysis project Ga0334722, IMG submission 207210) | Sediment microbial communities from Yellowstone Lake, YNP, Wyoming, USA - C3_bottom | ecosystem: Environmental > Aquatic > Freshwater > Lake > Sediment | place: USA: Wyoming | collected...
GATTCATCCGTTGCAGGAGTACGAAGATGTTCTCTGGCTCAGTCCGGAAAATGTCCACCGTTTTGTTCTCGGCTATTTGGCAAGCAGGCAGCCGCAGCTTTTGGAAAGGGAACAAAAGCAGCTCGAACAAGGCTCCGGCATCAGCGTGCTCGATTTCAACCCGAACCGTTTGTCGGTTCAGATCGATGCCCGTGAAAGGGGTTTTCTGTATGTCGGCGATGGGTACAGTAAATACTGGAAAGCCTATGACGGCGACCGGGAAATTCCGGTTTTAATCGCAAATTATAATGCTAAAGCGGTCTATCTCGAACCCGGTACGCACCATATTCGCTTTGTTTTCGATCCCGTTCATTATCGCGTCGCTCTTTTATTGTATTACCTGGGTCTGTGTTTCACCGTATCGCTCGTGATCTATTATGCGCGCAAGCAACAGGCGGATTGAAGGTATCTCTTGTCCGGACAGTATTGCAGCAGGGAAATCGTGCGGGTACGGGAAAAGAAGGTTAAGGCAGAGAACGCCGGATCCGTAAAAAATTATCTTTGTTCAGGGTGAAGTGTAACGGGAAGACGTAAGAAAGAGGGATGTCAGCGGCTTGCCCGCGTTCATTGCCCATTTCATGCGTAACAAGAAGTAATTCGTTCTTCCAGCCCAGTTCCCGGCAGAGCAAAAGGGAACGGCTCTCACCGAGAACGAGGCCCCTCGCTATTTACCCACCGGTCAATGCATTGCAGTTAAAGCGCCGTCTGATCGATGGGGGCATCCGCTCAAACTATACCCGTCCCTGATTCTTCTGAAAGATCCCCGGCACTTCGCCGATATCTCATGGGTGCGTCCGGTCAGTATGGCGCTTCGTTGGTGCGCCCCCTCTGCGTACAACCGCCCGGACAATAATGCCGAAGAGGGTAGCCCCGCTGATCGCCAGAGCCCAGATATAGATTCTATCCCGAAAGACGAAGGAGAGCCTATGCTCTCCGGGACCCAGATTGACCCCCATAAAAAAGTCATTTACGCGCAGGATCTGTTCAGGTTTTCCGTTCACCTGTACCTGCCACCGGGCATCGTGCATCTGGTGAAGAAGGAACAGTCCCGGTTCGGAGGTCCTTACGCTGAAAGCAAGGGAGGAACAGGAGACGGCGTCGAAGGCCGTATCCGCAGGGATCGCGTTGCCTGCATGATCCAGGAAAGCGAAGAGCGGCAGGCCCTCCATCCGGGCCAATAACGGGCTGTCCTTCAGTCGAATGAAGTCGAACCGTTCCTGAGCATTGTACCACCACCCCGAGAACCGCTTCAGGTTCATATCGTCGATGAACATGCCATACTGCTCCGGCGCGAAGTTGATAAAGGGCGCGCCATGCAGACCGGATTGCAGAACCGGCCAGTTAACGCTTGCTGAAACGGGCGGACGGAGCCGGTCCTGGGTGGCGATTGCGTAAAAATTGGGGTACACCTGGTTGTCATCGCGGAAGCTTTTGCTCATCGAGCCCTGGTCGAGCACCGCGATACGCAGCTGCGTATCGTTCCTGACCGGCGCCTGGTCCGGCGCCACGAAAGAGAAGACCAGAAAAAAATCGAGGAGTACGAGGCCGGCGGCCGCCCCGAACTGGAGCTGCTTCCGCTTGTGCAGCAGAGGAAGCGTGAGGAACAGGACCGCGAGCGCGAGCCGCTCTCCGAAGGGGACGGCAAAAGCAGCAGTATTGTAGGCGAGCAGGTAGCAGGCGGTCAGCAGGGCGGCGAACAGGCCTGCCGCCATGACGTGTGAGCGTTCGAAGGGGCCTGCCAAAAAAGCCTCCACGGCCCCGGTCAGGTATAAGATCAGAAACAGAGAGGGATGGAACCATTCGAACCATTCGTTGCGGACCAGTTTCATGAAAGGGAGCATATTTGCGGCAGAACGCAAAAGGGACCAGTTCCCTTGATTGTCCGCCGCGAGAAACCATGATGCGAGGACGCACATAACGAGAAGACTGTTTATACGGAGTTGCCTGCGGAACAGGGCGAAGGCTGCCGCGAGAACGCAAAACTGGCCCACATAGAGAGAAAAAAAATATTTTACGGGCAGCAGAAGGCTCATGAACTGGTAGCTGTTGATCACATTAAAGGCATCCGTGACTGGTTGGACCGGGCCGGTCGGAGCGGGCTGCAGCATGCGGGGTCCGGATCGCAGCGCCTCGAACATCGGGGCAAGCTTGGGCAAGGCCAGGAGCCCCGCGATAATGCCGGTCACGACAAGGAACCGCAGCCCGAACAGGAACCGACGGTCGAAAAGGGAATCGATCAGCACGAAGCCGGAGAACATGTAGATCCCCAGGACGGAAGTGGTAATGTGTCCGCCGAACAGGGCAAAGGTGAGAAAGAGAACTGCAATGAGACTCAGGCTGTCGCCGGTGCGTTTGGCGCGATAATAACCGAGCAGCAGATAGGGGAAGCAGGCGGCGTTGTAGACGAGAAGGTGCCAGTGCGGCAGGGACAGGATCTGACCGCAGAACATGAAGCTCATGCCTGCAATCACTGCCGTTGTTCGGTTGCGCCCGAGTTCCCGGGCACAGAGGTACGTTCCGAGGCCGCCCAGGAACATCCAGAACAGCATCTCCCGCTGGATGAGCTCCATGGAGGAGCCGGTCACGAGCCCCATCAGGAGATGGGTCGGGAAGAACATCGTGTTCGAGTAGTGTTCAACGAAGGGATATCCGAAATTAAGAAAGGGATTCCAGAGCGGCAGGCTCCCCTCCTGGAGGCAATCGGTCTGAAAGTTCAGGAGCGGGCCGAAGGCGGTCAGGAGGTCTTTGCCCGAGAAGAGCCGGTCCGCGGTCCAGTAGTCATGGAACACAATGAGGTTCGCCGCCAGAAGCACGAGCACGGGAAGGGTGTTGGCGATCAGCCTGTTTTTGAAAGAATCGCGGTCGTTCATGCCGTCACTTCCTGAATCGCCCGGTTCCGGCAATACGCCATTTGAGGTTAACCCAACCGACCCAAAGCAGGTTCAGCAGGGTCGTAAAGCCGAGATTGGCCAGGCTCCAGAGGAACGACAGCTGCAGGTAACCGCGCTGCGGCGGCCGGGTGACGAAGGTGCTTTTCCGGAAAAAGAAGTTCATGAGGCCCGAAGGACGAAGCCAGAACTTCAGGTTGTTCCAAAGCATGAGGGCGCGGATCCGGTCCTCGGTAGTGCCTTCCGGGACATAGGGCAGCGGCTGTTTGCGCAGCGGTCCGGTGACGAGGGGACTGACGACATTGAAATTACCCCAGCCTTCGCTGATCGTCAGCCGGTCCTTGACCATCTCGAAGAGCGGGGTCCCGGGGTAGGGGATCGCGATATTGATGCGCAGTACGTCCAGCGGGAGCGACATGGCGAGCTTCAGTGTCTGTCGGCGTTCCTCATCGGTCTCGGTCGGGAAACCGATGATGAAGGTGCCGAGCGTCTTGAAGCCCCTGGCATGGGCAAGGCGTACGGCGCCGGCATTCTGCTCCACGGTCTCGCCTTTTTTGATGAATTCGGCCATCCGTTCCGATCCGGTCTCAATGCCGAAGCTGAGTGCTACGAAGCCGGCGGCCTTCAGCAGGGAGAGGATATCTTCCGTCGCCGCATCCCCCCGCATCTGGCACATGAACTGAACGCGGCCTGCGTACTTCGGGGCTGCCAGCGCACGGCATAACTCCTCCACGCGCTGCCGGTTCACCACAAAATTGTCATCGAAAAAAGTGATGAAATTCTTGCCATAGCGTTCCACGACGATGTCCAGTTCCGCCAGGACGTGTTCGAGGGGCCTGCTGCGGTAGCGGACGCCGGTGAGCGAACGCTGGCTGCAGAAGATGCATCCGTAGGGGCAGCCGCGCGACGAGAGGACCGCTCCCAGATCGTAGTGGTCCAGGTGTTCCTGGAAAAGATGATAGGGGAACGGCGGCAGGTCCTTCAGGTCGATAAAGGGCGCCGGCGGGTTCCGGACCACCTTCCCCGACCCATCCCGGTAGACGACGCCGGGCATATCTTTTATATCCGAGCCCCCGGCAAGGCGGGTAGCCAGTTCGGTGATGACCAGGTCCGCCTCGCCGGCAAAGACATGGTCGAAGCCCGCCTCAAGGAACTCCTCGGGCATGGCTGCGGCATGGATGCCGCCGACGATCACCGCGGCGTCCGGGAGTTCCCGCCGTATCATGGCATGGATCTCCTTGGCCCGGTACGCCTGGAGCGTAAGGCTCGTAAGGCCGAAGACCGGCCGTTTTCGTTCGCGCGCCGCCAGCTCTTTGAGCAGTGCGGGAGTCACGGGCGTAATGCCGTCATTCACGATGATCGCCGGGACGCCGTCCCGCTCGAGGATCGATGCGAGCGCGCCGATGCCGAAGGGGAGCGTGTGGATGATCATCGAGCGGAGATGTCCCTGGGCGTTTTTCTGGTCCGTGTCGGGAATAATGAAGATCATGAGGTCCTCGTACGTTTCCGTGCAACGCAGTAATACTGGGCACCTAGGGGGATCGAACGCATCCAGCGCTCCAGGGGGATGAAGATGCGGAGGATACGGGGGAAAAAATGGATGAAGCGAATCTGCTGTTCTCCGAAGCCGGCTTTCCGGAGCAGGCCGCGCAGGTCCCGAACAGGCACCAGCTCGGCGTCCTCGTCAAAGGGGCAGTCCTGCACGGCCTTCCGCGTCAGCGGGTTCCAGGGATTGTGCTCGAAGATGAAGAGCGATCCGTTGTCCGCAAGCACCCGGTGCAGCTCCTGGACCACCTTGGGGCGATCCTCCGGAGCGATGTGGTGGAGGACGCCTGCCAAAAGGACGACATCAAAGCCCGCGGGGAAGGGGACGCGGCTGCCGTCGAACACCGAGAACTGCACCTGCCGAAGACTGCTGTTGATCTCCTGCGCCCGTGCTATGGATGCAGGTGAGATGTCAAGGGACGTGATCTCTGCCCGGGGAAACGCCCGGACAAGGAACGGTTCGCTCTTGCCGATGCCGCATCCGAAATTCAGGATCCGCAGCTGCTGCTCCGCTACTCGTGCTCCCAGGGTCTCCGCGATCTCCCGGATCTTGCGTTCCGTGAAAAAAGAAGCGGGAAAGCCAGACGAGCGGATGCTGCGGTCTACCAGTTCGTCGTATTCCCCGGCATAGCGGTCGAAGTCCGTCTTGTTCCGCGGGGCGGTCATGGCAGTCACCAGTAGTGCGCCCGGTGCTGCACGGAGTACTCGTGCGTCGATCTGATCCCCTGCGCCAGGCTGGTTCCGGGCCGCCAGGCGGTCAGGCCGCAGATCTTTCCGATGTCGGTCACGTGGTCGCCCGTTTCAACGTTCCGGTACGACTCAGGCCAGGGTACGAACTCGAATTTGCCCGTTCCCACGGTCTCCAGAACGATTTTTACCATATCCCGGAACGAAGTGCCCACCCCGCTTCCGACATTGAAGGTCTCGCCGTGGCAGGCCGGCGTGAACGCGGCGAAAATGAAGGCGTCGGCCAGGTCTTCCACGAAGATATAGTCGCGGACCTGGGTGCCGTCGCCGAAGATGGTGATCGTCTTCCCCTCCATGGCCTGGCGAATGAACCAATTGATCATGGAATATTTGCTGTGCTTCATCTGGGAACGGGGGCCGTAGGGGTTGGCGATCCTGAATGCCACGGTCGGAATGCCGTGCATCTCGTGGTAGAAGTTGTAGGTGTTCTCCGCTGCGGTCTTGTTCAGGGCGTAGGGCGTTCGGGGACGCAGGGGATGGTCTTCGGCAACGGGGTTCCCCTCGATCCTGCCGAACTGCAGGCGCGAACCGGCATGGAGGACGACGGCGCCGCGATTATAGCGGCGTACGCATTCGAGCACGTTCAGATGGCCGATGTAGTTGATGTCTGCATCGAGGTACGGATCGTTCATGCTGTCGTTGTGGCTCACCTGACCCGCCAGGTTGAAGATGACATCCTGGTCCCGCACCAGGACCTTCATGGACTCCCGGTCGCGGATGTCGCTGATGTTCACGGTGACCCGGTCCCGGATATCTTCGATATTGAAGATGTTCGCGCCGTAGGGCTCGATGCAGGCATCGACGAGCGTGATACTCCCGGCGCCCGCAGCCTCCAGTTTCCGGGCGATCGTGCTGCCGATCATGCCGAGCCCGCCGGTGATCAATACGCGCTTTCCCTTGATGGACGCGGGAAGCAATGTGCTCATCGTTCTTCCTCCCGGTCGAATCCCTCCTGGGTGCTGATCACGTAGGAAGGCCGGCGCTTTACCTCGTCATAAATGCGTGCGATGTACGCGCCGATGACCCCTGTCGTGAGCATCTGGATGCCCGACAGGAAGAGGAGCAGCACGGCAAGCGAGGTCCACCCGGGAACATCCGGGATGCAGCCTGAAAATTTGAGAACAATGAACAGGATCCCGAGGATAAAACTGGCGGCTGCGATCAGGGCGCCGATGATCGAGATAAAGGTAAGCGGGCGGTGTGAAAAGGAAACGATGCCGTTCACGGCAAGCGAAAAGTACTTGCTCATGGTGTAGCCCGGTTCCCCGGCGAAGCGACTGCTCCGTTCGTATTCGAGCCCGGTCTGGCGAAAACCGGACCATGCCCGCAAACCCCGGAGGAAACGGTTCTTCTCGGGCATGCGGTTCAAGGCATCGACCACGCGGCGGCTCATGACGCAAAAATCTCCGGCATCGTAGGGAATGCGGATATCAGACAACTTCCCGAGGACCCGGTAGAAGGAAGAGTAGAGCAGCCGATGCAGCCATGACCGTTTCCGCCTTTTCCGCACGCCGTAGACGACATCGAACCCCTGTTGGAGCGTTGCAATGAACCGCGGAAGCACCTCAGGCGGGTCCTCCAGGTCGTCATCCATGACAAGGACCATGTTGCCGCCGGCGAAGTCAATGCCCGCGGTAACCGCCGCCTGGTGGCCGAAGTTCCGGGAGAGATCAAGGAACTTTACCCGCTGATCCTGCCTGCGGATCGCCTGGATAACGTCAAATGAGTTGTCCGTGCACCCATCGAGGACCGCAATGACCTCGAAGGACTGAACCACGGACTCCAGGCTTGAGCACAGACGGCGGTACAGCTCGGGAAAGATCGCGGCCGAGTTGTAGATGGGAATGACGACGGACAGCTCTATCTCGTTTTTCGGCATGTATTCGGGCTCTTTGTCAAAGGTGAATGGATATGTCAGCGCATGCTAGAACAGAACGTAAATGAACGGCGACAGCGCACTTCCCTGGGTAAAGACCAGAAACAGGCCCAGGAGCAACAGCATAAGTATGATCGGCAGGAGCCACTACTTTTTCCGTACCTTCATGTACTCCCAGAGGTTCTGTATCAGTACCAATCTGCTCATGGCGCACTATAACATAAACAGTTTCCCAAGACAAGACAGTCTGTCAACCTTGTCAAGCCAAAGTAGAAATGTCCTATTCTTACCAAAGCAAAAATGTCCGGTTTTTAAGAAGCAGCGATACTGCGAAGGGAATATAAGGCAATACGCCGGGCAACCAACAATGGCGAATAGACGGATGTCGAAGTATGGTGAATAAGCTGCTTTAGGTCAGCCGGCGGTAGCGGAGATATTCCACCAGCCCGATGAGCGATGGGGCGACGATGGAGAGGAAGAGAGGGCAGTACGAAGGGCAACCTGCACAAGCGAATATATCGGACTGGCGTGAATAAGCGGCTTCAGGGAAGGCGGCGGTAGCGGAGATATTCCACCAGCCCGATGAGCGATGGGGCGACGATGGAGAGGAACCAGAGGAACGAGATGGACATGCTTGCTTCTGCCGGGACGCCGGTGAGCCCGAACAGGAGCACGTAAGCGCTCTCCCTGACCCCGAGCCCGGAAATGGAGATGGGGAGCATGGTGATGATGCTGATGATCGGGACGAACACGAACAAGGCGGTAAAGGTCAGTTTCTGGTCGATCCCGCGGGCAATGAGGTAGATCATGAGCAGCGAGAGCGCCTGCACGACCAGCGAGAGGCCAAAAGCCTTCATGAGCATGGTCTTGTTCCTGATCGATCGGTGGAAATAATCGTAAAAATCGGAGACAGCCGAAAATCTCCTCCCGATCCTGAGCCGGAAGAACAGCAGGCTTCCCACGGCGAACAGGCAGAAGAGCGCAGGAATGACCAGGTGCATCCCGAGTGTTTTCAGCTCGCTGAAGGCAACGATGCCGGAAACGAGACCCAGAGACAACAGGGCAGACAGTCCGATGTACCGGTCCATGAACACCGATCCAATGCTGCTTCCTCCCTTGCGAGTATCTTTGTATAGGTAGTAGGCCTTAACCGCATCGCCGCCGACAGCTCCCGGCAGCAGATTGTTGAAAAAACTGCCTATCATACAAAGAGAGAAGATCTTCTTGATGGGATAAGGCTCTTCCAGCAAGAGAGCCCATCGGTTCGCCGAGAAGAACATGGCGAGGACATAGAGCAGGGAGGAAAGGCCGAAGAGCCAGAGGTTCATTGACTGAAAGTGGTTGAGGACCTGTTCAAGCCCCGCTTTTCTGAAGATGTAGGTGAGAAGGGTGCCGCTGACGGCGATCTTTATGAGAAGAAGTGCAATCTGTTTTTTCGTCAGCTTCACAATATCACCTTATCCCGGGTCCCGTTGTTGAGGGACAGCAGGTCTATTCTCAAGCCCAAGCCGACACATTATACACTCATTGGCATTGCCAAAGGAAGCGGTTTTTGCGGGCAGGGCAGGGGGCTGGTAGGGCGGGTTATACCCGCCCCTACTGATGCGTACCGGGGGGGGTGTGAAGGGGTGTTTCAATAGCCGCTGGCGGCTAAAAGTCCCTTGATAATTGACTTAAATTGTTATACTATCCCGTGTGTTGCAACGTGCTGATTTATTTCTGACGCGTCCGGCAGCGTCCGGCGGAAAAATAGTAAGAGGATAGCATTGGGATTTTATTTCAGGGACCGCATTCGTTCTATTTTTCAGCTGAATGATACTCCTCATCGCCTGGCGCTGGCATTCGCAATCGGCGTTTTTATTGCTTTTTCTCCTACCTTCGGTTTGCACATACTGTCTTGTCTTATTGTTGCGTGGTTTTTCCGGCTGAGCAAACTGGTGCTTATCACGGCTACCTTTATCAATAACCCCTGGACCATCGTGCCGATGTACGGGTTTTGCATCTGGTTCGGCAGCAAGATCATGGGCCGCGAGATCGCCATGCCGCAGATCGCGTGGAATGAGCTTACCCTGTCCAGCGCCTATGTGGCTATTACACCGTATTTCTGGCCCTTTGTTGTGGGGACACTGGTGGTGGGCGGCATTGCCGCAGTCATCTCTTATGGTTTGATATACTGGCTGGTCGTTCGCTACAGAGCGGCGGAAGGAAAAAATAGCTCATGAAAATAGTGATCATCGTGCCCGCATACAATGAGGAGGAAAGCCTCGCGGGAGTAATTCGCGACCTCAGGGAACACGTTCCCTCAGCGGATGTGGTTGTTGTGAACGATGGGTCCCGCGATTCGACGTCGCTGGTCGCGCGTGAACTGGGAGTAACGGTACTGGACCTGCCGTTCAACCTCGGGATCGGCGGAGCGGTGCAGGCTGGTTACCTGCATGCGCACAGAAATGGCTATGACATAGCGGTGCAATTCGATGGTGATGGCCAGCATCGTGCGGGAGAAATAAAAAAACTTATTGAACCGCTGACGACAGACAAGGCGGACCTGGTGATCGGGTCGCGTTTTCTCGTCTCCGGTGGATACAAAGCGCCTGTTTTCAGGAAACTGGGGATAGGGGTATTCTCCTTCGTCCTTTCCCGTGTGCTGGATATAACCGTGACGGACAGCACCTCCGGATTCAGGGCCGCAAACCGCAGGGTCATTCAATTCTTCTCCCGGACCTATCCGGACGACTATCCCGAGGTGGAGTCCCTCGTTCTTCTGCACAAGGTACATCTGCGGATGACGGAGGTGGAGGTTGCCATGAGCGAGCGAACCGGCGGAAGATCGTCGATAACCCCCATGCGCTCGGCATATTATATGACGAAAGTGCTTATGGCCATTTTTATCGATCTGATGAAAAAAGTGAGGTAAGCCCATGGACGTGGTAAAAATACTAGCCATTCTGGGGAGCGGAGCTGTTTTCTTTGTGGTGGTTGAGCTGATTCGGAGAGGACAGCTCAAGGAAAAATATGCCCTGCTCTGGCTCTTTGCCTGCGGCATTCTCCTGGTCCTCTCCATGTCAAGAGACCTGCTGGATTATATAGCACACCTGCTTGGTGTCAACTACCCTCCGTCCTTCCTCTTTCTTCTCGCTTTTTTCTTTCTTTTGTTGATCACGTTGCACTTTTCAGTGGTCGTCTCCGGATTGTCGGAAAAGAACAAAAGATTGGCACAGGAAGTAGCCTTGCTGCGCCAGGAAATGCAAGAGGCCATGAAACGGACGGTGGAAAATCGTGACGTAACAGGTTGAATAGCTGAAACTATGCTTTACTTTGCACATGAACCATGTTATGTTTTTCAAACAGTTAAGAGCATTAGGGAGGAGCCATTGCAGCCATGCAGACGATAACCGAAAAAGTGAGCACTATCTTCAGCAGTAAGAGATTTAACCTTCTGGCATTCGCGCTGATTGCGGGAATGATTCTGATCGCATATTCCAATACCTTTACCGCGAGTTTCCATTTTGACGATACGCCTGCCATTGTGGACAATTCGAGGATCAAGCACATTACCCTGGAAAACATTCAATGGGCGTTGTCGACAAATCGGCCTGTCGTTGATTTATCGCTTATGCTGAACTACCAGCTGAGTGGATTGAATGTTGTCGGATGGCATATTTTTAATATTGGATGTCATATGGCGAACAGTTTCCTGGTTTATGTGCTCATCCTCTGGACGCTCACACTGCCGGCGCTTGCTGCTCAGTATTCCGAAAAGGCAAAGCGCATGGCCTTGTTCGGCGCGCTTCTCTTCGCGGTCCATCCGGTGCAGACCGAAGC
>Ga0334722_10007111_pt1 | contig 10916 bp, 11 predicted proteins | sample C3_bottom_MG_FD_207210 | JGI IMG/M metagenome (GOLD analysis project Ga0334722, IMG submission 207210) | Sediment microbial communities from Yellowstone Lake, YNP, Wyoming, USA - C3_bottom | ecosystem: Environmental > Aquatic > Freshwater > Lake > Sediment | place: USA: Wyoming | collected...
CTCTTCTTCAAGTACATCCAGCCCGGCTCCTGCAAGAACACCAGCTTTGAGTGCGTCAACAATCGCTTCAGTCTCGATGACGGCACCCCTCGCGGTGTTGATGAGATAGGCGCCCTTCTTCATCTTCACTATATTGTGTTTGTTGATGAGGTGATGCGTGTGCGGGTTATAGGGGACATGGATTGTAACTATATCTGAAGTAGAGAGTAGCTCATCAAGAGATGTATAGGTAAAGTTGAGCTTCTCGGCGAGCTCGGCGTCTTGATGCACATCAAAACAGAGCACTTTCATACTAAAGCCATTTGCCATCTTGATCGCGTGCACGCCGATGTGTCCGCCGCCGACAACGCCAATCGTCTTCCCTTGGAGATCAAAGCCGCGCAAGTCTCCGTGCGAAAAGTTGCCCGTCTCGCGGACATGTTCATCGGCATCTATGACTCTGCGAGACAACGCCAATAAGAGCGCAAACGCAAACTCGGCAACGGTCTGCTCGCCATAGAATGGGACATTCACCACTGCGATACCGCGCGCTTTTGTCGCCGCGAGATCGATATGATCAAAGCCAGTAGAGCGGGTGGCAATGAGTTTTAACGCGGGGAATCGAGCGAGCTCGGTTTCGGTGATAGGGGATTCAACAAAAGTACAGAGTGCCTCAGCATCGTCAGAACTCACTTCGGGAGACTCCGCGAGCGATTTCTCGTGGAAGGTGATGTCTTCACCTGACAACTTCGCGCGAACATACTCTATCTCCCACGCTTCGCCGCCAAAGTAATGTATTTTCATATACACATTTTACACTATTCGGCTTTAGCTCGCCGAAGCGTTAGCGGAGGCGGCTTCCTGCTCTATGGCGAGCAGACGTTCATACTTAACCAAACGCTCGCGCTGACCAAAGGCACCCGCCTTGAGGCCGTGCGCGCCGACTCCATAGGCAAAGTCTGCAATAAAGGTGTCAGCAGTCTCACCCGAGCGATGTGATGCCACTACTTTGAATCCGGCTGCATAGGTCGCTTGTACTGCCTCTATAGTTTCGCGTACGGTGCCAATCTGATTCGGTTTGATGAGGACCGCATTTATCGCTTTATGTTCGGCAGCTTCTCTGATGCGCACAGGATCGGTGACGGTGAAGTCATCGCCAATAATCAGAACATGATCGCCAAGGGTTGCGGTTAATTTTATAAAATCCTCAGGTGCTCCTTCAGCGAATGGATCTTCAATACTGTGGATTTGAAATAGCGAGGTGAGACCTTGATACACATTCGCGAGTTCGTCAGGTGGGCATGACTTCCCTTGTAGGTGATACATACCATCACGGAAGAGTTCACTCGCCGCAGCATCAATCGCCACTGCAGCATTCGGATACCCAACAACGAGAGATGAGAGTATCTCAAATGGTTTCTCGATCGTGTCGAAGGTCGGGGCATAGCCGCCTTCATCACCCATGGGGACATCACCGAGTTTTTCGCCGAGCTTCGCAAAAATTTCTTGTGCGATAGGGAATGCTTCACTCGTTTTCCCCTCAACGACGACAATATATTCTTGAAAGGGGAGTTTGAAGTCTGCGTGTGCGCCACCGTTCATCATGTTTACAAACAATCTCGGCGCAGCAGGAGTGGTGCTAGCCCTTTTCGCAATGGCAGACCAGAGCGGTACATCCGTGAGCATTGCCGAGAGTCGCTGCGCTGCGATAGAGACAGAGAGCAGAGCATTCGCACCGAGACGTGATTTGTTTGGGGTGCCGTCGAGTGCAATAAGTAATGCATCAAGCTCATCAAGTGACTCGAGTCGCTGACCTACGAGCGCTTTCGCTATTTCGCCATTCACATTTTCAATGGCTTGCGCGACGCCGCCACCCTCGTCGCGTAATTCGAGAGCTTCATGCGAACCAGTGCTTTTCCCCGATGGTACCGACGCTGATGCCGAAAGCGTGTTGGCGAGAATGGTCGTCTCGATGGTCGCGCGACCGCGTGTATCGACTACTTCTCGAGCTTCAATGTGATCAATACGCATACGAGTATATTAGTGAGCGAGTCTCTCCTCCACCTCTGCAATGTTCTCAAGAGTCTTCACCACCGAATCAGGGTTGAGCGACATACTCTCGATGCCCTCCTTCACCAAGAATTCAGCAAAGTCAGGGAGGTCAGAGGGGCCTTGGCCACAGATACCGATATATTTGCCACGAGCAGTACACTTCCTAATAATCATACTAATAAGTGCTCTCACCGACTCGTCATTTTCGTTTGCGATATGGGTCACAATACCAGAATCGCGATCAAGACCGAGAGTGAGCTGGGTGAGGTCGTTAGAGCCGATCGACATACCGTCAAAGAGATCTAAGAATTCTTCTGCCAGAAGTACATTGCTCGGTATCTCACACATCATATAGACGGGCGTCAGTTTCGAATCTTTTTTGCCAAACGACTTTGCGACCAATCCTTGTTCTGCCATGATGCCGAGCACCTGTTCTGCTTCTCTTGTGGTGCGACAGAATGGAATCATCGGGATAACGTTATCCAACCCCATTTCTTCGCGCACCTTGACGAGTGCGCGACACTCTAAGACGAATGCGTCCTTGAACTTTGGATCATAGTAGCGAGAGGCACCACGCCACCCGAGCATCGGATTCTCTTCTTTGGGTTCATAATCTGCTCCCCCAAGAAGGGTTGAATATTCGTTTGTCTTGAAGTCTGAAAAACGCACTATCACGGGGCGCGGAGAAAACGCTGCACCGATTTTTGCGATACCGTACGCAAGATTGTCGACATAATACTCAACGGGGTTGCTCCAACCGACAGTTTTCTTCAAAATCGCAGAGCGCAATTTCGGCGCGAGTTTTTTAATGTCGAGAATAGCGAGCGGATGGATACCAATATTTGAAGCAATAATGAATTCTTCGCGTGCGAGACCGACACCCTTGACCGGCAAGAATGAATCTTCAAAGGCGATGTCAGGCGACGCGATGTTCACCATAATCTTCGTCTTGGTCTCGGGCAGTGTGCCGATGTCGTGCTCGATGGTCGTCACCTTTGCTTGGCCGGCAGTAATCATGCCTACACTGCCTGTTGCATCAACCGTCACGAGCATGCCTGTTTTAAGCACTTTGGTCGCATTGCCTGTCCCAACAATTGCGGGCAAACCCAGTTCGCGAGACACGATAGCAGCATGACTCGTGCGCCCGCCCTGGTCAGTCACAATAGCCGAAGCCATCTTCATGATCGGCTCCCAATCAGGGTCGGTCATGGTGGTGACCAATACCTCACCCTTTTTAAACTCTTTAATCTGCTTCGGATTCATAATAATGCGGGTCGTGCCGGTAGCAACCTTGGAGCCGACCGAGATACCCTCTACCAATTTTTTACCTTGCCCCGTGACTTTGTATTCAACAAGCTTATTGAAGTCGCGGCGTGCCTGCACCGTCTCGGGGCGTGCTTGCACGATATAGAGATCATTCGTCTTGCCGTCACGCGCCCATTCCATATCCATCGGTGTCCAAGTGTTCGCTCGCTCAGAATAATGTGCCTCGATAAGGGCGCCCCAGCGAGCGAGTTCTATGGCCTCTGCTTCGCTCAGTACAAAATTCTCCTGTTCTTTTGGAGACGTCTTCACCACAGTTGTCTGGATAACACCCGTCTTACCATGAGCATAGAGCATCTTTTTGTTTTTCACGCCAAGCTTCTTAGCTATGATCGGGTTTGGTACCTTCCCAATCTTCGACTTCATCACGAGATATTCATCTGGTGTCACGTGACCCTGCACGATCATCTCACCCAAGCCCCACACCGCGTTGATGACGACGAGATCTTTGAAGCCGCTCTCAGTGTCAACCGTGAACATTACGCCAGATGCGCCCGTATCAGAGCGCACCATCTTCTGCACGCCAACCGAGAGCGCGACCTTGGTATGTGCAAAGCCCTTGTCGGTGCGATATGAGATCGCACGATCGGTGAAGAGAGATGCCATCGCCCAAACGGTAGCGCGAGCGACATCTTTTGTTCCGCGAATATTCAAATACGTCTCGTGTTCACCGGCAAAGGAGGCTCCCGGTAAATCCTCTGCGGTTGCGCTTGAGCGCACCGCGACATCGACATCCTTCCCGTATTCTTTTTCCATCTGCAGATATGCTTCATTGATTGCGTTCTCGAGATCAGCAGGGAGTGGGGTAGAGCGCATGGCGTCTCGCACCAGCTTGCCGCATCGGGAAAGCTCTTTTAGATTTTGGGTATTTAAACCATCAAGCGTTTTGGCGATAAACGTATCAAGACCTGTCTGCTTGAGGAAGTAGTAATACGCTTCTGCCGTGACGCAGAAGCCTGTTGGGACGCGCACCCCTTGGGGTACCACCGAACGGATCAGTTCTCCGAGTGAGGCATTCTTGCCACCCACTTGGGGGACATGTTCCATGCCGATATCTTTCATCCAGAGAATAAAGGGTGCAGCCATACGAAATAAAGTTAAGGTTAATTTTTAAGTGCGACGATTAAGTCAGACACGTTTGATCCAGTATAACCGGTCAAGAGGGCATCACCGGTTGTGGAGAAGAAGTCATAGGCGCGGTGTTCATTGAGATATTCATCAACCGAGAGATTCAATATCTTACCGCGAGCGGCCGAGAGGGCATCACCAATGGCCCCTGCATGGTTGGTGTTGTCATGACCATCTGATGCAAAAGGGAGAATAAGCTCGCCTGGGCGTATACTCTCGAGTGCCGCAAGCGCCATCTCTTGATTACGGCCGCCGTTCCCCTTATTTGTGCCAAGAGTCACTGTGCTCTCTCCCGCATAGAGTAATGCAGTCATTGCAGGTTCATCATGCAACTTCTCAACCACCGAGGAGCCAATCTCGCCCGCTTCACCAGAGAACTGTTCGTCGACTACGAGTATCGCGTACCCGCGCTTTAACGCCTCGTCGCGCATAGCAGAGATAGCATCTTGGCTTGTGAGGAAGAGGATGTTTGTGACGCGCTCAAAATACTTTTCTTCTTTTTCGGATTCTATAAAAGCAGTACCCGTAGGGAGGGTAATATCATGCTGCGTAAGAACTGCTTCGGCATCAGCAATAGTTGAAGTATCAAGTACGGTTGGGCCAGAAGAAATAAAGGCAAGATCATTCCCTGGAACATCAGAAACAACAAGAGCAATCACTTCGGCCGGGAAGGCCGCGCGTGCGAGCCCACCACCGCGCGCGCGACTAATATGCTTGCGCACCGTATTCATCTCTTGAATAGTTGCGCCTTTTGCTGTGAGCTCCTGGAATAGAATACTCTCGCTGGTGCAGGTCATCGACTCTTCATAAGAACAGAGGAGGGTAGAACCGCCGCCGGAGATGAGAAAGATAACAAGATCTTCTTCGGTGCAACCGTCAAGAAAACTCATAATACGCTTCATCGAGAGCTCGTTGATCTCGCTCGGGAGAGGGTGAGTGCCAACGAGCGTTTCTACTTTTTTGAGCGAATGTTTGCCGAGCGGGGACACGTCAAAGGCAATACCAGCCGTGAGTCGGTCACCTAAAAATTCTTCAATTGCTTCAGCGGCGGCAAAAGCGCACTTCCCAATCCCTACAAAAAATACTCGCCGCCCCGCAAGGGCGAGGTGTCTCCTTACAGTATCTGTAAGGTGACTCCTCGCTGGGACATCAACGACGAGTTCATCATTCTCAATTTTCAATTTACGTCGCAGTGCATTACCAACATTGATTGCTTCATATCCAGCCTCAGCAATCGCGAGGACGTTCTCTCTCTGGTCATTCTCGGCAAGCGCATCAAAGTTCTGTATGATATGTACCATTCACGTTAGTATAGCAAAGCAATGACCCCTACTAAGAAATTCCAAAGGATGACTGAGGACTTCACCTGCGAGCATTGTGGCGCGGAGGTGGTGGGTAACGGCTACACCAATCACTGCCCAAAGTGCCTCTGGTGCAAACATGTGGACATTAATCCGGGCGATCGCGCCGCGACCTGTAAGGGGCTCATGGAGCCGGTGGATGCCGCCCTTGAGAGTGAGGGATATGTGATTCTACACCGATGCGTTGAGTGCGGATTTGAGCGACGGAATAAGGCCGCAAAAGAAGATGATTTTGAGATGATTCTCGAACTGACGAATTAATGTGTTTGTGTTAGAGTTTTCCAAGAGCTGCCATAAGCGTTGCTTGCACGCTTTTGTTCAGCTCGCTCGGAGAACACAAATATCCGAGGACGCACATTTGTGTTTCCTCGCTCGCTGACATAGCTCAGGTAGTTAGAGCATGGCACTCATAAAGCCAAGGTCGAAGGTGCAAGTCCTTCTGTCAGCACCATAAGTTATTTTGGGGATAAAGAGTGGTTGTAGTAATGTCCTGTCATATAATTAAGTGATGCCAATGCATCGTGAACTGAACCATGACTTCTTCAAAAAATGGTCACCAGAAATGGCCTATGTTCTCGGCTTCTTTGCCGCTGATGGATCTATGGTCTGCAACAAACGAGGCGCACATTTTATAGAATTCACGATTACAGATCGCATCGTCCTAGAAATGATACAAAAAGCAACCGGTTCAACACACAAAATTCAGAAGCGTGATCGAGGTAATAAAGCATGGAAGTATCAATACCGGCTCCAGATTGGTAGTAAAGAGTGGTTTGTCGATTTATCGAAACTCGGTTTTACACAAAGTAAAAGCAATACACTCAGTTTTCCAAAAATTCCCAAGCGGTATTTTGGGGATTTTGTGCGTGGATACTTTGATGGAGACGGATGTGTATATTCGAGGCGGTTAAAATATGCAGACCGAAAGAATACCCGATTAATTCTATTAACGCTCTTTACGAGCGGCAGTTACCAGTTTCTGGAGGTGCTCTGGGATCAATTGCAGACCAGTGGCATTCATGGTGGTTCATTGAAAAATAAAATGCGTGGCTTTGAACTGGTTTTCAGTCATCATGACAGCATTGCACTTAATCACCTTATGTATCATACTGGCGGGAGCCCGACATTGTATCTACCTCGTAAGCGGACAAAGCTCGAGAGTGCAATTCGGGAGTTACAAATGCGGCCGTAGCTCAACTGGTTAGAGCACCCGCCTGTAGACGTGCAGCTTTCTCGAGAAATTGGGATTGAAACTTTCTGGGATATCGGTGAAGGCTAAGTTCGTCGCAAGGCGAATATGCGAATACCGAGGGAACCCCATGACTCTCATGGGGGCGCCGTAGAGACTAGATACCGGAACCCTAAGGGTGAAAGCCTATGGTGAAGATATAGTCCATGCCGTTATGAAAATAGTGGATATTGTGCACGCGGGAGGTTGTGGGTTCAAGTCCCATCGACCGCGCATTTGAAAAAAGAACCCCGCACAAGCTTGTGCGGGGTTCTTTTTTATAGTGGTATAATTGGAAAAACATATGATTATTCAGCTCGTCATCTATTTTCTCGCGGGCGTATTACAAGACACCCTCTTCACCCTCAATCAGCGATATGTGATGAAGGATCATGTTCTCTCAGCGATGCTGACATCATTCTTGATTACTATTGTTAGTTTGGTTGTGCTCTACAACATCCTTTCTTCATTTGATCCACAACAGAGCATGTTGGCTATCGTGGTTTATGCGTTCGGTGTCGCCGCTGGGACATTGGTAGGGATGAAATTTAAAATCGGGAAGGGGGTATAAAGTGCAATAATCAGGGCAGCTGACATCAGACTTTTGCGATTTTAGAAATTGTCTGGTATATTTTTCTTGGACATGTTTTAATGGACTTCTAACTTTTATTGAAAATAAGGAGGTGGAAATAATGGAGGGAAAAGAGAGAGATCCGCAGTGCCCCAGTTATGTCTTAGTATGCGCCGACCGACTTGCTCGCATTAGTGTTCCGCTGGAGGCTGATAGTGAGTCTGACGCCATCGTTGAGGCGCGAATGAAGCGTGAAGAATTAAAACAAAACCCACACTGGAAGGATCACGACATCCGCCTCTTTAAAGAGATACCGCTCGATGGATAGATGAATCACTAACGAGGACACTTGCAAAAGGTGTCCTTTATTTTTTATATGCGGTCGTATTTGTCTTCAAGACGTTTCTCGTCATTCTCGGTAAAGTCGCCAAAGGATACTTCAAGGAAGGTGAGCCCTGCTGCGCCGGCGGAAATACGGTGTTGGGTGTTGCGTGGGGCAAAGAAATTATCGCCTTCGCGAGCCTCTTGTTCTGCTTCGCCGATTTGTACCATGCCAGAACCGGCGGTTATATACCAAAATTCATCACGCTGTTCATGGGTTTGGAGGCTTAATGACTCGTCGGCGTTGACGGTTATTATTTTGACGGTGGTCGGCTCATTGAGGGTGAATCGCTCGAAGTTTCCCCACGGGCGCTCCACTTTTTCATAATTATTGAGGTTTCCCATGGTATACATACTAACATGATTGGATTTCATCACGTGCGCGAGCGAGTGTTACTGGCAAAAGGTCTGGAACCATTCCCGGCTATTGGCGCGTGGAAGAAGTTTCTGGATTATCTTATGTATGGCGTTGGTATTTGTGCCCCTATTGCGCTCGTGCCGCAGATTCTCCAGATTTATTCGACCAAAAGTAGTCAAGGTATCTCACTCCTCACGTGGGTTCTTCTCGCCAGTATTAACTCACTCTGGGCACTCTATGGTGCCGTGCACAAAGATACACACATATTTTTTGCTAACGCCCTCATGATATTTTTTGACCTCGTAATCGTGGTGGGGATTCTCATGTATTGAAAAGTAGGGGGAAATAACGTAGTCTCAAAGGGTGTGAGAAGGCCGTTCGCCGCCATAAGAGTTGATTGCACTCTTCCGTCTGGCTCGTTCGGAGAACATTTGAGTATGAAGACATATTCGAATGTTTCCTCACTCGCCGCCGTAGCTCAGTTGGTAGAGCAGCGCCATGGTAAGGCGCAGGTCGTCAGTTCAATCCTGACCAGCGGCTCGCCGCCCTAGCTCAGTTGGTAGAGCATTGCATTCGTAACGCAAAGGTCCGGAGTCCGATTCTCCGGGGCGGCTCAAGAAAATATGGACGATCATATGAAGCGTCTTGAAGAACTCGAAGCGATGATGGCATCGCCCGAGTTTTGGCTGGACAAGGCTCAAGCCCAGCTGTTTGTACAGGAGTATCAGAATTTGAAAGAAGGCGGGGGAGGAAATCCCCATGATGCAGGTAATGCGACACTCGCTATTCTCGCGGGCGCTGGTGGCGACGACGCTGAAGATTTCGCGCGTATGCTGCGCAGGATGTATGAGGGCTATGCGGGGAATAAGGGTTGGCGCGTTCGCGAGCTTCATGCGAACGAGAATGATCAGGGCGGCTATCGCAACGTCATGCTAGAGATCGTTGGTGCTGGCGCCTATGGCCGGCTCAAACATGAAGCGGGTGTGCATCGCCTTGTTCGTCAGTCGCCATTTAATGCTAATGCAAAACGGCAGACGAGCTTCGCGCTGATCGAAGTCCTGCCGACCTTAGTTGCGAGCGATAAGGTCGAGCTTAAGCCAGACGACCTCGAGATACAGTTCGCGAAGAGTGGCGGTGCGGGAGGGCAAAACGTGAACAAACGCGAGACGGCGGTGCGCATTCTCCACAAGCCGACCAACCTCTCGGTACACGTCTCGAGTGAGCGGAGCCAGCTCGCGAATCGTGAGAAAGCATTGGAGCTCTTGAAAGCAAAATTATTCAGGAAGCAGGAGCAGGAGCAGGAGGCAGAAGCCAAGGGTAGGTCAATAGCGGCGACCACAGCGAACGAGTGGGGAAGTCAAATCCGGTCGTATGTCCTGCATCCCTATAAGATGGTCAAAGATCATCGTACTGAGTTTGAATCAGGTAATCCCGAGAAAGTCCTCGAGGGCGACATCGATGACTTTATTGACGCTGCAATTTCGAAATCACAAAAACCGTAAGGTGTCACCTTACGGTTTTTGTTTTGGGCGGTTATCCCCCTTTCTGGACGGGGGAGAATCCAATAAGGTACAATGAAGAGCGAAGCATGATTTATTTCGACAAGGTGACGAAGCGATACGGAGACATGGTGGCGCTCGAAGGAGTTACTGTCTCGGTCGCCCCTAAAGAGTTCGTCTCGATCGTCGGTCACTCAGGTGCCGGCAAGACCACTCTCCTCAAACTCCTCTTGGCAGAAGAGCGCCCAAGCGAGGGGAATGTCTTTTTTGAATCAATGGACGTCAATGATCTGCCGAGCTCGGCGCTCCATCATTATCGCCGTAAGATCGGGATGGTCTTCCAAGATTTCCGTCTTATCCCGAACAAAACCGCCTATGAGAATATCGCCTTCGCGATGGAGGCTGCGGGTCGCTCAGATGAAGAGATCGCGAGCGACGTGCCGTATATTCTTGAGCTCGTGAATCTCTCTGAAAAAGCGCTCCACTTCCCCGACCAACTCTCGGGTGGTGAGAAACAGCGAGTTGCGATTGGTCGCGCCATCATTAATCAACCAGAGCTTATTATCGCCGACGAGCCGACGGGCAATCTCGACCCTATTAACACCTATGAGATTGTCGAGATTTTAAAGAAGATTAATGAGCTCGGCACGACGATCCTCATCGCGACGCACAACAAGGGTGTTGTGGATGCTATTGATAAGCGTGTCATCACCATCGATCGCGGCAAGGTGGTGCGCGATGATGCGGGAGGCAAGTATGTCCTGTAATATACATTTATGAACTGGATGATTATTAAGCGAGTTTTGGTAAGTGGAGGGAAAAACTTCGGCCGTGGAGGAGCAGTCTCTGTCGCAACGGTCGTCATCATGACGGTCACACTCGCGATTATTTGCTCGCTCATCTTCCTCTCTGCACTGCTCTCATACACCCTGGCAACCGTGCAAGAGAAGGTAAATGTATCGGTCTATTTTGTTACTACTGCGAGCGAAGGAGAGATTCTAGAAGTGAAGGATCAACTCTTGAAGCTGCCACAGGT
>Ga0334722_10007112_pt1 | contig 10915 bp, 15 predicted proteins | sample C3_bottom_MG_FD_207210 | JGI IMG/M metagenome (GOLD analysis project Ga0334722, IMG submission 207210) | Sediment microbial communities from Yellowstone Lake, YNP, Wyoming, USA - C3_bottom | ecosystem: Environmental > Aquatic > Freshwater > Lake > Sediment | place: USA: Wyoming | collected...
GGCCATGAGGATCTTTTCTACTGGTTCCAGAACGTCTGCGAAAAGAAGCGTGCGAGCTTGCGCGCCGATGCAAGCTCGTAGCTGTCGTTAGGATCGAACGGGTCGCCGTTGAACCTACTCACCTTCTTCATGAGGCTGCGCCGCGCCTCGATGTTGGGAGCGATTGCGGCAAGGTTGAACAAGCCATCCGGCGGCACCTTGAACTCGGCCACGAACAGCAGAAGAACGGCGATCAGGTGGTTGTAGCGAAATTCGCTCGTGGGTAGCGACGCTTTGGTTATCGCTGAGGGCAGTGCGGCAAGCGCTGCTAGAACAGCATCTCGGCACGCTTCACACACGTAGTTGTCGGATGTCAGCACTTTCGGTCCGCCGGTTAGACCGACAACCGCAGCGTGCTCAGCGTTCATGAAGTAGAGAACGCTCTCTTCACGCGCGCCGCACCAACCGACACATACGTTCGCTACGTGCTCCTCTACACCGGCTGCGAGCTGTTCGAGCCGCGCCTGCTTCGTCTCGTCGTCGCGAAGGATGTGGATCATGAACACACCAGCCACAGGATGATCAGCGCGCCGATCACCCACCAAACGATCGGCGGAATGCGTAGCGGCGCCTTGCGCATGTACTCGGGCAGCGCACGGCGCGGCTCTGGTGTCGCGATGCGTTCGTAGTACTCCCCGGTCCACACGTAGCCGGGGATCTGTGGCGGTCGTGGAGGCGATGGCGGCATGAACTTGTACTGGTCGGCGTGGAAGACGAGCATGCTGCGCTCACGGTCTGGGCAACCACACGTGAACGTATCCGTCCGCTCGCGGTACCTGAGCAGCTGCTTGCAGTCCCAACACATCGCCGGGACGCGCTTGTCGAACAGAGTCATGTGCACGAGGTCGTTCACGGCGTGATCAAGCTCCACTCGACTTCGATCGACTCCTTCTGCTTCTCGTACATACGTGCAGCGACGTTCTCACCGAGGCGCTTCGCGATCTCGTCACGCTCGATCGTGCGTAAGAACGTCATCACGATCCGTTGCTGGTGGTGCGCCGAGAATTTCACGACGGACTCGCGATGCACGAGGTTGTAGACGGTACTTGTCGCGTCGTACAGTGAAGCAGGCGCCCACCAGTGCATGATCGAATCGCGGAGTAGGAGCGCGCGATTGTCTTGAACCGGCAGGAGCGCAACGACGATCATGTCGCCCGGACCCTTCAGGTTCCACTGACCGAGCAACTCGCCGCTGGTGCCCTCCAGATAGGCACCTGATCGGATGCACTTGGCACAAGCGAGCTTGGTGTTGCTGCGAGGATCTACGGTGAAACGCGTTGGCCAGCGCGTACCTGTGTTCGGGCAGTACTCACGCTCACCGATGTGCAGATCGACCTCCTGTGAGTCGCCGCAGTAGTCGCAGGTCTCGATCGTCAGCTGCGCTTCGGTGTTGACGGTGCTACGCATTGGTGGACCCGACGCGAGACGCACCGGCGCACGGGCCCTCGTTCGGTTCGATGATCTTGTCGTTCTCGTCGACCTCGACGATCGCTGTGTTGATGTCGTAGGTGAGCCCGGAGTCGCGGATGTCGTCGCGTTGCGAACCGACCTCTTCCAGTGTGTAGGGACCGGCGGTGTGTTCACCGTCGAATCCGCGGACCTTGTACTTCAACAGTGCCTTCGTCTTGGTCATGGTTCACTTCTTGTCGGGCTTGGCACGAAGTCGTCGGATCGTCTCTTGGGCGTCGTCCTCGTTGTCGACGGTCTTGAGCAACGCCCCCGTGTTGATCTCGATCGCAATGTGCGCCGGGTGGTCTGTCTTCTCGGTGAGGAGCTTGAGCAGTTCCTTCGCCGTCGAGAGCTGGATCGGTCCACCCTTGCCGACGGCTTCGAGGATGCCGTCGGCAGTGTTCCGTCGCATGGGATCGAGCGGTGCAGGCACGTTTGTCTCCTCGAATTGGTGCGGTTTAGCGCATCCCGCGCCGTTGCCCTCTAAACGCTATGGCTTGTACACGGTTGACAACCGGTGCCGCTCGAAGACGGCTAGTACGCACCACGTGGACGGCCAACTTCTATGCCCACGCCGGCTTCTGCAGCAGCTCCGTCTTGAGGATCGTGTCGATGATCGTCACGCGCGGTGTAGCAACTGCACGAGCGACGGTCTGGTTGACCGGCGTCGACGCGACCAGTGCTCGGATCGTACGCGGGATCGCGTACGGGTCGTCGAACGTCCGCTCGTCGATCATGAAGCACGGGATGCTGAGGCGCGTCGCCGTCGAGCGCACTGCTTCGTTCCGGTCGACGCCGTACTGCTGCGCGCGCCATCCTGCGGCGCCACCGTTCGGCACCGTCTTCAGGAAGCCGAACGCCATCGGCCGGAGACCCGAGTGCCGTACGGCCTCGTCGAACACCGGCGCCTCTTCGTCGCCGACGAAGATGAACAGCGAGTCCTCGTCGTCCTTGGGCTTGAACTCCTGCAGTACGCGCACACCCGAGCCGTAGTCGGTGCCGCCGTCGGCTTGGATGCCCTTGAACGCGTTCTCGACGCCGGCTGCCGACGCGTGCTTGATCTGCACGATGCGGCCCTGCGTGTTGAACACGGCGACGTGAAGTCGCTCGGCCGGGAAGCCCTGGAGGAACTTCGCGACACACGCCTTGGCCGCGTCGATTGCGTTCTTCATCGAGCCCGAGATGTCGACCATGAAGTAGATGCGCATGTTGCGCGTCACCTCCTCGACGGCCTTCTTGATGGCCATGTCGGCGGCGTCGGCGAGCTTCTCCTTGACCTCCTTGCTCTGCACGTTGCGCGCGATGTTGAGGGCGCGCGTGTCAGTTGCAGCCTGCGTCGCCTTCTCCCAGCGCACGCGGATGTCAGGCACGTTGAGCAGGCCCAACTCCTCCAGGGTCGGCGTGTAGATGAGCAGGTCGCGATCCGAGAGCGACTTGCTCTCGATCGCAGCCGCCATCACGGCACGCGTGACACCGACGGTCTTCGGCAGGAGCGACGTGATGCGCTTCCAGTCGAGCTTCTCGACAGTGATCTTCTCGCAGATCTGCGCTTCGGTCAGACCCTCCCAGGTCGTCGCGGCCGCGACCGCCTCGCCGATCTTGAGCGCGCGCCGACCGTCGTCGGCCTGCTGCTGGCGCCAGCGCAGGGCCTCGAAGAACACCGGCGCTTGGGGCTTGTAGCCGACGCGCTGTGCGAGGTCCATCAGCTGCGACTTGTAGCCGGCCTTGAGCTGCGCTTCGAGGACCTTCGGGTTCTCCTCGCGCTGCCGCAGGTACTTCTCGACCACGCGCGGCCAGCGACCGAGGAATGGCTTGCGCGCCGAACCGCCGAAGCCCTGCTCGTGGTTGAGGGCTGCCACCGTCGACAGCATGAGCACGTCGCGGATGCGCAGCAGCATCTTCGGATCGAGCGCCTTGTCGTCCTTGCGCCGGATCAGCATCATTGCCTCACCGACGTCACGGTAGTCGTCGTCGAAGAACGCGACCTTACCGGCGTCCTTGACGGGATCGCCCTTGCGGTTCTGGACCAGCATGAGCGCGGCAAGAACCACCTTCAGGTCCTTGTGCTCCTGGCCGAACGCGAACGACGCCCACCGCGCGGCGAACTCGTTGTCGAGCTTCCACACCTCGATCGCCTGGCGGTAGAACCACGTGACGACCTCGGGGAAGAGGCCGGCCTCGCGGTACTCGCCGACGAGCGCGTTGGCCTCGTAGACCTTGCCGTCGTCGCGTAGCACTCCAGCGCGCGTACGCGTCTGCTTCTTGCCGACCTTGGTCAGCTTGTAGACGATCTTCTCGTCGTTCTCGACCTTGTGCGTGACAGGCTCCCAGCGTACACCGACGGCGAAACGGCCATCGGCCGTCACGAGACCGGGACGGTTGTGGTAGCAGTGATCCGTGTACGTGAGGAGCGAGTTGATGATCCTCTCCGCCGGTCCCAGATTCTCGCGATTGTTCGCCACGGTGGTCGCCTCCATCTACTGAGCGTGAGCCTGGTTTCTAGCCCCGATGCTTGTACAAGTCAAGAGCAACTTGCGCTAGATACTAATCTGGGTACCACTTTACAATCTGCAAGTCAGCAGGTAAGACTTAGCTCATGCAGCAGCAGAATTTCCAACAGGCAATCGACAACGTCGTCCAGACCTTCAAGACGAACATCCAGCAGCTCGCTGGCGAGTACGCGATCTCCGTGGTCAGGTCCAGCCTCGGCGGTGCGTTGTCCTCGACGAAGGGCAACGGCAACGGCAACGGCAACGGCCACAGCAACGGCGCGAAGCGCGATCCCGCGAAGCTCGAAGATCTGAAGAAGTCGTTCGTCGCGTTCGTCACGAAGAACCCTGGTCTCCGGATCGAGGAGATCAACAAGCAGATGAAGACGACGACGCGCGATCTCGCGCTGCCGATCCGGAAGGCGATCTCCGAGGGCGCGGTCAAGACCAAGGGCAAGAAGCGCGCGACGACGTACCTCCCCGCCAAGCAGTAGTGGTCGCGCTGCTCGATCTCGAACCGGCGTGGCGGCCACACGGTCTTCGCTTCTTGTGTCCACGCTGTCGACGTGAGCGGTTGACGATCTTCTTTCGCAACCCGATCGGAGGCGCTGCACCGGTTCAGACGCCGGTGCTGTTCGATCGTCGAGGCGACACGTTCGCGACCTTGACCGTGTCGCAATCTGTTGCGTGTGAACCGCACTGGCACGGCGTCATCGAGAACGGTCAATGCATCGACGCTAATCTCGTCGGCACGACCTGCGACCGGAGAACGTGATGAGCACCGAGGACGACTATACCGTCCGGCACGAGGACGCGTGATCGGAGCGCAGTTTGACCGGTGGACGGTTGTCAGCGGTCCTCGTCGCCGCGGACCTCGGCGTTTTTTGCACTGGCAGTGCCGTTGCAACTGCCTCAACAAATCAATGCGGTGGGTACGTGAGGCTCACCTACGAAGTGGCCACTCTCGTTCTTGTGGATGCCTAGCCAGAGATCTGCTACGAGAAGCAACACGTACTCATGGGATGACAAAGTCGCCCGAGTACAAGACTTGGTACGCGATCATACAGCGGTGTACCAACCCGAAGGCTTCAAACTATCGGTACTATGGTGGTCGAGGGATCACCATCTGCCTGCGTTGGCGTAAATCGTTTACGGCGTTTCTTGTTGATGTTGGTAAGCGGCCAGTACACGGTATGACACTCGATCGGGTTCGAAACGATGAAGGATACAAACCAGGCAACGTTCGATGGGCTGATCGAAAAACTCAATCACGCAATTCACGCCGTGTCCGTTTGATTACGTTCCGTGGCGAGACGCGCCCGTTCACGGAGTGGATCGAGCAGCTCAAACTGCCATACGAAGCAACCTACTCGCGGTTGTTTCGTTTGGGGTGGTCATCCGAGCGCGCGTTCACGGAGACGTTCCGTGTCTAACTTGCCAAAAATCCTGCACCAGATCTGGCTCGGGCCCAAGCAGCGCCCAACCGACATGGACAGCTGGCGCGAGAAGCACGAGGCACTCGGCTGGAAGTACAAGCTGTGGACCGAGGAAGATCTCGCTGCCAAGGTTGCTCACGTCGACACCTGCATCGCGAAGCCACAAGGAGGGCCGACCGGCAGCTACAAGCCGGTCGGCTGCTTGTGTCCTCGGACCAGGAACATCGAGCTGCGGCACTGGCCACTCTTCGAAGCGTTCCACGACGTCTACCACGCGCAGGCTGACATCCTGCGCTACGAGATCTTGCAGCAGTTCGGTGGCATCTACATCGACGCCGATACGACGTGCGTCCAGCCACTCGATGATCGGTTTCTCACCGTCGAGGAAGGCGTCTGGGCGAGCGCCGAGAATACGCAAGGGCTGCTCGCGAACGGCTTCATGGGCGCAAGAGCACAGCATCCGCTGCTATCAGCCATCCTCGACGATCTCGGCAAGATCGACGTCGCCGCCATCGCCAGTGAGGCGCGCGCGGAGCTGTATGGTGCGGCGTGGGTTCTGACGGGGCCGTGTTGTCTTTCAGAGGTCGTCAAGGCGACCCAGATTCCGATTCGAGTGTGGCCCGAGCACTACTTCGTGCCGGAGCACCACGACGGAACCAAGTACGAGGGCGACGGTCCGGTTTTCGGACGTCACTGGTGGGGCACGACGTTTCGTCGCTACTAGGGGGCAGAGATGAAAGCGTTACCGACTCTGTACAAGAAGTCGTCGGCTGGTGCTGATCAGGAGTGGACGATTGGTACCAAGGACAACGTCATCGTCACTCGCTGGGGTCAGATCGGCGGTGCGATGCAGGAGGGGCACGACGTCGTCAAGAAGGGCAAGAACCTCGGCCGCGCCAACGAGACGACACCTGCAGAGCAGGCGGCGCTCGAAGCGCAGAGCAAGTGGGAGAAGAAGCTCAAGAAGGGCTACGTCAAGGACCTCGCGGATGCACAGGCCGGCAAGGTCGACGACGTGATCGAGGGTGGCATCTTCCCGATGCTCGCCCACGAGTTCATCAAGCACGGCAGCAAGCTCGTCTACCCGGCGTTCGTGCAGCCCAAGCTCGACGGGCATCGTTGCACCGCTGTGGTCGAGAGCGGACGCTGCTCACTGTGGAGCCGTTCGCGCAAGCCGATCACCAGCATGCCACACATCGTTGCGGCCATCGAGCGCTTGAAGCTCAAGGGCGCCCACGTGTTCGACGGCGAGCTGTACAACCACGACTACCACGACCGCTTCAGCAAGCTGTCGAGTCTCATTCGCCACGACGATGTACGTCCTGGCTCCGAGATCATCGAGTACCACGCCTACGACTTCGTCACGCCGCAGACGTTCGATCACCGCTACGCAGATCTGAAGCTGCGAATCGAAGACGCTCCGCTGCCGCTTCACCTCGTCGAGACCAAGGAGGTCACCGACGAGGACGAGCTGATGCTCGCGTTCGATCACTTTCGCGCGTTGAAGTACGAGGGCGCCATGGCGCGCAACGCGAATGGCCTCTACATCTCCAGTCCAACGAAGCGCTCGTACGATCTCCTCAAGCTGAAGGAGTTCCAGGACGACGAGTTCCCGGTACGTGCTGTCGAGGAAGGACGCGGCAAGCTCGCCGGCCACGCGATCTTCATCTGCGAGATGCCGACCGGCAAGCAGTTCCGCGTCAAGATGAAGGGCAAGACCGAGGAGCTGAAGAAGTACTTCGATCGACCCGACCTCGCGATCGGGCGCCAGCTGACCGTCAAGTTCCAGGGCTACACCGACACTAACGGTGTACCGCGGATCCCGGTCGCGCTCCGCTTCCGCGAAGACCTCTGAAGCAGTGCTTGCTCGATCGGCTTTCGGTCGAGACATGATACGTTCGATCTGGAATGATCGAGCCCGCCTCGAAGAAGACTGCTCGGCGCAAGACGATCTTCCGCGCCTTCTGTCCACGTTGCGAGCGCGGGCCCTTCACGACCACGAAGGCAGGTCGGATCCGGAAGCACGTCTGCTACGAGCGCGCGAAGAAGTCAGAGTGCACGCTCGTGCCTGAAGGACCGCCACCACGCCACAAGATGCCTACGGAGTGGACGTCGAAGCTGGACTGGGAGCCCGTACTGTCGCCTGGCGCGAAGAAGGGCCTCGTCGTAACCGCCTTCGTCTTCACCAGCGTTCTTGCGGCGTGGGCGATCTCCAAGCACAAGACTGCAACAGCAGCGGCCGCGACGCTGCCCTAGCTGTTCATCCAACAGAGCACGGCGAACGTCGCCGGCCCGACGAAGCCATCGACAGCGAGGTTGTGCACCGACTGCAGTGCTCTGATCGCCGAGTCGGTCTGCGGTCCGAAGTCACCGTCGGCAGTGATTCCGAGTCGGCGCTGCGTCCACACGACGTGATCGCCCTTGGCGCCCTTGCCGAAGACACGGAAGCGCGAGATGTCGACGGTCTTGTCAAAGCCGGGGAAGCTGAGCGCATCGCCCTGGTACTGGTAGAAGAACCACTGGTTGCCCCACGGCGGGATCAGTAGTGGTGACGATGACGGCAGCCCGTCGAGGTGCGCAGGCGTGCGCTCCTTCCATGGCCACGGCTTTGCGATCCAGAGTGGGCAGTTGATCAAGTCGCCTGCGGCGTGATCGTGCATCATCTCGTGCCAGTCGAGCGCGCTCGTGTACATGCCGGGCCAGGCGCCGTAGTGTTCACGTAGCTTGACGGCGACACGCAGCGTCCACGCGTACATCTCGTCGGCGTTGAGAACGTTCGAGCGTTCTTCGACGTCGAACATCGGCACGAAGTCCTTGTACTGAACGAGATCAGCGTAGTCGATGAACGCCTGCGCTTGGTCCTCCGGCTCGGGCGTGAAGACACCGTGCTTCGGGTAGCAGACGAACAAGAACGCACCGCGTACGAGTCCTGCTTCGACGATCGTGTTCTTGTCGCGCACCCACGTTGGATCTCGGAACGGTGTCGCACTGCTTGTCGTGATCGGACGGCCGTAGATCGCTCGTGGGATGACGAACCCGGCGCCAGCACTCTTCGCCGCGAGTAGGTTCGGTGGCTTGTTGCCGTCGACGGAGGCGTAGTCGGGTCCGATGATCGTCATCGTTGACTCCTTCGACGTTGACCGGACAGCTTCATCCGACACGACTTGCTGAAACGCTGCCGCTCCTCGTTGAGCCAGTACAGCGTGTTGAAGTCGATGTTCGGTAGCTTCTTCGCTTCGGTCAACGTGAGTTTCATGATCGCCGCTGCGTCCCTGCAGTTGTCGCGATCGAGTGCTGCACGAACGCCGCGAACACCGTCACGAACGGCTTGCAGCCGACGTGTACGCGGACCGATATCGATGTCAGCAAGTCGCCGACGTCGTTTCACGCGGTCCAGTGACATGCTGCGCGCTTCCCCATTCGGGTTGCCTTCACGGCAACCTTCGCGTGGTGAAACTGCCGAGCACGCGACTTCGCCGCACGCAGACCTTCACAGTCGACGATGCAACGACCGCTCTTGGCCATCACCGGGAACTTGAGGTTCTTCGGATCGAGAAACGCCTTCGCGCCGCAGTGCGCGAGAAGTGCGCGTCGCTCGTGAGGTGTTCTCGGCGCGCGCTTCTTCCAGCCCTTGGTAGTACGCGCGCTCTTGTGGGTGGCCTTCATGTCCAGCTTCACTTCGGCGGTTCGGTAGCAGGTGCAGCCGGTGCAGCAGGTGCAGCGGCCGCAGCCTTGCCGTTGCTGATCGAGTTGGCTGCCGACATCACGGCGTGACCGCCCATGAAGATGCCGAAGATCCACTGCGAGTAGTTCGTCCACTGATCGATCGTCATCTTGCCGACGGCGGCGAGGACGGTAGCTCCGGCGATGAGCAGGAGCATGATGAGCCCGTGTTCGTTCGAGAACAGGTTCTTGATTGCGTCCATGCCCCGAGGCTATCACCGATCGCTGCAGCGATCGACCTGCTACTTGTCAGGAATGGCTGGGGCTCCGGCGCCGAAGAGCTGACCGATCTGATCGAGCACGCCGCTGTCGCGCACAGCCTGTTTGAGGTCGGTGAGCACACGGCCCCACGGCACCATCGCAGCCTTCACGAGGACCTTGGGCACGATCGTCAGGACGTAGGCGCTGATCCGATTGGCGTGGTTCACCACGGTCAGACGTCCGAGTTGCACGTCGTGCATAAGTACGTCGCCAGCATGCGGCGTGAACAGGATCGGCTGTTCGTGATCCTGCAGTGGAGGATCGATCGTAAGAACGACGGCAGCTCCCGGTTCGAGGAGCCCCATCGCTGACGGTCGACGTTTGGCCCTTGGCTTGCGTCGGTACCTAGTTGGCGGTCTCTTCGATGTCGTCTTCTTCGTCATCGTCGTCCTCGTCTTCGGCACCGTCTTCGAGGTCGTCCTCGTCTTCCAACTCCTCGTCCTCGTCCTCTTCGTCCTCCGCGGCCGCGACGTCAGCGTCGCTCGCGATGGCTTCAACGACCTCGGCAGGGACGTCATCGTCTACGACACGCAGTGCCGGCTTCACAGCCGACCGCGGCTTCGGCGTTCCCGGCTTGGGTCCAGGCTTGGAGTCGGGTGTCGGGATGCCGAGTTCGCGCGTACGCTCGCTGAGGTAGTTCGGGCTGATCCCCAGAAGCGTTGCTGTCTTCTTGAGGGTTTGGCCATGTTCGAGCGCATATTCGATGATCCGGCGCTCTGCTTGCCTCATCTGCGTCCAGAACGGGGCGTTTTCATCACGTCGCTTGGGCATCACGGGCTCCCGGTAGGTGGTTCGGTAGGCTGTTCAGCTCTCGGATCAGCGACACCCAGGTTGAGCAGAGCGTAGACGTGCACGTAGGCTAGGATCGGGGTCCAGACCATCGATCCGAGTCCAACAAGCACCGGAGTCAGCCAGGAACGACCTGCCAGACCGAGAAACGGCAGATCGTACGGTAGACCGATCGCAACAGCGACTGTCACACCGTAGAGGAAGCCGGAGCACGCACTACAGCCGAGGTAGTAGTCCAACCATGGTGGGTACTTGGACCATAAAAACTTCGTGATCATCGCGCGATAGGCGAGGTAGTACATCGCCGTCGTGAGAAGGCAGTAAAGGATCAAGATGGTCATCGCGACCTCTGCAACGCGCGTTCAGGCGTCCAGCCATCGTTCAGTCGACGTGCAATCAACCGTCGATCCAGTTCGGTTTCTCGTGCCCATATGGCCAACGGTTGAGTACGACCGAACGCGGTCACCCATCGGGTGGTTCTTTTGTTTTGCGCCTGCTGCTCCGGCGTCGCCCATCGCACGTTGCCGGGTTCGTAGTTGCCATCGTTGTTAGGCCAACGGTCTAGCGAGTGTCGAGATGACGGTCGACGTCCAAGATCAGCAAGAAAGTTGGTGTAATCTTTCCATCTGTCACACACCTTGATCCCGCGACCACCGTAGTAGCAGTACCCACGCGCCCGAGGGTTTCGGCAGCGTGCCAGCATCTTGCACCACGTTTCGTACTCGGCAG
>Ga0334722_10007113_pt1 | contig 10914 bp, 12 predicted proteins | sample C3_bottom_MG_FD_207210 | JGI IMG/M metagenome (GOLD analysis project Ga0334722, IMG submission 207210) | Sediment microbial communities from Yellowstone Lake, YNP, Wyoming, USA - C3_bottom | ecosystem: Environmental > Aquatic > Freshwater > Lake > Sediment | place: USA: Wyoming | collected...
GCGAATCGGCTATAATGGATATCCAACTGTGCCGACGAAGGAGTCGATCATGATGAAAGAGAAGGTCGAAGCCGCTCTCAATAAAGTCCGCCCCAGCCTGATGGCCGACGGCGGCAACGTCGAGCTTGTCGAAGTCGGCGCCGACGGCGTGGTCAAGGTCAAGCTGACCGGCGCCTGCGGCGGCTGCCCGATGTCCCAGCTCACGCTCAAGATGGGAATCGAGCGCATCCTTAAGAAGGAAGTCCCCGAGGTCAAGGAAGTCGTCTCCCAGTAACGACCCGACCTCGGAGGGACCGGCCCGGAGAGCCGCCATGCAACGCATCTATCTCGACCGCATCGCCGCCGCGCCGCTGTGCCCCGAGGCGCTGGAGGCGATGCTGCCCTTCCTCCGCGAGTCCTACGCCAACCCCCAAAGCCTGCACCGGGACGGACAGGTCGTCCTGGAGGCGGTCGAGACGGCCCGCGAGGGCGTCGCCCGACTGATCGGCGCCGAGGCTTCCGAGATCGTCTTCACCGCGAGCGGCTCCGAGGCCAACAACCTGGCCGTCAAGGGCCTGGCCCTGGCCTCGCGGGTCAAGGGGACCCACCTTGTCGTCTCGGCCGTCGAGCACCCGTCCGTTCTCAACGCCGCCCGCGCCCTCGAAAAGCTGGGCTTCTCGACGACCGTCGTGCCCGTGGACGGGCAGGGCCGGATCGATCCCGATGCGGTGGCCAAAGCCCTGACGCCCAAAACCATCCTGGCCTCGGTCATGCTGGCCAACTCCGAGGTCGGGACGATCGAGCCCGTGGCCGAGATCGCCGCTCTCTGCCGGGCGCGCGGCGTGCTCGTCCACACCGACGCCGTGGCCGCCGCCGGGAGCATCCCGGTCGACGTGGCGGCGCTCGGCGTCGACGCCCTGAGCCTGGCCGGCGCCCCGTTCTACGGCCCCAAGGGCGCGGCCGCCCTCTGGCTCCGGAAAGGGACGCGCGTCCTGCCCCTCGTCGACGGCGGCGTGCAGGAGGGCGGGCGCCGGGCCGGCACCGAGAACGTGGCCGGGCTGGCCGGGTTCGGCCGCGCGGCCGAGATCGCCCGCGAGCGGCTCGACGCGCGGGCGGCTCGCGAGTCCGCGCTCCGCGACCGGCTGATCGACGGCGTGCTCGGCGCGTTCGACCGCGTGGTCCTGACCGGGCCGCGCGCCCCGCGCCTGCCGTACCACGCCAGCTTCTGCGTCGAGTTCGTCGAGGGCGAAGCGCTGCTCCTCAGCCTCGACATGAAGGGCATCGCCGTCTCGAGCGGCTCGGCCTGCTCGTCGAAATCGCTCAAGGCCTCGCACGTGCTCCTGGCCATGGGCCTCGACCACGCCCTGGCCCAGGGCTCGCTCGTCTTCAGCCTCCTCGAGGGCACGACAGCCGAGGAGATCGACTCCGTCATCGCCGCCTTTGGCCCGATCATCGACCGCCTCCGGAAGATGTCCCCGACCTACACCGAGTTTCTCAAGGAGAAACGATCATGATCTATTCCGACAAAGTCATGGACCATTTCGCCAATCCCCGGAACGTGGGCACGATCCCCGACGCCGACGGCGTCGGCCAGGTGGGCAACCCCGTCTGCGGCGACATGATGGCGTTCTATATCAAGGTCAAAGACGACAAGCTGGCCGACATCAAGTTCCAGACTTTCGGCTGCGGGGCGGCCATCGCCGTCTCGAGCATGGTCTCGGAGATGGCTCTCGGCAAGTCGCTGGCCGAGGCCATGGCCATCACCAACGAGAAGGTGGCCGAGGAGCTGGGCGGCCTGCCGAAGAACAAGATGCACTGCTCGAACCTGGGGGCCGACGCCCTGCACAAGGCCATCGAGGACTTCGAGCGCAAGTCCGTCCCCGGCGCGGCGGCCGCTCCCTCCGCGGCTCCCGACTCCGGGCACGACGACCACGACGAGGAATGCGCCTGCCCGTACTGCGAGGGCCCGGTCGAGGGCCTGGATGACGTCTGCGCCTGCCGGCACTGCGAGATCGATCTCGTGGAGTGCCCTTCCTGCGGGAACTACACCAACAAGGCCGACGCCGCCTGCGTGAGCTGCGGGGCGAAGGTCGCCGGCTGAGGCCATGTCCGAGGATCTCGACAGGGCCGGCCTCACCCGGCGCATCCGGGAGCTGGCCCGGGAGCGGAATGCGATCCTGCTGGCCCACAACTACCAGGTCGGCGAGGTCCAGGACGCGGCCGACTTCGTCGGCGACTCGCTCGAGCTCAGCCGGAAGGCCGCCTCGACGGAGGCCGACGTCATCGTCTTCTGCGGCGTCCACTTCATGGCCGAGACGGCGGCTATCCTGGCCCCCCGCAAGACCGTCCTCCTGCCCGATCCTCACGCCGGCTGCCCCATGGCCGACATGGTCACGGGCGCGGAGATCCGCGCCTGGAAGGCGAAATACCCCGGCCGGCCCGTCGTCTGCTACGTCAACACGCCGGCCGAGGTCAAGGCCGAGTGCGACCTCTGCTGCACGTCGGCCAACGCGCTTCGGGTCGTGGAATCGCTTCCCGACCGCGAGGTCCTGTTCGCCCCCGACCGCAACTTGGCTGCCTACGTCGCCCGGCACACGACGAAGACGATCGTCGCCTGGGACGGCTTCTGCTACGTCCATAACGCTATCCTGCCGCGCGACGTGCGGGCCGCCCGGGAACGGCATCCCGGGGCCGAGGTCTGGGTCCACCCGGAATGCCGGCCTGAAGTTCTCGACCTGGCCGATCGCGTCCTGTCCACGGGCCAGATGGTCAAGGAGGCGCCCGGAGCGGGCGTCCGGGAGATCATCCTGGCCACCGAGCCGGGCATCATCCACCGCCTCGAGCGCGACAATCCCGGGAAGGCGTTCTTCCCGGCCCACGCGACGCTCCACTGCGTCAACATGAAGAAGATCACCCTGCCCAAAGTCCTCCACGCCCTGGAGGACATGGTCTATCGCATTGAAGTGCCCCCCGACATCGCCGACCGGGCGCGGGGGGCGATCGAGAAGATGGTCAGACTCTGACCGAACGAAAGGAGAGACCCATGAAAAAGATGACCGAGGAATTTCTGAAGAACGCCCTGGCCGGCGAAAGCCAGGCCCACGTCAAGTACGCCGCGTTCGCCGAGAAGGCCCAGCAGGAGAGCCTGCCCAATGTGGCGCGCCTCTTCAAGGCCAACTCCTATGCCGAGGAGATCCATGCGAAAAGCCACTTCCGGACGCTGGGCGGCGTCGGCAAGACCGCCGACAACCTGGCCGCGGCCGTGGCCGGCGAGACGTTCGAAGTGACCGAGATGTACGACGCTTATCTTGTCGTCGCCGGCCATCAGGGCGAGGCTGCCGCGACCATGACGTTCAAGGCGGCCCTGAAGGCCGAAGAAGTGCACGCCGCCCTTTACAAGCGCGCCCAGGAGGCCGTGGCGGCCGGGAAGGACCTGGGCGCCGGTGCCATTCAGGTCTGCGCGGTCTGCGGCTTCACCCTCGAGGGCGACGCCCCCGACAAGTGCCCTGTTTGCAGCGCCCCCAAGGACAAGTTCGTCAAGTTCTGATGCGCGGCGCGCGGCCGGCCCGCCCTGCGCGGCCCCCGCGCCAAGGAGAGTAACCATGGCCCTGACAGCCCCCATGAAGGCCCCCGAGATCATGGCCGTCGCCATCCGGGCGGAGATGGACGCGGCCGACATCTACAACCACCTCCGCGGCCGGGTCAAGAACGAGGTCCTGGTCCAGAAGCTCAAGTTCCTGGCGGACGAGGAAATTCGGCACAAGGCCATCCTCGAGCGGCTGTTCGCCGACAAGTACCCGGCGAGCAAGCTCGCCGTGCCGGCCAAGCCGGCCCGCGCGGCCAAGGCCGTCCCGCTCGACGAGAAGAGCTCGGTCCTCGACCTCTTCAAGCTGGCCATGGGCAAGGAAAAGGAAGCCGAGGAGTTCTACCGCGCGGCCAAGGCCTCGGTCGAGGATGCGGCCGGCCGCAAGATCCTGGACTATTTGAGCCGGGTCGAGAGGAGCCATTTCTACATGCTCAAGTCCGAGATCGACCTGCTCGAGCGGTTCCCGGAATATTTCGACGTCGAGGAATTCCACGTCGGCCAAGAGCTCTTCCACGTCGGGGCCTGAGGCGCCGGGATCGGGCAGCCGGGCCGCGCGGCCGCGGCGGAGGGAGGCGTCCATGGACAGCCCGAGCGTCCGTATCGGCAAGATCGTCCGTCGGCTGGAGAAGGCCTACCCGTCTCCGCACACGATGCTCGCCTTCGAGACCCCGATCCAGATCCTGGTGGCCACCATCCTCAGCGCCCAGTGCACGGACGAGCGGGTGAACAAGCTCACCCCGGCGCTGTTCAGAAAGTATCCGAGTGCGCGGGCCTTCGCCGGGGCCGACCGGGCCGCGCTCGAGCTCGACGTCCGGCCGACGGGCTTCTTCCGCAACAAGGCCAAGAGCATCATCGGCGCGGCCCGCAGGATCGTCGACGATTTCGGGGGCCGCGTACCCGACACCATGGCCGAGCTGATCACCCTGCCGGGCGTCGCCCGCAAGACGGCCAACATCGTCCTGTCTTCGGTTTACGGCAAAGCCGAGGGGATCGCGGTCGACGTCCACGTCAAGCGGCTGTCGGGCCGCCTGGGGCTGAGCGCCCAGGCCGATCCGGAGAAGATCGAGCGCGACCTGTTGGCCCTGGTCCCGAAGAGATACTGGCTCGAGTTCAACTATCTGCTCGTCAATCACGGCCGGGCGGTCTGCCCGGCCCGCAAGCCCAAGTGCCCGGCCTGCGTCCTGAAGGATCTCTGCCCGTCGGCCGTCCTCTGACCGGGCGGGGGGCGCGGGAGGAGCGGCCATGATGCGCGAAGCGATGCTCGTCGAGGCCGGAGATGACGGCGCGGTCCGCTGCCGCCTCTGCGCCCACCGCTGCCTCGTCGCTCCCGGACGGTCCGGGACGTGCGGCGTCCGCGAGAACCGCGGCGGGACGCTCCTGACGCGCGCCTACGGCGAGCTCGTCGCCGCCCACGTCGATCCCATCGAAAAGAAGCCACTGTATCACTTCCTGCCGGGGACGCTCTCGATGTCCGTGGCCCTCGCCGGCTGCAACTTCCGGTGCGGATTCTGCCAGAACTGGGAGATCAGCCAGACGCCGGCCGGAGGCGGCGCGAGCGGCGGGGGGCGCGAGACCCCGCCCGAAGCCGTGGTGAGCGCGGCCCTGGCCAACCGCTGCCGGAGCATCTCCTATACCTACACCGAACCGACCATCTTCTTCGAATACGCCTACGACACGGCGAAGGCGGCCCGCGCGGCGGGCCTGGCCAATGTTTTCGTGACGAACGGCTACATGACCGCCGAGGCGCTCGACGTCGTCCTCCCGTATCTCGACGCGGCCAACGTCGACCTTAAGGCCTTCCGGGACGCCACGTATAAAAAAGTCTGCGGGGCGAGGCTCCAGCCCGTCCTCGACACGATCCGGAAGATGCACGAGCTCGGCGTCTGGGTCGAAGTCACGACCCTGGTCGTGCCCGGGATGAACGACGGCGAGGACGAGCTGCGGGACATCGCCCGGTTCCTCGCCGGCGTCGATCCGGCGCTGCCCTGGCACATCAGCCGTTTCCATCCCGACTACAAATGCACGGACACCCCGGCGACCCCGGTCGAGACGCTTCGGAGAGCGAGGGAGATCGGCCGCGAGGCGGGCCTGCGTTTCGTCTATGTGGGCAATGTCACCCATGGGGCCCGCGACGGCGAGGACACGGCCTGCCCGGGCTGCGGCCGGACGCTCATCCGGCGGCGCGGGTTCGCGATCGAGGCGAACGACCTCACGGGCGGCGGAGCGTGCCCGCATTGCGGGGCGGCCGTCGCCGGCCGGTTCTGAGCGCGGGCGCATGGAGCGATACCGGATTCTGCCCCACGCGGCCGACGGAAAGTTCCGGGCCTTCGGCCGGACGCTCGAGGAAGCTTTCGCCAACGCCGCGTTGGCCACGGCTTCGTTCATGTGGGAATGGGACAAAGTCGCTCCGGCCCGGGCTGAGGCGGTAGACCTCCGCGGCCGCGATCCGGAGCAGCTGCTCTATCGGTTCCTGGAGGAGATCCTCTACCTGTTCGAGACCCGGCGGTTCGTCCTGGCGGCGGTCGAGGGCGTAGTCATCGAGCCCGCGCCGGAAGGGCGGCGCCTGCGGGCGGTTTTCCGGGGGGACGAGCTCGGGTCCGCGACCGGGCTCCACGGCGAGGTGAAGGCGATCACCTACAACGAGATGCGCATCGAGGAAGACTGCGGCGGTTGGATGATCCAGGTGGTCGTGGACCTGTGAGGGGAGGAGCGGACCTGTGGAGCTGAAGCGGATCGACGGGAATACGTGGGAAATCCCGCGCCAGGGCGCGATGCGCGTCCCAGCCCGGATTTACGCCTCGCACAAGCTCCTGAAGGCCGTCCAGGGCGACGCGACGCTCCTGCAGGCCCGCAACGTGGCCTGCCTGCCCGGCATCCGGCGCATGTCCTACGTCATGCCCGACGCGCACCAGGGCTACGGCTTCCCGATCGGCGGCGTGGCGGCTTTCGATTTGGACGAGGGCGTCATCTCGCCCGGCGGCGTGGGCTACGACATCGCCTGCGGCGTCCGCCTGCTGCGCACGGATTTCACGGTGGCGGACGTCGAGGGCAAGCGCGGGGAGCTTCTGGCCGAGATCGTGAAAGAGGTCCCGGCCGGCGTGGGAAAGAGCGGCGTCACCCGCCTCAGCCTCGCCGTGCTGCGCGAAATCCTGGCCAAGGGGGCCGAGTGGGCCGTGGACAACGGCTATGGGACGCCCGGCGACCTCGATCGGACCGAGGAGCGAGGCCGGATGCGCGACGCCGACCCGGCGGGCGTGTCGGCCCGCGCTCTGGAGCGGGGCATCCCCCAGCTCGGGACGCTGGGCTCGGGCAATCACTTTCTCGAGATCCAGAAAGTCGACAAGATATTGGACGCGGTCGCGGCCAAGGCGTTCGGCCTGGAGTCCGAGGGCCAGGTCCTGGTCATGATCCACTGCGGGAGCCGCGGGCTGGGCCATCAGGTGGCCTCCGATTACATCCAGGCGATGGAGAACGAGCTCGGCGTGGAAGGGCTTCCGGACCGGGAGCTGGTCGCCGCGCCGTTCCGGTCGCCGCTGGGGCAGCGCTACTACCGGGCCATGTGCGCCGCGGTGAACTACGCCTTCGCCAACCGGCAGATGATCGCCCACTGGGTCCGGGGCGCCTTCGCCCGGGTCATGGGCAGCGCGGGGGGAATGCGCCAGGTGTATGACGTCTGCCACAACGTGGCCAAGCAGGAAAGCCATGAGATCGACGGGCGCGAAACGCGCCTGTGTGTCCACCGCAAGGGGGCGACGCGGAGCTTCGGGCCGTCGAGGCGCGAGCTGCCGGAGGCTTACCGCGGCGTCGGGCAGCCGGTGATCATCCCTGGGAGCATGGGCACGGCCTCCTACCTGCTGGCCGGGACGGACGAGGCTGAGGCGCTGAGCTTCGGCTCCACGGCCCATGGCGCGGGGCGGGTCATGTCGCGCCACGAGGCGATCCGGAGGTTCCGGGGCGAGCGCATCCGCGACGACCTTGCGGCGCGCGGGATCGAGCTCCGAGCGGCGAGCTGGAAAGGCGTAGCCGAGGAAGCGTCGGAAGCCTACAAGGACGTGGACGAGGTGGTCCGCGTCTCGCATGAGGTCGGGCTCGGCCGCATCGTGGCGCGCGTCGTCCCGGTCGGCGTGATGAAGGGCTGAGGAAAGGGGAGGAGCGGCATGATCCGAGCTTGGATGACCATCGCGGCGGCCTTGCTGAATTTGGCGGGAGGGGAAATCGCTCGAGCGGAAGCGCGGCCGGTCGTCCCCCCCGCGGACAAGGCCGATATCGTGGTCCTGATCTCGGCCAACGCCGAGTGGAAGCCAGCGCGCCAGAAATTGGCGGCTCTCGCGTTTTCGACCACGCCGTTCGGCGAGTGCGCCGCGGGGACGATCGAGGCGGGCGGCCGGAAGCGGTCGGTTGTCTATGTTCACGGCGGCTGGGGCAAGATCAGCGCCGCCGCGTCCGCCCAGTATGCGATCGACCGCTGGGCGCCGAGGCTGCTGGTCAATCTCGGGACGTGCGGCGGGTTCGAGGGCGGGGTGCGCGTCGGCGATCTCGTTCTGGCCACGCGGACCGTGGTCTATGACATCGTGGAGCGGATGGGCGATCCCGAGGAGGCGATCGCCGATTACGCGACATCGCTCGACCTGTCCTGGCTGGCCAAGCCCTATCCGGAGGCGGTCGTGGCCGCGACGCTGGTCTCGGCCGACCGCGACCTGGATCCCGCCGAACTCCCGAAGCTGCGGGCCAAATACGGCGCTGTCGCGGGTGACTGGGAGACCGGGGCCATCGCCTGGACCGCGGCCCGGTCGAAGACGCCCTGCCTCATACTCCGGGCGGTGAGCGACATCGTCTCGACCCGGGGCGGCGAGGCTTACGGCAACCTGGCCCTGTTCGAGGAACGCACCCGGACGATCATGGGCCGCCTCCTCGACGGGCTGCCCGGCTGGGTGCGGGCGGCCGCCCGGCTTTTCCCCGAATCATGAACGTCATCCTGGCCGGATACAACGTGGACCGCGATGTCCTCGACGAGCTGAAGGCGGGCTCCGCTCCGCGATTGGACGTCACACCCGAGATCCTCTCCGCGGCCTATGCCCGCATCTCGCGCGATCCCCGGCCGGCGAACGAGCTGCGGCGAGCGGCGCGCGCGGAGGTCGAGGCGGCCCGCCGCTCGAACCGGACGATCATCTTCCGGATGGGCCACCAGTCGGTCGCCGAGCACGCGGTCTTCAACTTCGACATCCTGGGGATCAGCCGCTTGGCCATCGAGGAGATCGAGCGCTTCCGCCTCGGCTCCTACACCGAGAAGTCGCAGCGCTACATCGCCCTGGGGAACGACTTCGTCGTCCCGGCCGAGTTAGCGGCGGACGCAAACCGGGAGCTCTTCCTGGCTACGGTCCGGGCCCAGAATGCGCTCTACCACGACCTTCTCGCCCGGCTGCGGTCCCATGTCCTGCGCCGGAACGCGGCGCTCGCCGCCGATCCGGCCGGGCATGCCCTGCCCGACGGCGCGGCAAAGGAGGACGCGCGCTACATTGTCAGCTTGGCGACCGAAGGGCAGCTCGGCATGACGGTCAACGCCCGGACGCTGGAGCTCATGATCCGGCGCCTGGCGGCCCGGCCCCTGGCCGAGCTCCGGGAGCTCCGTCGGTGTCTCTACGACGCCGCCCGCGAAGTCGCGCCGTCGCTCTTGCGCTACACCGAAGCCTCGGCCTTCGACGCGGAATCCGCCTCGCGCCGCGCCGCATCCGCAGGAGAAGCCGGGACTCCTTCCGCCCGACGGAAGGCCCGGGGCAAAGCTGCGCGCCTGGCGGACGCCACTCCGGACGGCGACGGACGCATCCTGGCGGCCATACTCCATGGTGAGCCGGAAGCGGGCTACGGCGAGGCGTTCGACCGCCTCGCGGCCCTGCCGCTCCGGCGCAAGCGCGCGCTTTTCCGCCGGGTGCTCGCTGGCCTGGAGTTCTACGATGCGCCGCCCCGCGAGTTCGAGTTCGCCGACCTGACGTTCGAGCTCACGCTGTCGGCCTCGTGCTTCGCCCAGCTCAAGCGCCACCGCCTGGCCACGCTGATCGTCCAGCCCTACGATCCGGCGCTTGGCGCGACTGTGCCTCCTTCCGTCGTCGCGGCCGGTGCCGAGCGCGAGTTCCGGGCGATGATCGCCCGCACGGATGCGGCCCATGCCGCTCTGAAGGCGCGCGTCGGTCCGGCCGCGGATTACGTCCTGACGAACGCTCACCGGCGGCGGGCGCTGCTCAAGGTGAATCTGCGCGAGCTGTATCACATCTCCCGACTTCGCGAGGACGCCGCCGCCCAGTGGGACATCCGTGCCCTGGTCGCGGAGATGTCCGCCCTGGCCCGGAAGGCCTTCCCCCTGGCCGGGATGCTCCTCGGAGGCAAGGATGCCTACCCGGCCATCCAAGCCCGCGTCTTTGGGCGTCCGCCGGCGGCGGTTCCCCCGCGCAGCCTGAAGTGAAGCGGGCCGCAATGGTCCGCGGCTGAAGGAACGGGCGAGCACGAGCGGAACATGATTCCCAGGGAAAGCCCGGGGCTCCCGCGGGGGAGATTTGTCCCGGCGGCGCCACTATGTTATAAAAAGACGTCGGCAATGCTCGCGGACGGCGAGCGCCCTATCTAACCGACGGAGTGAAACGCCCGTGAGCGGCAACATCTACGACGAGCTGAAGGAGCGAGGCTTCATCGCCCAGGTCTCCGACGAGGGCGCGGTCCGGGCCATGCTCGGCGCCAAGCCCGTCACCTTCTACATCGGCTACGACGGCACCGCGGCCAGCCTGCACGCCGGGAGCCTCGTCCCGATCATGGCCATGGTCCACCTCCGCCGGGCGGGCCATAACGCCCTGGCCGTAGTGGGCAACGGGACGACCATGGTCGGCGACCCGAGCGGCAAGACGGAGCTGCGCAAAATGCTCGACGAGGCGACGATCCGGTCCTACGGGGCGGCGGTCAAGGCTCAGCTCGACCGCTACCTGAGCTTCGACGGCCAGGGGGCGATCGCCGTGGATAACGCCGACTGGCTTCTGCCCCTGAACTACATCGCCTTCCTCCGCGATATCGGCCGCCACTTCAGCGTCAACCGGATGCTCGCCGCGGAAGCCTACAAGCTCCGGATGGAGAAGGGGCTGTCGTTCATCGAGTTCAACTACCAGCTGCTCCAGGCTTACGACTACCTCCACCTCTACCGGACCTACGGCTGCGCGCTCCAGATGGGCGGAGACGACCAATGGGGCAATATCCTGGCCGGCGTGGACCTCATCCGGCGGGTCGAGGGCGCCGAGGTCCAGGCGATGACCTTCCCCCTTCTCACGACGAGCTCGGGAGCCAAGATGGGCAAGACCGCCGCGGGAGCG
>Ga0334722_10007114_pt1 | contig 10912 bp, 9 predicted proteins | sample C3_bottom_MG_FD_207210 | JGI IMG/M metagenome (GOLD analysis project Ga0334722, IMG submission 207210) | Sediment microbial communities from Yellowstone Lake, YNP, Wyoming, USA - C3_bottom | ecosystem: Environmental > Aquatic > Freshwater > Lake > Sediment | place: USA: Wyoming | collected...
GCGGGGCGCCGGTGAAGTCGCTGCGCGAGATCATCGACAACGGGCGCTACGGCAAGCCTCCGACGCCCGTGACATTCGTGGCGAGCGCGGCGGGCTTCGAGGGTCGCTGCTCCTACGATCCACTGTCGAGTGACCTTGGCCATACGAACCGCGCCACGCCCTACGTATCGGCAACCAGCCAGGCGGTCGTGTTGCGCCGGAAGGACGCCGGTGGCATTCGCGTCATTCGACGCGTGCTCGGGCCGGAGATGCGCGCGGCGGGTGGCTGGATACGCCTGCCGGGTGCCGATCTCGCCGCAGATCGCGCCGGCGGGCTGTCACTCGCGGTCTTCGGGGAATGCGGGGCCGACCCGATTGCTGAGGTGGCGGTGTCGCCGCGCGAGACGCGCGCATTGCCCCGTCTCGCGCGGCGACCCAATTTCTCGACGCCGCGTTTCTGACCTCTTTCACGAGGAAAACCGCTCGTGCGCTCGCTGACTCGCCGTCTCATCGCGCTGGGCGCCTTCGCCGCCCTCGCCATCGCTACCATCGCCGCCCGCCACCCGGCGCCGCGGCTCGACAACGGACTGGCCCGCACCCCGCCGATGGGGTGGAACAGCTGGAACAAGTTCGGCTGCAACGTCTCCGAGGAGCTGATTCGCGGCGTCGCCGATGCGATGGCCGCGAATGGCATGCGCGACGCGGGCTACCAGTACGTCACGATTGACGATTGCTGGCAGGTGGGACGCACGGCGCAGGGCGTGATCATCGCCGACAGCGTTCGGTTCCCGCACGGCATGAAGGCGCTTGCCGACTACGTCCACAGCAAGGGGCTCAAGTTCGGCATCTACACGGATGCCGGCCGCAAGACGTGCGAGGGGCGGCCGGGGAGCTACGGCTACGAGGCGCTCGATGCCAAGACCTACGCGTCGTGGGGCGTGGACTACGTGAAGATTGACTGGTGCAACTCGGAGGGGCTCGACGCCAGGACGCAGTACACGATCTTCCGCGACGCGCTGGCCAACTCGGGACGCAAGATCGTCTTCAGTATCTGCGAGTGGGGGAGCAACGAGCCGTGGGAGTGGGCGCCTGACGTCGGCAATCTGTGGCGCACCACGGGCGACATCTCCGATCGCTGGGCCAGCGTGCTCACACTCGTGGACCTGTCGTCGCAGTACTGGCATGTGGCGCGCCCCGGCGCGTGGAACGATCCCGACATGCTGGAAGTCGGCAACGGAGGCATGACGCGCACCGAGTACCGCGCGCACTTCAGCCTCTGGGCGATGATGGCTGCGCCGCTCATCGCGGGCAATGATGTGCGCACCATGATGGACACCACGCGCGCCGCGGCCGAGGTGCGGGAGATTCTGCTCAACACGGACGTCATCGCCGTGGACCAGGATTCGCTCGGCATCCAAGGCAAGATCGTGCAGGCGTGGCCGAACGAGCTGCAGGTGTGGATGAAGCCGCTCGCGGACGGATCGCGCGCGGTGCTCCTGTTCAACCGGGCGTCCGTCGCGACGCAGATGACGGCCAACTTCGGCCGCATCGGCATCAAGACGAAGAAAGCCCGGGTCCGCGATCTCTGGACGCACACCGAGCAGGCCGCCGTCGAGAACATGTACGGCGCCACGGTGCCGTCGCACGGCGTCGTGATGCTGCGCGTCTGGCCCATCGCCGAGTAAGCGGATGACGCACGATGCCATCGCCGTCGTTGACTTCGGCGGACAATACGCGCACCTGATCGCGACGAAGATCCGCCGCCTCCACGTGCTGGCGGAAATCCGCCAGCCCGAAGATCCGCTCGACGCGTTCCGCCGCTACAAGGGGATCATCCTCTCGGGAAGTCCGAGTCTTTCGTCGCACGGCGAAGACTCCGATTACACGCGCGCCATCTACGACCTCGACATCCCCATCCTTGGCTTCTGCTTTGGCCATCAGGAGATCGCCAAGCACTACGGCGGCACCGTGGTGCACGGCGGACGCGAATGGGGGCCGGCGGACCTGCAGATCGTCGGCGACTCGCCGCTGTTCAAGGGGCTGGCGACGACCGAGCGGGTGTGGATGAGTCACTTCGATTCCGTGACGAGCGTTGGTCCCGCATTCGAGGAAATCGGCTACACGACGCTGGGCGCGTCGGGGCAGCCGCATCGCTTTGCCGCCATCGGATCGAACACGCTGCGTCGCTACGGCTTCCAGTTCCATCCTGAAGTGGACGACACCGTGCACGGCGACGAGATGATCGCGAACTTCGTGCTCGGCATCTGCGGCTGCCAGCCGTCGTGGACGATGGAGCGCTACGTCGAGGAGCGCGTCGAGCAGGTGCGCGCGCAGGTGGGTGATGCGTCGGTCTTCCTGCTCGCGTCGGGAGGCGTGGATTCCACGGTCGCCGCGCGACTGCTCGCACTCGCGGTCGGCGCGGAGCGGCTGCAGCTGCTGCACGTGGACAACGGATTGATGCGCAAGGACGAGAGCCGCGACGTGCTCGAGACGTTCCGTGCGTTTGGCCTTGAGAAGAATCTCCACTTCGTGGACGCTACCGACGCGTTTCTCGCGGCGCTCAGCGGGCTCGTGGAGCCTGAGGCGAAGCGAAAGGCCATCGGCAACACGTTCATTGCCGTCTTCGAGCGCGAGGCGCGCCGGCTCGGCATCGAGCGGCATTTGCTGGGGCAGGGCACCATCTATCCCGACACCATTGAAACCGGCGGCACCAAGCGCGCCGATACCATCAAGACGCACCACAACCGCGTGCCGATCATTGAGGCGATGCTCGCGCAGGGGCGCGTGGTGGAGCCGCTCGCCGATCTCTACAAGGTCGAAGTGCGCGAACTGGGCGAGAAGCTCGGCATCCCGCATGACATGATCTGGCGACATCCATTCCCTGGGCCGGGCCTCGGCGTGCGCCTGTTGTGCTCGACCGGGGAGGAGAGTCGCGAGGGCTTCGATGTCATCGAGCCCGCGGTGGCGAGCGCGGTCAGCAATTACGGCCTCCACGCGATGGCATTGCCCATCAAGTCCGTCGGCGTGAAAGCGGACTTGCGTTCGTACGAGCATCCCGTGCTGCTCTCAGGCGACGCAACGTGGGAGCGCCTTCTCGAGGTGGCGGCGCACCTGTTCAAGGGCGTGGCGGGAATCAACCGGTGCATCTGGAATCTCGGCCCCGCGGCGCCCGCGCGCGTGAGACCGCTGGCGGCGACTGTCACCAAGGATCGCCTCGACCTTCTGCGCGACGCCGACCATCTCGTCATGGATGGGCTGCGCCGGCACGGGATCTACCATGAGATCTGGCAATGTCCCACCGTGCTCGTGCCTATGGAGGTTGACGGGAAGGGACGCGAGTTCGTGATCGTGCGCCCGATTCACTCCGAACGCGCGATGACGGCGACGCCCGCGCGCCTGCCGGCGGCGCTTATCGCCGAGTTGCGGGCGGGCATTCTTGCGCTGCCCGGCGTCAGCGGGCTCGCGCTGGACATCACGACCAAGCCGCCCGGCACGATCGAATGGGAATGACGATCGCGCCGCGATCGGGATGCAGACCGCACGCGCGGCAGCGGTCCACGAGCCGCAGCCAGTGCGCGAGAATGCCCCGTGCACCGCAGGCGGGACAGCGGAGCCGCAGCGCGCGGCTGACGCCCGTGCGCGGTGACGTCGGACACGCGGTGACGTCGGACTGGCGGAGGTCATGCGTTGCAAGCTAAGGTTAGCCGCACCGCGCGGCGCCTGCCGACGCGCGCCGGTTTCCGCCCACGAGGCACACCCGTGTCAGCGATCGTCGAAGAAGACTTCAACACCCTCCTGGAACTGCTCGGGCCGGAGACCATGCGCGATGTGGTGCGCCTGCTCATGGAGTCGGCGCCGACGCGCATCGCGAGCGCGCGCGCCGGACTTGCCGAGGGCGATGCGGTGCGTGCGGCGACGGCGTTCCATACGCTGCGGTCGTCCTGCGGCCAGCTGGGCGCCAAGTCGCTCGAACGAGTGTGCATCGATGGCGAGCGGCAGGCGAAGGCTGGGGACATTCCAGCGGCCGGCGCGTTGCTGGCGGAGGCCGAGCGTGAGTTCGCGCGTTGCGTTGAGTGGTTCGGCGCCCGCGGGTTCACTGGAGCGGCATAGCGGCTGCGTACCTCCGCAGCAAACGCGTGCGGCGTGCGAAGAAACCGTGATTCCGCTTGCTCCTCACGCAAGCGGTTCCTAGTTTCCCAGCACACCTTTTCCACTCGAAAAATGCCGACGTACAAGTATTCCACCGTGCCCGCTGGCGGCGAGCGCGTGCAGGCCAAGGGCGGCGAGTTCCTCGTTCCCGATCATCCCGTCATTCCATTCATTGAAGGCGACGGCACCGGTCCCGACATCTGGAAGGCGTCGGTGCGCGTGTTCGACGCGGCGGTCACCATTGCGTACGGCGGCAAACGCAAGATCCACTGGATGGAAGTTCTCGCCGGCGAGAAGGCGTTCAACGCGACCGGCGAGTGGATGCCCGCCGAGACGCTCGAGGCGGTCAAGGAATTCCGGATCGCCATCAAGGGTCCGCTGACGACGCCCGTCGGTGGCGGCATTCGCTCGCTGAACGTCGCCCTGCGCCAGGAACTGGATCTGTATGCCTGCGTGCGCCCCGTGCGCTATTTCCAGGGCGTCGGGGCGCCGGTCAAGGATCCCGGCAAGGTCAACATTGTGATCTTTCGCGAGAACATCGAGGACGTCTATTCGGGCATCGAGTTCAAGGCCGGCACGCCGGAGGCTGACAAGCTGCGCGAGTTCATCGTGAAGGAGTTTGGCAAGAAGATCCGCGAAGGCTCGGCGATCGGCATCAAGCCGATGTCGGCGTTCGGCTCCAAGCGCCTCATCGAGCGCGCCATTCGCTACGCGCTCAAGCACAACCGCCCGAAGGTGACGATGATGCACAAGGGCAACATCATGAAGTTCACCGAGGGCGGGTTCCGCGACTGGGGCTACGAGCTGGCGAAGGAGAAGTTCCCGACGCAGGTGGTGGCCGAGGCCGATCTGGGCAAGGCCGGCAATACCGCGCGCGCCGACGCCGTGCTGCTCAACGATCGCATCGCCGACTCGATGTTCCAGCAGATCTTGCTGCGCCCCGACGAGTACTCGGTCGTCGCGACGCCGAACCTCAACGGCGACTACATCTCCGACGCGCTCGCGGCAGAGGTCGGCGGGCTCGGCATTGCGCCAGGCGGGAACATCGGCGATGAAGCCGCGGTATTCGAGGCCACGCACGGCACGGCGCCCAAGTACGCGGGGCTGAACAAGATCAACCCGGGGTCCGTCATTCTCTCCGGCGTCATGATGCTCGAGACCATGGGCTGGCAGGAAGCGTCGGAGCTCATCGTGAAGGGCATGGAGCGAGCGATTGGCAACAAGACGGTCACGTACGATCTCGCGCGTCAGATGCCGGGCGCCACGGAAGTCTCCACGTCGGGATTCGGCGACGCGATCATCGCCGGCATGAAGAAGGAGGGCTAGCATGTCGCTCGCGCTCTCCATCCGCGGCGGCGACCCGGGCCGCCTCGCCACGCCGCTTCTCGCCGTCGCGCTGCCGACCGGTGGCGTGTTCCCGCGTGCGCTCAAGGCGCTCGACGCGGCCTACGGCGGTGTGCTGTCAAGAGCCGTCGCGAACGGCGACTTCAAGGGCAGCAGGGACGAGGCGCTGCTCGTCGTCGGCCATGGTCGCGGTCCCGCGCGCGTGTTGCTCGTCGGCCTCGGCGATGGGAGCGACGCCTACGCGGCCATCACGCGGGCCGCCACGCTCGCCGGCCGCAAGGGCAACGCCCTGGGCGTGCGGCGCATGGCATTCTGGGCCGAGAAGCTCGCCGGCGATGGCGTCGAAGCCGCGGGCTTCGGACTCTCGCGCGGCGCGTGGGATTTCACGGACTACAAGACGCAGCCGCCGGCCAAGGATCGGCCGAAGCCGCTCGTGGACGCGACCGTCATTTCCAGCGATCCGCGTGGCGCGCGTGCGTCGCTCGCCGCCGCCATTGCGCTCAGTGAAGGGCAGCGGCTCGCGCGCCGGCTCCAGCAACTGCCGGGCAACGTCTGCACGCCAGAGTACCTGGCGCGCACGGCGCGCGACATCGCCAAGCGTCACCGCCTGCGCGTGCAGGTGTTCGGCCGCCGGGATCTCAAGCGATTGAAGATGGAGTCGTTCCTCGCGGTGGCCGCGGGCACGCCGCAGGATCCCAAGCTCATCGTGGTCGAGTATCGCGGTGGCCGTCGCGGCGACGCGCCGGTCGCGCTGGTCGGCAAGGGCCTGTGCTTCGACTCCGGCGGCATCTCCATCAAGCCGGCGCCTGGCATGGAGATGATGAAGTACGACATGTCGGGCGCGGCGGGCGTGCTCGGCGCCATCGAGGCCATCGCGCGCCTCAAGCTGCGCGTCAACGTCGTGGGGCTCATTGGCAGCACGACCAACATGCCCTCGGGCACGTCAATGAATCCGGGCGATGTTGTCACGGCGTCGAACGGAAAGACCATCGAAATCCTGAACACCGATGCCGAAGGTCGCCTCGTGCTCGCCGACGTGTTGGCGTACAGCGCGCGGTTCAAGCCGGCCGCCATTCTCGACGCGGCGACGCTCACCGGGGCGTGCGTGATTGCCCTCGGCAACACGGCCACGGGCGTGATGACGAACGACGAGAAGCTCCAGGACGAAGTGTTGGCCGCCGCCAAGCGCGGTGGCGAGCCCGGCTGGCCGCTTCCCATGTGGGACGAATACCGCGAGATGATCAAGGGCGACATCGCCGACATCAAGAACATTGGCGGCAAGGGGGCGGGGACGATCACTGCCGCGCTCTTCCTGCGCGAGTTCGTGCCGGCGGGCGTGCCGTGGGTGCACCTCGACATCGCGGGCACCGCGTACTCGGAGTCCGATCTGGTCGTCATTCCGAAGGGTCCGACCGGCGTTCCGGTGCGCACCTTCGTCGAGTTCGTGCGGGGGAGGGCCCGCTGACGCGCGGCCTGCGCCGCGGCGGCCATCGCCTCGGGGGCCGCCTCACGGCGGCCCTCGTGCTGTTGGGGGCGGCCGCGCTTGGCGCACAGCAGCCAACGCCGCGCGGCGTCGCGGCGCCCGACACCGCGAAGGTCGATTCTGCGACGGCGCGCCGCAAACGGCTCGCTGCCGACACGGTGAAAGCGCCGCTCGCGCGTGCGGAGTTGCCGTTGTCGTCGGATGGCCGCTGGCACTGGAAGGGAGAGGCGCTCCGTTCGGCGGGCGCCATCACGCTCGCCGATCTGCTGGCGCGCATTCCCGGCGCGACGGCGTTTCGAGCGAACTGGATTCCCGCGCCGCAGTACATCGCGTGGCAGGGTGATGCGGGGCGTGTGCGCGTCTTCCTCGACGGCGTGGAACAGGATCCGATTGACCCGCGCAACGGGCAGGTGCTCGATCTCGCGATGTTCCCCATCTGGCAGCTCGAAGAGGTGAGCGTCGAACCGGCGCCCGGCGAGCTGCGCGTGCACCTGCGCACGTGGCGCGTGGAGAAGACCATCCCGTACACGCAGACCGACATCGTCACGGGTAGCGAGCAGACGAACCTCTACCGCGGATACTTCGGCAAGCGGCTGCACAACGGCGGCGCACTGCAGCTTGCGGCGCAGCAGTTCAACACGGTGTCGTTTCGCACGGGCGGAGACGGTTCGTCGCTGCAGTTCTTCGCGCGCTTCGGTTGGGCGTGGAAGAAGCTGAGCATTGACGTGGCCTCGAACCGCGCGAGTCAGGATCGGGCGGCGACCATTCGTTATCCCCTCAGTTCGGCACTCATCGACGCCAACGGATCGCCCGCGTTCAAGGGTTCTGCGGGCGCGGCATACGCGCGCATCGCGTGGGGCGATCCCGACGCGACGGGCGCGCCATGGATTCAGTTCATCGCCGCCACGCAGAGCGTTTCCGAGAACAGCAAAGTCTCTGCGTCGGCCGCGCTCACCTCGACGACGGTGGCGAAGGACACCGTGGACTCCGCTTCGTCGCGCACGCAGTATGTGCTGGCGGCCGGCGCGTCCCGCTGGGGAGTGAGCGCCAGTGCGACCGCGCGGCTTCGCGCATTCAATGGCCACACGGACCTCTCGCCGTCCGCGCGGCTCGGTTACGGCTGGAAGTTCGTGTCGCTTGCCGCGTACGCCGAAACGCGCGGCTCCGATTCGACAAAGCGAATGGACCTGGACGCGCGTATCGCGCCGTTTCGGTGGTTGGTGCTTTCCGGGTCGTTCGGGACCTACACGCCGACGTACGAACCCACGGGAGGACCGTCATTCACCGCGGCCCGCGCTGACGTCTCCACGACGCTGTTCGGCATCACGCTCTCGGGCGGCGCGCTGAAGCGGGGTCTGACAACGCTCGCTGCGCCGATCGCCCTCGACCGCAGCTTGGTGCGTGTAGGGGCTACGGAGGTGAAGGGGATCGTGGGCGGAGTCCGCGGGCCCATCTGGGGCGACCTTGGGGTGGACCTCAGTGTCGTGCGTTGGGAGGCCGCGGGTCCGTATCGGCCGCAGATGGAGGTGCACGGCAGCGTCATCCTCAACAGCAGTTGGCTTGGCAAGTTCCCACGCGACAACTTCCACGTCCTTGCGTCAACGACGTACGATCACCGCACGCCGATGTTCTTCCCGACCACCACGGGCGGCGTGGGCCAAACCGCTGGCACGATTGACGTTGTCGGCGCTCGTCTGGAAATCCGGATCGAGAGCGGCACTGTCTTCTATCAGACCGAAAACATGGTCGGGAAGATCTACGAGACGGCTCCGGGTTACATGATGCCCCGGCGGCTCCAGTATTACGGCCTTCGCTGGACCTTCTGGAACTAGGAAGTCGAACGCCGCGCCTTGCCAAAGTCGCTGTCTCACAATAACTTATCCGGTTCTATATGATTCGCTCGATGACCGGATTTGGCGCAGCGGACGGCGTGGTGGGCACAGCCCGCATCAGCGTCGAACTTCGCACCGTCAACCACCGCTTCTTCAATCCAAACCTCAAGCTTCCGTCGGCGTTGAGCCGGTGGGAAAGTGAGGTCCGCGAAGCGCTGCGTCAGCGGATCGCTCGCGGGCATGTCACCGTCTCCGCGCGCATCGAGCGTGCGGCGGCGGCTGGATCGGCCATCGACGAGGCACGGTTCGCCGAGTACGCCGCGCAACTCAAGGCGCTGCGCGATGCAAACGCACTGGGCGGTGACGTGGATGTCGCGACCGTCCTGCGCTTGCCCGAGGTCATCCGTGCGGCCGCCGAAGATCAGGTGCCGGACGACGGCGCCGACGCGTTGGTCGCCATCGTGCTCGACGCCGTGGCGGTGCTCACGCAGATGCGCGAGCGCGAAGGCGCGCGCCTCGCGTCTGTTATTCTCGAGCGACTGGAACTGGTCTCGCTCGCGGTGGAACGCATCGCGGCGCGCGCACCGGAGCGGGTGATTGCCCAGCGCGACCGGCTGCTCGAGAGCGTGGCGAAGCTCGCCAACGGCGTGGCGCTCGACCAACAGCGCCTGGCGCAGGAAGTGGCGATCCTCGCCGACCGCTTGGACGTTGGCGAGGAAATCGACCGTTTCCGCACGCACATCGCGGCATTTCGCGAGACGTTGCACGATGGCGCGAACGAGGCCGTCGGCAAACGGCTCGGCTTTCTGCTGCAGGAGATGTTGCGCGAAGCCAACACGTGCGGCAGCAAGGCGAACGATGCCGGGATCCAGCAGGACGTGATCGGCATCAAGGAAGAGCTCGAGCGCATTCGCGAGCAGGTGGAGAACATCGAATGATCACGTTCCCCATCGTGCTCTCGGCCCCATCGGGCGCCGGCAAGACCACCATCTGCAAGCGGCTGATGGCGGAGCGGAAGGACATCGGCTATTCGGTGTCCTGCACCACGCGCCCGCCGCGCGCCGGCGAGGTGGATGGCGTGGACTACCACTTCCTGACGCCGGAAGAGTTCGAGCGGCGGCGCGCCGCCGGCGAGTTCGCGGAGAGCGCCACCGTGCACGAGCATGCCTACGGTACGCTGCGCACCGAGGTGCAGCGGGTTTTGTCTGGCGGCCAGCACGTGATCATGGACATCGATGTGCAGGGGGCGGCGCAGTTTGCGCGCGCCTTTCCGCAGTCGGTGCTTATCTTCATTATTCCGCCCTCCGTGGAGGTCCTCGTGCAGCGCCTTAACCGGCGCGGCAGCGAGAGCCGCGAGACGCTGCTCACGCGGTTGCGGAGCGCGCAGGCGGAGTTGCACGAAATTGGGCGGTACCACTATGTGGTGGAGAACGACGCGCTCGACGCCGCCGTGGCGCGGGTGTCGGCGATCATTGATGCGGAGATGACGCGGCGGGAACGCGCGCCGCAGCTGGACGAGCAGGTAGCCGGACTCATCACTCGGCTCGAGCACGAAATTTCGAATTACGTCTAACCCGGAAGGCGAACATGCAGGTTTTCACCCCGAGCGAAGTCACCAGCCACGCGACCAACAAGTACCTCTCGGTGCTCGTCGCCGCGAAGTACGCGCGCGTCCTCAATGAGTTCCCGCGCATGGGCTCCAAGATGGGCGAGAAGAAGCTCACGACCCGCGCGCTCGAGGAGCTTAGCGCGGGACGCATCGAGTACCGCGTCGTTCCGCGTCGTCGCGCCGCCGAGTAGCGGCGCCCGGGAGCGGCTCATGCGCCCGTTCGACGGGCGTCGCGTCCTCCTCGGCGTCACGGGAGGCATCGCGGCCTACAAGTCAGCGGCATTGGCGAGAGACCTCACGCTCGCCGGCGCTGAAGTTGACGTCGTGCTCACGCACTCCGCCCGGGAGTTCGTGGGCACCATCACGTTCGAGGCGCTCACCGGCCGCCCCGTCCACGACCAGCTCGTGGCCGCCGGCCATGCGCTCGACCACCTCCGCTTGTCGCGCGAAGCCGACGTCATCGTCGTCGCGCCCGCCACGGCAGATTTCCTGGCGCGCGCCGCGACCGGACGGGCC
>Ga0334722_10007115_pt1 | contig 10912 bp, 10 predicted proteins | sample C3_bottom_MG_FD_207210 | JGI IMG/M metagenome (GOLD analysis project Ga0334722, IMG submission 207210) | Sediment microbial communities from Yellowstone Lake, YNP, Wyoming, USA - C3_bottom | ecosystem: Environmental > Aquatic > Freshwater > Lake > Sediment | place: USA: Wyoming | collected...
CGATCGAGCAGCGCCAGCGCACGCTTCGCAAGGTGGTGGAGAGCATCGTACGGTTCCAGCACGACTTTCTGGTCCACGGGGTGAGCCAGTTGCGCCCGATGGTGCTCAAGGACGTCGCCGCGGACAGCGGCATGCACGAATCGACGGTGAGCCGCGCCACTTCGGGAAAATACGTGCACACGCCGCAGGGCCTGTTCGAACTGAAATGGTTCTTCACCAGCAGCCTTCACAGCACCGACGGGGGAGACGACATTTCCTCCGAAAGCGTCAAGAAGAAGATCGAGGCCATCATCCAGAACGAGAGCCGCAGACAGCCGTTCAGCGACCAATACATCTGCGAAAAGCTCTCGAAAGAGAACATTGACATCGCGCGCCGTACAGTAGCGAAATACCGAGAGAGTCTGGGGATTTTGCCGTCGTCGAAACGCCGGCGCGTCATCGCGCTCGACTGAGCCAGCACGCGCGTTTGGTGAATCCGGCGGTAACGCAGAGCGAACCGTAGAGGAACGCAAGACCGCCGCGTCAAAGGGATTTTTTGTGGAAGTATCAGTTACCTTTCGTCACATGGACGCCAGCGATCCGCTCCGCAGCTACGCCTCCGAGAAGGTGGAGAAGGTCGCCGGCAAGTACCTGAAGAATGCCGTCGAGGCCCATGTCATCCTCTCGGCACGCAGGAACCGGTTCAAACATGGTGCCGAGGTCAACATCCACGCTTCACACTTCGTCATTTCGGCACATGCCGATCTCGATGACATGTATGCCGCCATCGACAACGCCGTCGACAAGGTCGAGGCGCAGCTTCGCAAGCACAAGGACCGGATCAACGATCGCAAGCGGATCATGACGCCGGAATCCCCGACCATGGTCCCGGTGGACGTGCTGACGAGTCACGACGACGAGGGCGGCCCGCGCGTCATCGAGACCGCCGCTCTGCCTGCCAAGCCGTTGTCGGTCGAAGACGCAGTGCTGCAGCTCGACCTGCACCACAGCGAATTCCTGGTCTTCAGGAACGCCTCGACGAATTCCATCAGCGTGGTGTACCGCCGTCGCGACGGAAACTACGGGCTCATCGTTCCGAACGTCTGAGGCGCGACTGTTGCGGTTGGCTACGATCCTTGCCCCCTGCTGTGTCGTGCTCGACATCCGCGGGGGCACGAAACGTGAGGCGCTGGCCCAACTCTCCGCACCGATTGCGCGACGTCGCAGCGAAATCGATCCAGCCGAGCTTCTCGAGGCGTTGGTCAAACGCGAAGAAGCCAGCAGCACCGCCATCGCCGACGGCATCGCGATTCCCCACGCCAAGGTCCAGCACGGAGACGCCGTCATCGCGTCCTTCGGACGCTCGCGTACCGGCATCGACTTCGAATCCGTTGACGGACGGCCCACGCAACTGTTTTTCGTACTGGTCTCCCCCGCGGGAGATCCTTCGCTGCACGTCCAGTGGCTCGCGCACATCGCGGGCCTGCTTGGCAACCCCTACGTTCGCGAGGCACTGCTGGAGGCACGCACCGAAGACGAGGTTCTCGAGGTCCTCGCCAGCGAAGAACGGGAACGCGAGGCAGCGACGTGAACGAGCCACGCTCCAATGTTGATGTCATCGTGGTGACGGGAATGTCCGGATCCGGACGTTCTACCGCCATCCACGCGCTCGAAGACGCCGGCTACTACTGCATCGACAACCTGCCGTCTGCACTGGTGGCCCAGTTCGTGGCGCTGTGCGCCGATGCCCGGGTGGGCAAGCCGAAAGTCGGCCTCGGCATGGATCTTCGCGATGCCACGTACGTCGAGAACTGGGCGAGCCTGCGCAAGGCGCTGGAGAAGGCTGGGCACGCCGTCACCGTCGTCTACCTCGATTCATCCGACGACGTGCTGGTTCGACGCTACTCGGAGACCCGACGTGTCCACCCGTTGGGCGCCGGCCGTGACCTTCCCGACGCGATCCGCGCCGAACGGCACTTGCTCGCCCCGCTCGAGCGCGCTGCCGATTTCGTCCTGGACACCAGCAGCCTGTCCGTCCACGATCTCAAGAAGACACTGCGACGGCTCGTCGAGGGCAGCGCGGCCTACAGTGGCCCGTCACTGACGCTCAAGAGTTTCGGATTCAAGTTCGGTGTCGTGGCCGACGCGGACACCATGCTGGACGTCCGCTTCCTGCCCAACCCGCACTTTGTCGACACGCTGCGTCCGATGAGCGGCTGCGACAAGCCGGTGGCCGACTACGTCTTCGAGTCCGTCGTCGCGCGTGGCTATCTCGATCACGTGATGAACCTGCTCGAGTTCGTCCTGCCGCTGTATGCGGAGGAAGGCCGCGCGTATCTGACGATCGCCTTCGGTTGCACGGGCGGCCGGCACCGCTCGGTCGCGGTCGCCGAGGAGGTCGGCCGCAGGCTCCGGCAGCGCGGCGCGACGGTCACGATCCGGCATCGTGACCTTGACAGAGAGGCCGCATGAGTCAGGAAGCCACCGCAGAATTCGTCGTCAACAACCAGCTCGGCCTGCACGTGCGTGCGGCTGCGATGGTGGTTCGCACCGTGCGGCCCTACCAGAGCAAGGTGACGATCCGGACCGACGGCGGCATGGCCGACGCCAGCAGTGTGCTCGATCTGTTGACCCTCTCGGCAAGCAAAGGGACGACGATCGAGATTCGGGCAGAGGGACCCGATGCGGAAGCGGTCGTGGCTGCTCTCGGAAATCTCATCAGCCGTAACTTTGCCGAGTAAAACCCTTCGCTTGACCCCCCTTCGCGCGCCTTGTAGCTATGCCCGCCATGCCCGCTGATGAATTCGTTTTTACCTCTGAGTCCGTCTCCGAAGGACACCCCGACAAAGTTTGCGACCAGATCTCCGACGCGGTCCTCGACGCGCACCTCAGTGGAGATCCCAACAGCCGCGTTGCCTGTGAAACGCTGTGCGCCACCAATCTGGTGGTCATGGCGGGAGAGATCACGAGCAATCAAGAGGTGAACTACCGGCAGGTCGCGCTCGATGTCATCCGCGACATCGGCTACGTCGGCACCCAGGGCTTCGACGCCGACTCGAGCGACCTCGAAATCATGACCCGGCTCGTCAGACAGTCGCAGGACATCTCGCAGGGCGTCACGGTGGGTCAGGGCCTTCACGAAGAGCAGGGAGCCGGTGACCAGGGCCTGATGTTCGGCTACGCCTGCGACCAGACACCGGAGTTGATGCCGCTGCCGATTTCGCTGTCACACCGCTTGGTCGAGCGACTGGCCCAACTTCGCCACTCCGGCCAGATTTCGTATCTGCGTCCCGACTCCAAGAGCCAGGTCAGCGTCGAATATCGAGACAACCGGCCGGTGCGCGTCACCACGGTGGTGATCTCGACCCAGCACATGGAATCGGCGACGCTCGAGCAGATCACCAAGGATGTGATGACGCAGGTCATCGTTCCCGTCATCCCCCCTCATCTGCTGGACAGCGACACCGTCTATCACGTCAACCCGACCGGACGTTTCGTGACCGGCGGACCATCGGGCGACTCGGGCCTGACCGGACGCAAGATCATCGTCGACACCTACGGCGGGTGGGGCCGCCACGGCGGCGGCGCGTTCTCGGGCAAGGACCCCTCCAAGGTTGACCGCTCCGCAGCGTACATGGCTCGTTACCTCGCCAAGAACGTCGTTGCCGCCGGTATCGCCAGCGACTGCGAAGTCCAGCTCGCGTACGCGATTGGCGTTGCGCAGCCGGTATCGGTCAAGGTCGACACGTTTGGCACGAGCAAGACGGCGGCCTCGGTACTGGGGCAAAAGCTGAGGGACGAAGTCGATCTGCGACCCGCGTCGATCATCGAGCGCTTCAAGCTCAAGCGTCCGATCTACAGGAAGACAGCGGCGTACGGGCATTTCGGCCGCGCGGCCGAGGGCGGGTTCTTCCCCTGGGAAGCCACCGACCTGGCTTCAAAGCTGGCCTAGCGACCAAACCGTTTCGAGCACAGAACACACGCCGACTGCCCGGCGTTTCAAGCTCATCCGACGTGCGTTCCTCAATGCGCTTCGCCGGAGTGCGATCGTTCCACACGCGCCGCGCTGGTGACGTCGTGACGCGCGCACTCTTGAAATGACCGGCTGGCAAAACCCTGCGCCGCCAGTGTAGAAGGCTTCCGCGCCGTCTTCCCGCGGCGCGTCTCGCCGCGACCGCCAGGCCCGTGGAGGGCAACTCCGATGAAGAAAGCGATCGTGTCTGTGTCCGTGCTCGCCCTGCTGGTCAGTTGCGCGAGCGCCGCCTCCGCGCAGTGCCGCTTCAACGCGACCGCGAAGGCCAAGGGGATGAAAGCGTCGCTCGTGCGCATGTATGCCAAGTGTTACACGGAAGCGCCGGAGCCGGGTTATGGTGAGTACGGGTTGGGGGTCAACACTACAACCGGAGGGGGCCGCGCCGCATGTGGACCGCCAGAACCGGCGCGTCTATCCGATCACTCAACTTGTCCTCCGTTCCCTGTTCCGTGGGGATGTGACGACGCATGGTGGATGGCTCCGAGTCCCTACCACTTCGATCCGGTAACGGGCGGGGGCGACGTCGCGCTTCGATCCGTAGTCGAGCCTGATTGCAGCCGCCTCGACGACGCCGACGGCAAGCCCCTCGGCCTTCCCGCCGGCCCTTGCCACGTGACCTACGTGAAGGCCACATGCAGGGGCATCCTTGATTCTAACGGCTTGCCGATCACGAGCTCCGATCACGACGAATGGGACCTGTCGCTCCTTGTACGCATGTCGTTTGACGACGGCGCCAACGGCGACATGACGATCATAGATTTTCCCGTGACATTCTTGTTCGAGCCGCCGGACCACGGCCGCATACACCTGGAAAGCAACACCGCCCGCGCGCTCGCGAGCATCCTGGTAGACACCTCCAGTGCGGCGCTGCCAACGTGCACGAATTTCCAGATCCTGAAGCTGACGGTCAAAGATCCCGAAGGCTTGCCCTTCGCGACGCTCGGCGGCTCGACGCGATAGCTCCTGACCCAGGAGTTCTGGTCAGCGCCGCGACGTCTGCGAGCGGGTCGAGTCGAGGTTGTCTGGCCTCTCGGCGGATCGTTCACGTGCGCAATTGACATGATATAAAGATATCCATATGCGCTCATATCAATACAACAGCGGTCGGCCCGAGGCGCCCGCGCACTGAGGAAGGACAGATCATGTCGACCCAAGCGGCTACCAAACCGGACCAGGATTTTTTCGTTGCCGATCTCTCGCTCGCCGGCTGGGGCCGCAAGGAGATCGCCATTGCCCAGACCGAGATGCCGGGCCTCATGTCCCTGCGCGAGGAGTACGGGGCGAGCAAGCCGCTGGCCGGCGCGCGCGTGGCCGGCTCGTTGCACATGACGATCCAGACGGCGGTGCTGATCGAGACCCTCGTCGAGCTTGGCGCGGAGGTGCGCTGGGCCTCATGCAACATTTTCTCCACGCAGGACCATGCAGCGGCGGCGATCGCCGAGCGTGGCGTGCCCGTCTTCGCCTACAAGGGTGAGAGCCTCGAAGAGTACTGGGACTTCACCCACCGCATCCTGCAATGGAGCGACGGCGGCACTCCCAACATGATTCTCGATGACGGTGGCGACGCCACGCTGCTCGTCATCCTCGGCTCCAGGGCCGAAACCGATCGTTCGCTGCTCGACAATCCCACGTGCGAAGAAGAGACGGTGCTCTTCGCCTCGATCCGCAAGCGCCTGGCGAGCGAGCCGCACTTTTACTCGAAGATCCGCGCCAACATCCGCGGCGTCACCGAAGAGACCACAACCGGCGTGCACCGCCTCTACGAGATGCAGAAGAAGGGCGACCTGCCGTTCCCCGCGATCAACGTCAACGACTCGGTCACCAAGAGCAAGTTCGACAATCTCTACGGCTGCCGCGAATCACTGGTCGACGGCATCAAGCGCGCCACCGACGTCATGATGGCAGGCAAGATCGCCGTGGTGTGCGGCTACGGCGACGTCGGCAAAGGCTGCGCGCAGTCACTGCGCGGCCTCGGCTGCCGCGTGTGGGTCACCGAGATCGACCCGATCTGCGCGCTGCAGGCGGCCATGGAAGGCTACTGCGTCGTCACGATGGAGGAAGCCGCCGACAAGGCCGACATCTTCGTCACCGCGACCGGCAATTTCCAGGTGATCCGCCACGACCACATGGCGCGCATGAAGGACCAGGCCATCGTGTGCAACATCGGTCACTTCGACAGCGAGATCGACGTGGCCGGTCTCAAGCCGTACCGCTGGGAGAACATCAAGCCGCAGGTCGACCACATCATCTTCCCCGACGGCAAGCGCATCATCCTGTTGGCCGAAGGCCGCCTCGTGAATCTCGGCTGTGCCACCGGTCATCCGAGCTTCGTCATGTCGAGCTCGTTCACCAACCAGGTGCTCGCGCAGATGGAGCTGTGGCAGAAGCCGGGCCAGTACCAGAAGGAAGTCTACGTGCTTCCGAAACACCTGGACGAGCAGGTCGCGCCGCTGCACCTGAAGAAGATCGGCGCGACGCTCACGCAACTGACCGATCGGCAGGCGGCGTACATCGGTGTGGCGGTGGACGGTCCGTACAAACCCGATCGCTACCGTTACTGAGGCTGGTCCACCGCGGTGAGATCGCGCGCGTGCAACGCTGGCGGCAACTCCCACCGCGTTGAAGGACGCAGGGCGGCTCGCGTGCGCACGCGATGAAAACGGTGGACGACGATGCCGACCTGCACGCCGCGGCTCGCGTGCACGCGCGATGAAGACTCTTCTGGCCGGCCTGAGGGCGGGCGCCGAACCGACACGGCTTCGGCTGCTTGCAATCCTTGCCGGCGGCGAGCTGACCGTCTCCGAGATCACGCGTGTGATCCATCAAAGTCAGCCGCGCGTGAGCCGGCATCTCAAACTTCTGTGCGATGCGGGGCTGCTCGAACGTTCGCGCGAAGGCGCGTGGACCTTTTACCGCGTGGCCCGCAACGGTCATGGCAGCGGTCTTGCGGCGGCGTTGCTCGGGCTGCTGACCGACACCGACGAAGGACTGGCCAAAGACCGTGAGCGGCTGGCACTGGTGAGAGCCGAACGAGCCGAACGAGCCGCGGCGTACTTTCGCGAGAACGCGCAGAGCTGGGACAGCATCCGCGACCTCTACGTCGGCGAGAGCGCAGTGGAGCGCGCGATGCTGGAGGCTGCGGGAGACGGCGATCTTCACGAGCTTGTCGATCTCGGCACCGGCACCGGACGCGTGCTCGAGGTTTTCTCTGCGCGCGTGAGCCGGGGCACGGGCATCGACTCGAGTCGCGAGATGCTCAACGTCGCACGTGCGAACCTTGGCGCCCGCGGCATCGGCAACTGCCAGGTTCGCCTGGGCGACCTCTACGACGTGCCGCTCGAGACCGGTTGCGCCGACGTCGTGACCCTCCATCACGTTCTTCACTTCCTCGACGATCCCGCAGCCGCGATCCGCGAGAGCGCGCGTCTGCTGCGACCGCACGGGCGCTTGCTGGTGGTCGACTTCGCGCCGCACGCGCTCGAGTTCCTGCGCACGGAGCACGCCCACAGACGCCTGGGACTTGCCGACCAGGAGATCGAGCGCTGGTGCAGGAGTGCTGGGCTGACAACCCTCGACGTGCGTCATCTCGAATCCACCGCCCACAACGCCCGTGAAACCCTGACCGTGTCGTTGTGGACGGCGACGCGCTGAAGCGCGGGCGCTCAGTCGCACGCTGCGCCGCCACGGGCGCCCGCGGACGCGGTCGCCTCACCATCGTTATGGGAGTCCCAGCAACGCGCGGTTGCGTCGGTAAGAATGCCGCAGGCGTGGCCGGGGCCTGCGCGATCCGCTTGAAGTTCCCTCCGTCCTCAATAGACGATCCCGATGCGCACGTTCCTCTGGCTTCCTTGTCTCCTCCTCGTCGCCGGCTGCTCACTCGTCGCCCACCGCCAGTTGGATGAACTGTACGGCCGGCAGAACCCGGCTCGCTACGAAACCGTCCAGCCGTCGGTCGCTGCACGGGCGACGTGGGAAAATGTCGAGACGGTTCTCGAGAAGCGCTGCGTGGTATGCCACGGCTGCTACGACTCGCCTTGTCAGCTCAAGCTGTCGTCCTACGACGGTCTGACCCGCGGCGGGTCGAAGGAGCGAGTCTACGCGCTGCGATTGCTGGCTGCCTCTCCGACAAGGCTGCACTTCGACGCACAGACCAACGCCGAGTGGCGACAGAAGGGTTTTCACCCCGTCCTCAACGAACGCGCCGCGCTGCCCGAGGCCGATCGAAACGTGAGCGTGATGTACCGCCTGCTGGACCTGAAGCGCAAGCATGCGCCAGAGACCGGCGTCCTGCCGGCCGATCGCTACGATTTTTCACTCGACCGCACCCAGCAGTGCGCGACCATCGAAGAGATGCCGGAACTCGAGCGCAAGCGCCCCGAACTCGGGATGCCGTACGGGATGCCTCAACTCACCGATCAGGAGTACCGCACGCTCACCGAATGGATCGAGTCGGGCGCGCCGTACGCGCCGCCGCCCGCGCTGTCGGCCGCTCAGGCCGAACGTGTAAAGACGTGGGAATCGTTTCTCAACGGCGACGGCCTGAAGGACCAGCTCATGGCCAGGTACATCTACGAGCACTGGTACCTGGCGCACCTCTACTTCGACGATCTGCCGCGCGGCGAGTACTTCGAGCTGGTGCGCTCGAGCACGCCGCCCGGATCACCGATCCGGATCATCGCCACCACCCACCCCTACGATGATCCGGGTCTGCCGCGCGTCTACTACCGGCTGCGACGCCTGGAGGAGGCCATCCTGGCCAAGACCCACATGCCGTACGCGCTCAATGCGCCGCGCATGCTCCGCCTCCGCTCGTGGTTCCTCGACGCCGCGTACGAAGTGAGCAGCCTTCCCTCGTATGCACCCGACGTCGCGTCCAATCCGTTCATCGCATTCGAGCAGCTTCCGGTTCGCGCGCGCTACCGGCTGATGCTCGAGGAAGCGCAGTTCACGATCATGGGGTTCATCAAAGGCCCGGTCTGTCGCGGCCAGGTCGCGCTCAACGTGATCACGGATTACTTCTGGGTCACCTTCGCCAATCCGGACGTCGAACGCTCCGAACCCGGGGCCGAGGCGCTGGCAAAGGCACTGCGCAACATTCAGCTCCCCGCCGCGGACGAAAATTCCCTGCCGCTGCTCAAGTGGCAGAAATACTCGCGCGCAGAGACGGACTTCCTCAAGGCCAAGACCGACTATCTGAACGCCAACTTCGGCACGAGCAACCCGCCGCGTTTGTCGATGCTGTGGGACGGCGACGGCAAGAACGACAACGCCGCGCTCACGGTCTTTCGCCATTTCGACAGTGCCACGGTCGTGCGCGGTCTGGTCGGTGACAGACCGCAGACTGCCTGGGTCGTCGGCTACTCACTGCTCGAGCGCATCCATTACCTGCTGGTCGCGGGCTACGACGTGTACGGCAACGTCGGGCACCAGGTCACCACACGGATGTACATGGACTTCCTGCGCATGGAGGGAGAATCCAACTTCCTGGCGCTCCTTCCTCTGGCGGCGCGCCAGCCGGTGCGGGACCTCTGGTACCGCGGCGTCGGCGACGACGTGAAGCAGTACCTGCAGGGCGACAAGGCGTACTTCGCGCAGGAAACCGGTGTTCCGTACCGCAGCCGCAACCCGCTGCCGGAACTCTACGGCTTGCTGAAGAAGAAGCTGGCTCCCGTACTCAGCCGCCGTTACGAACTGAACACTCGCGGTTTGCCGCCGAGCGTGCGCGACAGCCTGAAACAACTGGCGAGCTTGAACGGTACGACTGTATCGTACCTGCCCGAGGTTTCGTTCCTGACGGTGACCGATGCCGGCGGCAGCGAGCACCAGTATTCGCTGCTGCACAACAGCGCGCACACCAACATCTCGACGCTCTTCGACGAAGCGAAGAACCGGATTCCCGAAGAGGACACGGTTACGCTCGTCGATGGATTCCTCGGGGCCTACCCGAACGCGTTCCACGAGGTGCACGCGAAGGACCTCCCGGCATTCGTCGACGCCATCGCTCACCTGCAGGGCGAGGCCGACTACGGACAACTGATGACGCGGTACGGGATCCGGCGCACCGATCCCCGGTTCTGGGCGCACAGCGACGACCTGCGCGCCGCGTACCGCCGGAGCGCGCCAATCGAGGCCGGGTTGTTCGACTACAGTCGCTACGAGAACCGATGAGTGCGGAACGGAGAACTTTCCAGACCCGCCCTCCTCCTCGACGTCTCCACACTCCGCCTACGCAGGCTCGGGGCCGACCAGCCTGGGATTGTCGACGGCCAGTTTTTCCTTGACGCTCTGGCGCAGATGGGCCAGCACCTCGGCTCGCCAGGGACCCGTGTCCGCGTCGCCTTCGCAGATGTGGCGGGTGAGTTCGCAGGAGAGTTCGCGCGCCAGGGCAGCGAAGTCGGCGCCGACCGGAGGCGAGCCTTCGCGGCCGAGCAATGTCCACAACCGCTCGCTCTGCGCGCGGTCCTGCGCAGGACCCAGCGCGATTTCACGCGCGACGATGCCGGCGACGTTGGCGCCAACCAGCGCCTTGAAGCGCAGTGAGCCTTCCAGCTTCGGCGCGACGTCCTCGCGCAGGAACGCTCCCAATGCTTCGAGCAGTTCGATCGCTGAGGGCTTGTCCTGCATGTTCGCCTCTCTCGATGTCCGTCAGCCGGCGGCGCTCTCGTCCAGCAAGTTCAGGATCTCCCACTCGGTCTCGGCCACGCGCCTGCCGATCGTCGCCAGCTCGACATCGGGGTGAGAGCCCGCCTGCGCGCGGGCTGCCTGGATGCGGCAGATGATGGCCCACTTCCAGTTGCCGAAGATTTCCCAGAACCGCAGCGCCTGCGGCGCAACCTCGTCGCCGCCGTGTTCGGCGTAGCGGCGGCACAGTTGCTCGCGCGAACAGAGTCCGCCGGCCGG
>Ga0334722_10007116_pt1 | contig 10912 bp, 8 predicted proteins | sample C3_bottom_MG_FD_207210 | JGI IMG/M metagenome (GOLD analysis project Ga0334722, IMG submission 207210) | Sediment microbial communities from Yellowstone Lake, YNP, Wyoming, USA - C3_bottom | ecosystem: Environmental > Aquatic > Freshwater > Lake > Sediment | place: USA: Wyoming | collected...
CTACGGTGTGGCATGCGCGCGTCAGAGCTACAATCGGCGCTGTCCTGACGCCGCTGCACAAAAAGATGCCACCAGCGGTAATTCACGCGCAATCGAGGGTGCATGACCAGCAAGGAAAACGCCAAGGCCCGCGCCAACCGGGTTGCGAGCTATGTCTACAGCCGTCTCGGCCGCAGCGCCTTTGTGCTGTTCGCTGCGGTGTTTTCTGCGCTGATCGTCATCGACTTCTCCTACACGCATCTGATCGGCGTGATGGAACGCAAGACCTACGATCTGATGATGCGCTACCGCTACAGAGCGCCCGCGCCGGACCGGGGCATCGTCATCATCGATATCGACGAAAAGAGCCTCGCCGCCATGGCCAACGATTACGGCCGTTGGCCGTGGCCGCGTCAGGTCCTGGCGGAATTGGTGCAGGGCATCGAAGAGCAGCAGCCGGCGGCAATCGTGTTCGACATCTTGTTCAGCGATGCCGATGTCGTCAATCCGGAAAGTGACGCCTATTTCAATCGCGCGATGGCTGCGACGCACAATACGTATTTCCCGTATTTGCGGCTTGACCGCAGGAACGACGCTCTGAGCCAGGTCACGCCGGCCATGCTGCCCGGGGCGCAGAAGTTGGCCGGCGAGGAGTCCGTAGCAACGGGAATCGCGGTGGTGCTGCCGCGTTTTCCGGCGCTGTTCGACAGTGGCCGGCTCGGCCTGCACAACGTCGAGCCCGATCGGGACAGCGTCATCCGCAGCTTTCGCCCGTGGATGGACGAGTACGGCTGGCGCCTGCCGTCGGTGCCGCTCGCTGTTGCCAAGGGGCTCGGCTGGCCGCTGCCGGCAGAAGAGCGTTTTCTCATCAACTGGCGCGGCGCACCGTTTAGCTACACCTTCGCCTCGTTCGGCGACATTTACGCAGACCTGTTGCGAAAGGACAAGCGCCGGCCGCACGGCGAATTCGCGGGGAAAGTCGTCCTCATCGGCTCGACCGCGCCCAGCCTGTTCGACATCAAGGCAACGCCCATGGCCAGCATTCATCCTGGCGTCGAGATACTCGCCAACGTCATCGACAATCTGAAGCACGGCGACTACTACCTCGAGCACAGCCGTACGCTGTATGCGCTGCTGAGCCTGGCGTTCGTGTGGGGCCTGGCTTGCGCCTTTTTGCTGCGCGTGCGGCCCAATGTCCTGGCGCCGGTATTCGTAATGCTGCAGGGAGCGCTGGTTGCGATCAGTTATCTTTCGCTCAGTTTTTCGACGCGCTATGTCGACCTGACCGCACCGATCAGCTTTGGGCTGCTGTATTTCACTGCGGCCAATGTGTATACGACCTTGTCCGAGCGCGTGCTCTCGCAGCGCGGCCTGTTTGTCGAAAAGCTCGCGCCGGCGCAGACCTACGTCCTCACCTTGCTGGTGCTGCAATCGCCCGCGGGCGATGTTAAGTCGCGGCGACGCCAGCGCAGCGTTCTGGATAAGGCAGTAACTGCCTCGCGCGCCGGTGCGCGCCGGATCGCGCGCGTGCTGGAAGGCGGTGGCGCCCTCGAAACCGCATTTGCCGACATTGCGCTGCTCTACTGGATCTGCCCTGCGGCGCAAGACGAGCGCGCGCAGGAGCAGCTCAGCGAGGCCAAGCGCCTGTATCATGAATTGCCCGCGCTGCCCGGCGCAACGCAATTGCGCGCGAGCCTGCATAGCGAACCGGTGCAGGCAGACGGCGAAGGGCGTCTAGGCAAGGATGCGCGCCGATTGCTGCTCGTAGCATTGGCCGGCATATCGGAGGTATGATTTGCTGATGCGTACAAGTGTGCGATTCGTGCTTGCCTGCGCCGCGCTGACGGCGGCGGTGGCGTGGGCGGCTCAATCCGGCCTCGTACTCAGAAACGAAGAACTGCGGGCCGAACCGTTCAGCGACGCCAAGGTGCTCGCGCCCCTGCCCAAGGATACGCGCGTCGAAGTGCTGCAACAGCAGGGCGCCTGGACCTTGGTAAAGGCGGCGAACAAGCAGGGTTGGGTGCGCAGCCTCAACCTGCGCACCGGTGTCGCCGATAGCGGCCAGGCCCCTGGCGTGCTGGCTCTTGAATCCGGACGCTCCGGCAGCGGCAATGCACTCGCCACTTTGGGAATACGCGGAGCGAATCTGAAACCGGGCGCGGGGAAACCTGCGGCATTGCGGGCGCTGGAGGCGATCGCCGCCGGCGCCGACGTGGCGCGCGCGATTGTGCTCGATGCGGGCAAGACCGAGTTCACGCAGGCGCAGGATCCTTTGCAGCTATCCCTGCAATCGGCACAGGCAGGACACGTCTATGTGCTGCGCGCCGACGCGGCGGGCAACAACTTGGAGATTGTCTTTCCCAACCGCGTCGATGGGGACAACGCAATCCAGGCCGCGCAGAAACTGACGCTGCCGCGCACTGGCTGGAACCTCGTTGCCGGCAGCCCAGGCCGCAATCATTTGCTGGTGGTAGTGAGCGAGCGGCCGATCGAGTTGAAGTTCTCCGATCTCAACGGTGCCGGACCGTTCGAGAAACTGCCCATGTCGGCGGGCAACGCCAACGCTTTGCAGCAGCGATTCGCGGCGGCAGGCTATGGTGCCGCTCTGATTGCCATCAGCGTAAATCCTTAGCGACGTCTGAGGGGAATTGTCCTCTCATTTATTGGATAGGCATCCGCGATGCAAATCGAGCAATGCACACGGCGCGCAGATGATTTGATGGTTGTGCCGCGACGATCTACGCAACTCTTCCTTGTCGCAACCAGATCGAATTGGTTTCGACCTGCGGCTTTCGCCTTGCGTGTGCTCGTGATCTTTGTCCTCGCCGCGGCGCTGCTGCTGCCGCCGCCGGCGGTGGCGCAAAAAAAGCGCGGCGGCCAACGCGGCGGCGGCGAGGGCCAGCTGCTGCGCCAGATGAAGGAGCAGACCGGCGAGCAAATGGGGCAGCACGATTTTGCCGCGGCCGAGGCGTCGTTGCGTCAAGCCATTGCCCTCGCCGAAAAGCGCGGCGCTAAGCGCGCGCTCGCGACGCTGTATGACCAGCTCGGACAGATCGAAATGGAGCGCGGTCATTACCCGGAGGCCGAAGCGCTGCTGCGCAAATCCTTGCCCATGCGTGAAGAGGAATTCGGCCCCACTTCGCGCCAGACTTTGCGTGGGATGGGACATTTGGGCAAGGTCTTGCGCGCTACCGGAAAATACGGCGAGGCGAACAAGGTGGTGCAGGACGCGCTGGAGCGCCAAGCATCGGTATCGAAACCGGGGGATCTCGAGCTTACGCGCGCCTTGACCCAGTTCGCGGTTCAGCTGCGCATCGTCGGCCAGCTCCTGCGTGCCGAGGAGTATTTCAAGAAGGCGATCGCCAATGCGTCCGGGACCGCGGATCGACACCATCTGCAAATTCTGGCAAACAGTCATCGCAGTTACGCTCAATTGTTGCGCGACCGAAAGGCTTTTGCCGAAGCCGAAGGCGAAGCACGCGCCGCGCTCGCCATAGACGAGCAGCTGCACGGCGCCGAACATGCCGACGTCGCGCGCTCTCTGGTGCAACTCGGCGAGTCGCTGTTGGGGCAGGGCCGGCTGGACGAGGCGGAGGCGGCTTTGCGCCGCGGTTTGCCCATATGCGAGAAATACATAGGCCGAGTCACGACCGACACGGCGGCTACCCTGTCCGCGTTGGGCAGTGTCTTGGAGCAACGCGGAAGAATTCAAGAAGCAGACGATGCGATGCGCCGAGCGCTCGATATTTCGGCACAAGCGGCGACGCAGGTGCAACAGCTAATGCGCACCTACAACTATGGGCGATTTTTGCGGCGTCAAAACCGCACGCAAGAGGCGGCAGTCTTTTTCAAGCGGTCTCTGGATCTGATCGAAGCGGGTTTCGCCTCGACCAGAGGGCTCGACGAAGAAGCGCGCCAGGAATTCGCGAGCCGCTATGCGCCCATGTATTATCAGACGGTGCAAACGCTGCTGCAGCTGCACCGCGCCCAGCCGCAGGCGGGCTACGACCGGGAGACCCTGGCGGTGGTATCGCGCACGCAGAGCCGGCTGTTCACCGAGATGCTGCGCCAGTCCGACGTGAGCAAGTTCTCCGCCGATCCCAGATTCGTCCAGCTTAAGCGCGAACGCGACGAGCATATGCGAGCGGCGGCCGATCTGCGCCGGGGTCGTGCCGTCGCGTATAGCGATGCCGACCCGGACGAGGAGGGCGAGCAGAAAGTCGATCCGCTGGTGCAAGCGCGAAAACAGCGGGGGCTGGCCGAGATCAGCCAACGCATCGAAGCCGCGGAGAACGCGGTGAAGGCTGTGGAGAACCGGTTATGGCAGGAATATCCGCGCTTCATGGAACTCGCCCAGCCGCGTCCGGTGACGGTGGATGACTTGCAGAAAAAACTGTTGCGCCCAGGGGAGACCTTGCTCAGCTATTTCGTGCAACCCGAAGTGGTCGCGATATTTGTAATCAGCGCGACCGATTTTCACTTGCGCGTCGTGCCGCAAGCACGGTTCGAAGTGCAGCAACTGGTGCGCAAGGCGCGCCGCGCCGAGGAGCAGGCCTCGACTTCGATTGCCAATCTGACTCAACTCGATCCAGCGGTGCTCAACCGCCTGTATCAGATGCTGATCAGACCGGTCGAGCAATGGCTGCCGCAGGGCCGGCCGATCCTGGTCGCCGGCGACAGCGCCATACTGACGCTGCCGCTGGAGATGCTGGTGCCGCGCTATGGCGAAGAGGAGCGCCGCCGCTTCGAGGCAGAGCGTGCGGCCAATAAGTTGCTGTTCAATGAGTACTCGACCCTTTCTTATCTGGGGGAGAAATACCGCTTTGCCTACCTGCCGAGCCTCGCGGCATTGGCCTCGCAGCGCCAGTACGCGAAACCTGCGGCCGTGTACGAGCGCGAGCTCGTTTCCTTCGCCGACCCGGTGTTTGCACGCGAAGGTGCGGGCCCCGACTACAGCGCGGCGACGCGCTCGGCGTTGCAGACGCTCGCGCGCAGCATAAGCCACGCCGACCGCATCAGCATCCCGCGCCTTCCCGAAACTGCGGACGAGGCGCGCGAAATTGCGCGCACCGTCGGCGGCAAGACCGACCTGTACCTGCGCGAGGCGGCGCAGGAGAGAACCGTGAAGACGCTCGATCTCAAGAAGACACGCTTTTTGCATTTCGCGACGCACGGATTGCTCGGCGGCGAGTTTCTGCTGGTCAAGCGCTCCGAGATCGAGGACGAACCGGGAGCGGACGGCGGCGCGCAGCGCAACCTGGCGGTGGGCGCGGCGACACCAGTCGAACCCGCCGCGTACGCGGCGCAGGCAGCGGTGGCGCAGGCGGCCGTTGCGCCGGAACAGACGCGCGGCGGCCAGCCCGCTTTAGCGCTAACACTAGTCGGCGATCTCAAGGGCGAGGACGGGCTTCTAACCATGCGCGAAGTGATCGAGGATCTTGATCTCAACGCTGAACTCGTCGTGCTCTCGGCGTGCAACACTGCGGGCGAAAGTGACGAGGCCTATGGCGGCGAAGGTTTCGCCGGCCTCACGCGCGCCTTCATGTACGCCGGGGCCAAAGGTTTGCTCGTGAGCCATTGGGCGGTGGAAAGCGTATCGACGCAGACATTGATGACCGAAACCTTTCGTAACCTTAAACAGGGCGACGAGATCTCTACTGCCTTGAAAAAGGCGCGCGATCACCTGCGCGCCACGCCAGGAAAAGGCGGTGGCCAGATCTACTCGCGCGCCCATCCTTATTTCTGGGCACCTTTCGTCTACGTCGGCGGTTGAATCCGCCCCCCGTCGCGCCAATTCTTTCTTTTCGGTGTGAGAAATTCACGCCGAGGTTACAATTAGTTGCTTCCTGAATCGACCTCGGGCATTAAGCACTGGTAGTGCTTGACGCCGGTCAGTTCAGATACCGCGCGTGATTCGAGGGGGGATAACATGAAAATCGCACTTGTCGCTATTGCGCTTGTGTGTTCTTTTTTTGGCAGCGCGGGGGCGCGCGCCGAAGCACAGGCGCTCATCATGGCCATCAGCGTCTACCAGGGCGCGGTGCCGGCGTTGAAAGGCGTCACCTTCGATGTGGCCAATGCGAAATCCATCGCCCGCAGGATGGGCGTGCGCGAATCGAACATAATCGTCTATCGCGACCAGCAGCTGACGCTGGCGGGTATGCGCAAGGCTTTCGATGATTTCTATCAGCGCCTGCAGCCCGATGATCAGGCCTTCATCTATTTCTCCGGCCATGGCGGACGCTGGTTCGTCGAAACGGAGAACCGCTGCGCCGAATCGATCGTGGCGGTCGACGGCGAGCATTTGATCGACTCCGAGATGGAGTCGCGTCTAAAGCAGATTTCGCAAAAGGCGGAAAAGGTGATCGTGTTCTTTGATTCCTGCCACTCCGGCGGCGTGAGCACGCGTGCGCTGGGACCGGCCAAGTTCGTGCCCAAGACTTGGCCCGGCGCCATGACTTGTGAGAAGCCGGTCAACGTGCTCACCCGCAGTATCACCGCCGCGGCGAAGACGACCGGCAGCGGCGGCAACAACTATGTGGTGATCGCGTCCTCGCGCGACAACGAAGTCTCCTTCGACATGCCCGAGCACGGGGGCGTCGCCACCAGCGCATGGACCGAATGCATCAACGGTGCGGCCGTGGACAAGGACCACAGCGGCGCATTATCGGCGGACGAAATCCGCGAGTGCACGCAAGGCAAGATCAACAGCGCCATGAAAGGGGCCCAGGGCGTATTGCCGCACAACGTTACCATCACGGGCAATACCCACGCGATTCTGGCCTTTGCGCAGCCGGCTGCGGCCGCAGCTGCGGTCCCGATTCTGCCTCTCGTTCCCGCCCCGGCGGCTGCGGCTCCGGCTCGACCCCAGCAGGCCACCAAACCGCCGCCGGCCGCGACCCAGACGCAGGCTGCCGCACAGACGCAGGCCACCGCACAGGCGCAGGCTGCCGCACAGACGGTTGCCGATTTGTCGCCGGCGTCACCGCTTGCCACGCTTAACGACATTTACAACCGGCGCGACGACCGGCGCTCGGTCACATTCAAAACGGCCAAACCCGGCTTCAAAATCGGCAAGGACAAGGTCGAGTTCAGCGTGAGTTCGAGCCACGCGGGTTATGTCTATCTGCTGATGGTCGGTTCGGACGGCAAGACCTTCGACATGTTGTTCCCCAACGCGTTGGACAAGGATCACTACATCAAGGCCGGAGAAACGCTGGCGCTGCCGCGCACCAGTTGGGAGCTGTTGGCGCAAGGACCCGCAGGCAAGAATCATCTGCTGGTCATCGTCGCCGACGCGCAGCGCGATTTTTCCAAGGCCGGGTTGAAGCCCGCCGGGCCGTTCTCCATGATCTCCACCAACATGGCGGCCGCCAAAGACATTCAGCTGGTGAGCGTGTCTTCGGTGAGCGCGGACTCTAGCGATTGCCAGAATCCCACGACCAAGCGCAACCTGGCGGTGCAGAAGAGTTGCTCCAACGCCTACGGCGCGGCCATGACCGTGGTCGAAGAAATCGATTGAGTTTCTTGCGGCCATGCTCAGCATCGCGCTTGGCGGCGCTTGCGCCGGAATCAGCCTCAGTCCGGGCAGCAGTTTTCAATTGATCGCCGCTTCGGCGGAGAGCAAAGAGGCGGTGCTTGATAGCCTACTGGGCCAGGTCAGAACCTGTGTCGTCAGCGCCGATGGCGGCCTGATCAGCAACTTGTCGGTGGCAGAGAACATCACGCTGCCGGCGGAGTTTCATCGCGTGGGCAGCGCAGCGGACCGGGCGTCGCGCTTACGCGAATTGACCGGGCGCTTCGGTGAAGACGGGGTGGCGATTCGAGCCCTGGAATATGCGCACCCGGCGCAACTGTCCCCGTTGCAAAGGCGCCTGGCCGGGTTTCTGCGCGCGATGCTGATGGAGCCGAAACTGATGGTGTTCGATTCGTTGCTGGAGGGAATCAGTCGCGCGAATGCCGCCAAGCTGCGTGAATTCAAACGCGTATTTCATCTATATTTCCCATTTCGGCATGTGGCGTTTGTCAATTTTGCCGACGAACCGCTGCTGCAAGGTCTGATCGACCATACCTATCACCTGTAGCGCACATCCGGAAACACCGAGCACCGATCATGGATCTCGATAGCGTCCCGCAACGCAAGCTCCGCTGGCAGGCGCTCTGGTTCGTGCTCGCGGCGCTGCTGCTGTTGGGTGCGCTGCTAGGGGGGGTTGCGTGGAAGCAGGGTACCTTCGCCAAGACGACGCAGCTCTTTTTCTTCGCCAAGTCGGCCGACGGCATGAACAAGGGTATGGCGGTGAAGTTCCGCGGCTTTCGCATCGGCACGGTGGAGGAAATCTCGCTCGAGCCCAACGGCAGCGTCAAAGTGCGCCTGCTCATAAACAGCGCCCACACCCGTTTCGTGCCACAGGATTCCACGGCGCATCTGACCAAAGAGGGAATGATCGGCGCAAGCATCATCGAAATTGAAGCGGGCGCGACCGGTGCGAGCCCGGTGGCCAACAACGGCGTACTCGCTTTTACGCGCTTGCGCGACTTCAATAACATCGCGGAGGAATTGGCCGGCCAGATCCAACCCATTCTCAACGATGTGAAGAAGATCACCGTCATGGTCAACGATCCTGACGGCGAATTGCGCCAGACGATCAAGAACCTCAACACGCTGTCGGCGGCGTTGCTCGAGACGCGTCAGGAATTGTCGCACCTGGTGCAGAACACGGACCAGGGCCTGGATAGGACTTTTGGTCGGCTGGACACCGTGATCGGAAATGCCGGCGAACGGCTGGACCAGGTTGGCGCCAGCCTCAAAACGCTGAATGAAAAATTGCCCGATTTGATGCTGAAGGTGGACACGTCCCTCGACAACGCGCGGGCCGCGACCGCCAATATCAAGAAAATCACCGAAGAGGGCGTGGAACAGGTGCCGGGAATTTTGCGCGATGGCAAAGCGGCCGCGGAGGATACGCGTGAAGTTCTGGGCGGAGTGAAGAATTCCTGGTTGGGGCGCAGCTTCGTGCCGGCGCCGACTGAAACCCTGATTCCCCTGGATAGCCATGATAGCGGCAGCGTATCCGGCAAGTAGGCGCTCAGGTCCTGCCCAGCGAGCGACGCGTGCGGGCTCGGCCTGGTCATGCGTACTGGCGATTCTGCTACTCGCTGCCTGCGCCGGTGCGCCCAAGGATCCGCAGAACGCGCGCCTGGCGCAGGCGGCCGACTACAACCGGCGCGGCGAGGCTGCGCTCAGACAGGGCGATCACCGCAAAGCGCTTGCCTTGTACGAGGCGGCGCTGCGAATCGATCTGTCCGTCGAGAATCTGGACGGCGTCGCCATCAATTCCATCAATCTCGCGCGTCTGCACCAAATGCTCGGTGAAAATGCGCGCGCTCACCAACGGCTGGACGCGGTGCTTGGCGGCGGAGAGATTTTTTCGCGTGAATATATCGCGGCAGCGCGGCTTCGCAAGGCCATGTTGTATCAGGCTGCGAACGATTTGGACGCCGCCGCTTCATGGGCGGCGCAAACGGCGGACCTGTGCCGGGACAGCGCCTGTATCTGGCAAGGTACGCTGCTCAATTTGCGTGCGCGTCTGGCGCTCGCGCGGGGCGACTTTGCCGCGGCTTTGACGCTTGCCGGGCAGGCGCTCGGCGTCAATCGCGGCCGCGATGCGCGCGAAGAGGCCGCAAATTCACTGCGGCTGCAGGCTGAGGCGCGCATCGGGCAGAAAGAATTCGCGGCGGCGCTGGCGCCGCTGGACGAGGCGCTGGCACTGGACAAGGCGCTGGGCCTGCCTGAGCGCATCGAGCAGGATTTGCAACGTTTGGCCGACGCCCATGCTGGGCTGGGCCATGTGGACGAGGCGCGCGCATTGCGCACACGCGCCGCGCGGGTCGCGAGGCAAGAAATGAAGATCGATTGAAAGGCCATTTCAGTATTACCGAAATGGCTTCTAACGCTGGGGAGTATGAAGGGCTAAGGCAGGAGTGGGATCCGTCCTTTCCCGCCCGGATCCCTTCATATCGGAATAGGCACTACCGCTAATCATTGGAGCAAACGATGAAATTTCGTATGTCTGTAGTCATGTTCTTGGCGTTGAGCCTCGTATTTTCCCCGCAGGTCTGGACGCAGGAGAAAACCGAACCGCCGCCGACTGGCCAGGCGCCGCAGGTCGAGCCCAAATTCATCTGGGGCCTGCTCATCAATCTTGCCATCGGCCAGCTTGCCTCGATGGCATTTACCCCGTTCAAGGACTGGCTGGTGAAGAAGATGATGTCAAACTTGCAAGATGGCCTGGTAGCCAGCGCCGCACGCTTGCTGTCGAAGGACTCGGGTGCGCGCATCGTCGATGCGAAATCGCCTGGCATTCTGTCCAAGGATGCGGTCAATACCACCACCCAGGCTCCGACTACGCCCCTAAGCGTCACGAACGGCAAGGAGAACTACCAGGCCGCGCAGGTCTCGATCGGGGTGGCCGACCCGGACGGCAAACTGACTTTTCGTCCGATCAGCCAGGGATTTCGCACCGGCGAACGCATCAAGCTGCATGTCATCGCCACCTTCAATGGCTTGATGATGGTCGAGAACATCAATCCCAAGCGCGAGCGCAAGCAGATCTATCCCGCGGAGCGCACGAAAGTGGTTGAGATACAAGCGGGAAAGGAAACGCTGATCCCGCTGGGCGACGACCAGTATTTCGAATTCACCAAAGCCACCGGCGAAGAGCAGCTGGTGATTACCTTGCGCGACGCGCGCGCCGAGGGCGCGGCAAAATCGACCGCCAAAGTCAGTCGCAAAGACGAACGCTATGGCTCGCAGTTCGTGCAGGAAGTGAAGCCGAACACCTATCCGTCGCTGACCGAAGCGATCAAACTGGTGCATTACTAGACGCAGCGAGCGCACGTGCGCGCTTTCCCTACCGAAAAACTCCGACTCGTT
>Ga0334722_10007117_pt1 | contig 10911 bp, 7 predicted proteins | sample C3_bottom_MG_FD_207210 | JGI IMG/M metagenome (GOLD analysis project Ga0334722, IMG submission 207210) | Sediment microbial communities from Yellowstone Lake, YNP, Wyoming, USA - C3_bottom | ecosystem: Environmental > Aquatic > Freshwater > Lake > Sediment | place: USA: Wyoming | collected...
GATGATGCGGCGCTTCTTCTCGGGGTCGATGGCGCCGTCGAGCGCCGCGAGGAACTCGTGACTCGCGTCGACGAAATGCAGATTCTGATCGAGCCCGAACTGCCGGAACGTCTCGATGACCGCCCGGCTTTCGCCGGATCGCATCAAACCGTTGTCGACGTGCAGCAGGTGCAGGCGGTCCGGCCCCACGGCCATGCCCAGCAACCGCGCCGCGACGGTCGAGTCCACGCCGCCGGACGCCAGCAGGAAGACCGACTGATCGCCCACCTGCGCCCGGATCTGCTCGACTCGCTCCTCGACGTAGCCTTCCATCGTCCACGACGGCTTGCACCCGCAGATGTCGAAGATGAAGTTGGCGATCATCGCGCTGCCGTGGACGGTGTCGTCCACCTCGGGGTGGAATTGCAGCCCGTAGCGGCGGAGCACCTTCGATCCGATGGCGGCGAACCGGTGGGGCGGCTCGTTGCCGCCCAGGGCCGTGAATCCCAGTTCCTCGAAGCCGGGACCCACGCTGGTGACCGAGTCGAAATGGCTCATCCACACCCGCTCGACCGGGCCGAGCCCCTTGAAGATCGGGGCGTTGCCGACAATCCGCATGTCCGCCGGGCCCCATTCACGGCCGCCGTGAACGACGGTACCGCCGTAGTGCTTGGCGATCTCCTGGTGGCCGAAACAGAACCCGACGATCGGGACATCGAGGTCGTAGATGGCCTTCGTGTAGGCGGAATCCTCGCCGTGCGAGGACAGGCTCGGGCTGCCGGACAGGATAATGCCCTTGTAGGGGCGGAACGCGTCGATGGGATCGTCGGGCTGGCGAATCTCCGCCAGCACCTGCAGGCGCCGCACCTTCGTCGCGATCAGGTGGGCGTACTGGCCGCCAAAGTCGACTACGGCAATGGCATCGTGCTGCATGGGCAATTCAGTCCTTGTCACTCGAGTCCGGAGGCAAGATCCGCCATGAGGTCTTCGACGTCTTCCAGTCCCACCGACAACCGTACGAGGCCGTCGGTGACGCCCTGCGCCAGACGGGCCTCGCGCGACACGACGCTGTGGGTCGTCGATGCCGGGTGCGTGATGAGCGATCGCGTGTCTCCCAGGCTGACGGCGAGGGAGCACAGGCGCACGGCGTTCATCAGGCGTGCGCCCGCCTCGACGCCGCCCTTCAGATCGAAGCACACCATCCCGCCGAAGCCGCCGGTCATCTGGCGCTTCGCGAGGGCGTGCTGAGGATGAGACGGCAGGCCGGGATAGCTGACGGTGGCAACTGCCGGATGCTGCTCCAGCCACTGCGCCAGGCGGAGGGCATTCGCGTTGTGCCGTTCGACGCGGAGCGGCAGCGTCTGCGTGCCGCGCAGCATCAGGTACGCCGAGAACGGCGCCATCATGCCGCCGTAATAGCGCAACGGTTCCGTGCGGCAGCGCTCGATGAACGCCTTCGCGCCGACGACCAGGCCGCCCACCGCGTCGCCATGGCCGCAGAAGTACTTCGTGGCGCTGTGGACGACGACGTCGATGCCGAGGTCGAGCGGGCGCTGGTTGATCGGCGAGGCGAACGTGTTGTCGCAGATCGTGACCAGGCCGGCCGGCTTCGCGAAGGCGGCAATGGCCGCGAGGTCGCACAGCGCGAGCAGCGGATTGCCCGGCGTCTCGAGGTAGACGAGCTTCGTGTCCGGGCGGACCGCCGCGCGCACATTCGCCGGGTCGGTCGCGTCGACGAAGGTCGTCCCGATGCCGAGCGAGCCCAGTTGCTCGACCATCAGGTGGTACGTGCTGGGATAGATGGCCCTGGCCGAGACCACGTGGTCGCCCTGCCTGAGGACGGTCAGCAGCGCCGACGAGATCGCGGCCATCCCGCTGGCGGTCGCGATGGCGTCCTCGCCGTGTTCCAGCGCCGCCGCGCGCCGTTCGAACGTCGCGACGGTGGGATTCGCCCACCGGCTGTAGACGAAGGCGTCTTGCTCGCCGGCGAAGATCGCCGCGCTGTGCTCGGCCGTTCCCAGGTGATACGTCGTCGCGAGGTGCAGCGGCGGCACCAGCGCGCCAGTGGAGGCGTCGGGCGATTCGCCCGCATGGATGGCGGTCGTGTGGATGCCGTAGGTCTTGTTCGTCGTCATGTGTTCCTGCCGGGCCGGCACGGAGGCCGGCCCCTGCGATCGGGCGTCTACTTGGGTTCGAGCACCAGCCGGTCCATCGCGCCGTCGTCCACCGCGCCGCGGGAGAACCGCATGGGCAGGTATTCCGCCTTGCTCCACTTGTCCAGCAAATCGGCGTAGTGCTCGCTCCAGACGTGGCCGGACTGGCCCATCGGGATGATGAACCGCGACGCGTCGAGCGACGCCAGGTCGATGATCTGCCGGTACGACGAGATGAACAGGCGATCCCGGATCGGCATCACGGGTGTCACGGTAAAGCCATCGCCGCCGCGCGGAAGCGAACGGCTGAAGAACCGCTTCAGCGTCGGCGACGCGTCGAACGGCATGTGCGGGAACGTCGCCGTGTTCACGCGGTCCCAGCGCCAGCTGGCCAGCCGCGTGCCGCCCTGCTTCGCGGCCATGCCGACCAGGGCCCGCTGCAGGGTCTGCCCCAGCAGCGTCTCGCAGGTCTCGGGCTCCACCGTCCGCACGTCGTCACACCAGGCGGTGTCCTTCGTCTGAATGACGGTGTCGATGGCCTTCGCGACGATGTGGCGGTGGGACCAGTAGTCGTCGAAGAGCTCCGGGCCCAGGTCGTCTTCGAACAAGCCGCGGGCCGTCGCCTCGTACCACGCTTCGAAGATGGCCGCCTCCGGGCTCTCCCCGGCCAGCGTGCCGTCCCAGACGCGCAGCCGGTCCATCGCCTCGCGGCTGGCCGGGTCGATCGCCCGGGCGCGAAGCAGGAAGGGGAGAACAACCTTGACCTGGGCCGAGCGCACGTCGCGCTGCATCCGCGCGACGTCGTCGACGGCAAACCGGCCGCCGGCCTCGATCATGTCGGTGATGCGCGCGGCGCGATACGGGGTCTCCCAGTTGGTCCCGAGCGGGAAGCGGTAGTTGTCCGGGACGACCTTGTTGTTCGCCGTCACCAGGTAGCCGCGCGCGGTGTTGTACGACTGCGGCCAGTCGCTCTGGTGGATGTAGCCCTTCCACTCCGTCGCGCTGGTCCAGCCCGGAACGGGACGTGAGCCGTCGGTGCCCGAGCGGACCGGGTGCGCGCCTGGCCCGTAGTAGCCGATGTTGCCGTCCACGTCGGCATAGACAAAGTTCAGCTGCGGCGCGTGCAGGGGCGCGAGCGCAGCCGTGAACTCCGGCCACGACTTCGCGGTGTCCATCCGGGCGAAGCTCTCGACCGTGTGATCGTCGGCGTCGAGACCCGTCCAGCGCAGCGCCAGCGTCGACTGCGGGTTGTCCAGCACGTCCGAGATGATCGGCCCGTGTCGCGTGATGCGGACGCGCAGGGGCACATCGGCCTGGCCGCGCACCTTGATGAGGTCGCGGAACACCGTCATCGGCTCCCACTGGCCGTCGAACTCCGCCTCATTCCGCATGTTGACGTGTTCGATGAACAGATCCTCGGAGTCGCCGAGCAGCGCCGTGATGCCCCACGCGATGCGCTGGTTGTGGCCAATCAGGATGCCAGGCATGCCGGGCATCGACGCGCCAATCACGTCCAGTTGCCCGCCGGAGATGTGGGCGAGGTACCAGTGCGAGGGGGTCTGGCCGCCCAGGTGCGGATCGTTCGCGAGGATGGCCTTGCCCGTCGTCGTGTGAGCCGGGCCCAGCACCCAGCTGTTGCTTCCGCCCCCGATCGGCGGCGCCGGCACCACGTCAGCGAGCGACGCGGCGAGCGAGGCAAGATCGGCGAGCGTGCCCGGGTCTGCGGCCGATGCGGTCGAGCGTCCGCTGCGCCGCGGTTTCGCGGCCGGCTTCGCGTCCGGCTGCTGGCCCTTCACGGTGGATGCGCCGGTCGTGGCCGCGGCAGGTTCCGCCGTCGCGGGCGGCGGCATCGGCGCGTCGAGCGGAAGGATCACCGGGCCGTTCGGCGTATAGGCCGGCATCAGGACTCCGGCTGCCGCATCGCCGACGCGGGCGGCCAGCCGTTCGTGCAGCACCTCTTCGGCCCAGTTCATGCTCAGCAGCCACGCGAGCGCTTTCTGCCACGCGATGACGTCTTCGCCGCGCCAGGGCTCGGGCGACGTCCGGAGCAGCGCGAATTCGACCGGCAGGCTGCCGCCGCGGTGCGTCGAGACGAATGCGTTGATGCCGGCCACGTACGCCTCGATCAGGGCCCGCGTCTCGGGAGCGATCTTGGGCCACGCCTGCGTGGCCGCCCGGGCGAGGCCAAGCGTCCGCAGCAGCTTGTCGGTCTTCAGCGCCTCCGGCCCCAGGATCTCGGACAGGCGGCCCTGTGCCAGGCGGCGCTGGAAGTCCATTTGCCAGAGGCGTTCCTGGGCGTGCAGGTAGCCCAGTGCGAACAGCGCGTCCGCCTCGCTGCCGGCCCGGATGTGAGGCACCGAGTCGACGTCACGGACGACTTCGACGCGGCCCCGGAGGCCTTCGATCCGGAGCGTGCCCGTGGTGTCCGGCAGCGGCGCGCGGAGGCGCCAATAGACGAACGCCAACCCGCCGAGCACGACGACGGCCACAGTCAGGCCCAGGCGCCAGGACCAGCGGCGGACGGCGCCGCGAGAGGAGGAGTTCGAGTGTGATGAAGCCATAGTTGGATGTCGTTCTATCTTACCTTTCCTTCGCCCGCTTGCTGCCGCTTCCAGTAGTAGTAAACGGGCACGCCCAGGCCCAGGAAGAGCAGCCCCGCCCAGGCCTGTTCAGGCTTTGCGATGAGCGTCATCGCGACGAACCAGACCGACGTTCCCACGAAGAACAGCGGCACGAGCGGGTAGCCCGGCACGCGGTACGGCCGTTCGGCGTCGGGCATCGTCCGCCGCAGCACGATCACGCTCAGGCCGCCCAGGGCGAAGAAGATCCAGTCGGTGAAGACCACGTACGAAATCAGCTTGTCGAACGTGCCCCAGAACAGGATCAGCACGACGGCCCACATCGACTGCGCCATGATCGCGAAGGCCGGCGTCTGGAACCGGGGATGGATTTCGGCCGCCTTGCGAAAAAACACACCGTCGGCAGCCATCGCGTAGTAGATGCGGGGGGCCGTCAGGGTGTAGATGCCCACCACGCCGAACGTCGAGATGAAGATGGCCATTGAGATCAGGCTGCCGCCCGTCGGGCCGAGGACGGTGCTGACGGCGTCGGCGGCGACGCGGGGCGAGGCGGCCATTTGCGCCGGCGTCAGCAGGAACATGTAGGCCAGGTTGGCGGCCAGATAGAGCGCCGTCACCGAGCATGCGCCGATGATCATGGCGCGGGGAATCGTCCGTTGCGGGTTCTTCACCTCCGCGGACGCGTAGGTCGCGTGCTGCCAGCCTCCGTACGACCAGAGCACGCCGACCATCCCGAGCGCGAGCGTCGACCAGAGCCCCGCTGGCAGCGTGCCGGTGGCCCACGTGAAGTCGGTCGTGCGGGGCGAGCCGAAGATCAGGCCGATGGCCACCAAGCCGAGGATTCCGGCGAGTTTGAGTCCGGTGAAAACGTCGGAGAAGATGGCACCCGCCTTGACCCCGACCACGTTGACGCCGGTGAGGACAAGCAGCCCGGCAATCGCCGCGATCTTCGTCCCGGCCGCGCCGAGCGGCACGAAGAACCCCAGGTAGGTGGCGAACGCCACGCTCAGCGCGCCCAGGCCCCCGGCATTGACCACCAGGAAGTACGCCCAGCCGAAGAGGAATGCCGTCAGCCCGCCGAAGGCCTTCCGCAGAAACGCGTACTGGCCGCCCGCGCCAGGAACCAGGGCGGCGGCTTCGGCGAACGTCAGCGCGCCAGACAGGGTAATCAGGCCCCCGAGCACCCAGACGGCGACGATCAGCCACGGGGCCATCACGTCGCGGGCGATTGTCGCGGGTGTGAGGAAGATGCCCGATCCGATGCTGCCGCCAATCGCGACGAGCGTCATGTCCAGCAGCGTCAGACTGCGCTTGAATTCGGCCATGCACGTCTCCGGTTTGCGTCATCCTAGCCCGAAACCCTCCCGACATCAGACCTGCTACCTTTGTGCCCGCATAAAGGTAGCAGGTCTGATTTCGGGGGAGCGGGACTGATTACAGTTTTGAGGGGTATGAGCGCTGTCATATGGCGGGTGTGGGGAGCCGGATATGATGGCGATATGGCCCTGCGTGACATCATCTGCATCGACGAGGAACTCTGTGACGGCTGCGGCGAATGCGTCCCGTCCTGCGCCGAAGGGGCGCTCAAGATCATCGACGGCAAGGCCCGCGTGGTCGCTGACGTGCTTTGTGACGGGATGGGCGCCTGCGTCGGCGAATGTCCGACCGGCGCGCTCAAGGTCATCCAGCGCGACGCACCGGAGTTCGACGAGGCCGCGGTGGCGGCCGTGATGGCGCGGCATCAACCGAAGCCCTCGCCCGCAGTTCCCGCCGTCTCGCTCTTCGTCCGGCCTGCGGACCGGGCGGCGGCACAGGGAGGGTGCCCGGGCAGCCGGGTCCAGGTCTTCGCGAATCCCGAGGCCCCGGCGCGTCCTGCCGCCTCCGTCTCGCGGCTTCGTCAGTGGCCGATTCAGCTCCACCTGGTGCCGCCGACGGCGCCCTTCTTCCAAGGGCAGCATGTCCTTCTGGCCGCGGATTGCGTGCCAGTGGCCGTTCCGGACTTTCAGACCGCATTCCTGACGGGCGGCGGCCTGGCAATTGCCTGCCCGAAGCTCGACCAGCACCTCGACGTCTACGTCGAGAAGCTGACGGCCATGATTGACCAGGCCGGGATTGAGTCACTGACAGTGGCCATCATGGAGGTGCCGTGCTGTTCGGGCCTCGTCCGCCTGGCCCAGCAGGCCATTGCGGCGGCGAGCCGCAGCATCCCCCTCCGGTTGGTCCGGATCGGGATCCGGGGAGACGTCCTCGACGACGTGCCGGTCTAGCCCCGGAGGGCAGGTCTGAGCCACAATCGTAGGGATGACCGACGACCAGCTCAGCCTGTTCGAGCACGAAACCGGCGGCCAGAAGCGCCGGGGGCGCGCCGCCTGGCCGTCGCCCGGCTCGGCGCTCGAGCAGCGCTATGAGCGGTTCCGGGTGCTGGCCGCAAGCCTGCCTCCCACCCTCCACATGGGAACGAGTTCCTGGGGATTCCCCGGCTGGCAGGGCATCGTCTACGCCCGCAAGCGCAGCGCGTCAATGCTGGCGAAGGAAGGGCTGCACGAGTACGCGCAGCACCCGCTGTTGCGGACGGTCGGAATCGACCGCAGCTATTACGGCCCGGTGCCGGCTGAGGACCTGCAGCGGTACGCGGAACAGCTTCCCGATGGGTTTCCGTGCTGCGCGAAGGCGCCATCTTCAGTCACCGCGCCAACCATCCAGGGCCTGGGCCGCCACACGCCCAATCCCGATTACCTGTCGGTCCCGCGCCTGCTCGCGGAGTTTCTGGAGCCGCTCGAACGGTGGTTCGCGCCGCACTGCGGTCCGGTCATCCTCCAGTTCTCGCCGCCGGTCGGCTCGAAGCACACCGACGCGACGCCATTCATCGAGGCGCTCGACCGGTTTCTCGAGCCGTTGCCCAGGTCGTTCCGCTATGCCGTCGAGATTCGGGACAAGTGGGCCCTGACGGCCCCTTACCAGGCCGTGCTGGCACGGCACGGCTGCGCGCACGTCTACAACTACTGGTCGGCGATGCCGACTCCCGGCGCACAGGCGCGGACGGTGTTGCCCGAGGACCAGCCGTTCGGGATGGTCCGCCTGCTGCTGCCTCCGGGGAAGTGGTACGAAGACCAGCGCCAGGTGTTCGCGCCGTTCGACAAACTGGTGGAACCGGACGAGGAGATGCGGCGCGACGTGCTCGATATCGTCCGGCGCGCCGTGGCGGCCAGCCGGCAGGTGTTCCTGCTCGTCAACAACAAGGCCGAAGGGTCGTCGCCGCTGACGATCGAGGCGCTCGCCGAGCGCTTCGTGGCCGAGAAGACACCCCGATAAACGAACCGGGCGGGGCATCGGAGCCCCGCCCGCCAATTCCCGCCGAGACGCGGCCCGCCGCCGGGCCGCGGCCAACCCTACCGGAGGACCCAGCGCAGGCCGCCCCAGAACATGTAGTTGTTCTCGATTTCGGCGATCTTGCGCAGGAACACTCGTCCTTCACCCACGAAGTACATCCGGCTGTGCTTGCCGTTGGTCCACAACTGGTGACCGAACTGCACGCCGACCGACGGAGTGAACCAGCTCGAGTGCGTCAGGTCCCAGGCTCCGAAGTTGAAGCCGAAGTAGTTCTTCTGGCTGACGCTGTACTTGTTGAGTTCGACTTCGGCGAAGAGCGACGTATAGCTCGACTTCTCGAAGTTATAAGCGAATCCGACCGCCGGGTTGATCTTCGTCGTGTCGTTGACCTTCAGTTCGGCGCCGAACTTGAGGCCCGCGAGGGGCGAGCACAGCGACGCGGTGGCTCCTTCGCCCGCGCGCAACCGGCGTTCCTTGCCGAACAGCGGCGAGAAGAAGAACTTGGCCTTTTCGAGACGGTCGAATTCCCGCTTCTCGGCGTCCGCCTTTTCCTTCGCCATCCGTTCGGCTTCCGCCTTCTCGCGCGCGAGGCGCTCGGCGTCGGCCTTCTCCTTGGCGAGGCGGTCGGCCTCGGCTTTGGCGCGGGCGGCGCGTTCGGCTTCGAGACGGGCCCGCTCCGCGGCGGCGCGCTCGGCCGCAAGCCGATCGGCCTCGGCCTTGTCGCGGGCGGCCTTCTCGGCATCCAGCCGGGCCTTCTCACGGCTCGGCTCGCTCGACACCAGCGAGAGGTTCGCGCAGGGCTTCGGCAGGATGAACGTGTAGGTCCGGTTCAGGTCATCGATGACGAACATGAACCCCTGGAACGGCTTCTTGGCGCCCCACTTCATGTTGCGCAGGATATCGGTTGCTGGACCGCCGCCTCTGCGGAAAGCCATCCAGACCATCGTGCCGCCGGGCTCGAAGTCGGTCTCTTTCAACTGGGCCGGGTCGGCCTTCGTCAGGATGTCGATGACGGTCGGCGTCAACGAGGCCAGGCCGGCCTTGTCGAGCACCTGCGTGATGCCGGCCTGTGTCCGCTTCTTGGCGGCCCACACCTTGACCGACTTGAGATCCTTGAGCGGCTGGTCGAAACGGTTGACGCCTCCCAGCCTGAGCAAGGTCTTGTAGTTATCCCCACCCGCCTGGGCGGAGGCGCTGCTGGCTGTCAGCAGACTGACTGCGCCCACGAGCGCAATCATGATCGCCACGCTAGCAACGGTGCGAGAAGTACGGTGTCCTGATATCATCGCCTCACTCCAAATGGGGCAAAACTGACCAACGACTTGACCGCTGGGAGGACAAGCCGGGCCATCTCTCCAAGCCCAGCGGATTTTACACCGAACTACCCCTGATTGCGCAACGACTTACAATAGCGCGGCCCATGAAAGGCTCCGGGGTGGCTGGAGGCAATCGTGCCGGACATACAGGTTTGGCGGGTTCAGAAGGCCGGTTCGCTCGGCCGGATACGGCTCGAATCGGACCCGCCGGGCCCGGTTCAGGCGGGGCACGTTCGCGTCAGGGTGCGCGCGATTGGGCTCAATTTCGCCGATGTCTTCGCTTGCCTCGGCCTTTACTCGGCCACCCCGGCCGGCCCGTTCGTTCCGGGGCTCGAGTTCTGCGGCGAGGTTGACGCGCTCGGGGCCGGGGTCCCGGGGCCGGCGGTCGGGACGGCGGTCATGGGGCTGACCCGGTTCGGCGCCTATGCCACGCGTGTCGACGTCCCCGCGGTCTACCTTCATCCGCTGCCTGCCGGCTGGACCTTCGAGGAGGGCGCCGCGTACCCGGTTCAGGCGATCACCGCGTGGTATGCCATCCACGATCTGGGGGCGTGCAAGCCGGGCCAGTCGGTTCTCGTCCATTCCGCTGCGGGCGGCGTCGGGCTCAACGCGCTCGAGATCCTGGCGACGCTCGACGCGAGGGTGATCGCGACGGTGGGCCGGCCTGACAAGGTGGCGTTCCTCACGGGGCGCGCCGGGCTTCGGCCGGAGCAAATCATCGTACGTGACCGGCGGCGGTTCGGCGACCAGCTGGGCGACGCGCTTCGCGCCAGCGGGCTCGACGGGTTCGACCTGGTTCTCGACGCCGTGGCCGGCCCGTTTCTCAAGCCGGCCTACGCCCGGTTGCGTCCCGCCGGCCGCCTCGTGATCTATGGCTCGGCAGGCCTGATGACAGGCGGGTCGCGGCCGAACTGGCTGACGCTCGGCAGCCGCTACCTTGCGCGGCCGCGCCTCGATCCCATCCAGATGGTGACCGACAACAAGAGCGTGATGGGGTTCAATCTGATCTGGCTGTGGGACCAGTCCGCCCGGCTGGGCCAGGCGTACGCGGACCTCGCGGCGACCATCACCAGGCCGCCGCACGTCAGCGAACGGTTCGCGTTCGCGGATGCGCCCGCGGCGTTGCGCCGCCTGCAGAGCGGGGCCAGCGTCGGCAAGGTCGTTCTGGTGGTTGAACCGGACGCGAGGTGAGGCGGCGGGCGCCGCCCTCAGCCCGGCCAGCTAGCGGCGATCCCGGGGCCGGATCGCGATTCTGAGCCGCGCGTCGCCGAGGACGATGACGTCGCCGTCGGCGAGTTCCCGCTCGGTGACCCGGCGGCCGTTGACCACCGTGCCGTTCTGCGAGTCGAGATCCTTGATGGTGAATCCGGTCGGCGTGGCGGTGATGACCGCATGCTGGCGTGACATCCCGCGGCTCTCGAGGCGGACGTCGTTGTCAGTGTCGCGGCCAATCCTCGCGACCGCACCCAGCGCGTAGTCGGCGCTGTCAGGTCCGTCGCCGTCCACGTGCAGCACGGCGCGTTTCCTGGCCGGGTTTTCGCCCGGTTCCAGCCG
>Ga0334722_10007118_pt1 | contig 10910 bp, 7 predicted proteins | sample C3_bottom_MG_FD_207210 | JGI IMG/M metagenome (GOLD analysis project Ga0334722, IMG submission 207210) | Sediment microbial communities from Yellowstone Lake, YNP, Wyoming, USA - C3_bottom | ecosystem: Environmental > Aquatic > Freshwater > Lake > Sediment | place: USA: Wyoming | collected...
GATCCTGCCGCGGATAGAAGCGCACCCAGAGCAGGCGCGAGTACCCGAGCACGACGATCAGCGCGTAGCGCATGCCCCATGGGAATCGGCAGTACGCGAAGTCGACCTGCGCCTGGTGACCGGGCGGGGTCTCGAAGCGCACGACCGGCGCCGGCACGGGCGGCGGGCGCAGCGTACGCACGTGATCGCAGAGCAGCGTGTAGCCGCCGGTGTAGCCGGCGCCGCGACACTCCGCGAAGAGGCGCCGGGCACTGAGCCGCGGATACTCCGCCAGCCGTTCGGCGATCAGCGGCTTCACCGGATCCAGCTTCATCGGGACCGGTGGGCGTGGCCCGTAGCGGGCGGTGATCACATCCAGCTCGGTATCCAGCAAGCCGTCTGCGATCCAGCGTTGCAGGGTCTTGCGATGGATGCCAAGTTCACGGGCCGCCGCGCTCTGCGTGCGACCCTCCACTTCTACCAGGTGGCGCAGCAGCATGCGCTCACGGACTCCGTACATGCGGGCTCCCACAGGAGGGACGCCCTAGAATGAGCCGAAAAGGCGTGGGCCGCAGGGCGGCCCGCCCAGGATCAGACCTGGGACATTTTCGACCGTACGAAGTGGGAAGTATTCAGCCGGTAGCTACACATCGGTACGAGACTTCCGACCGGCGCGTCCGACAACCGTGCTTTCGGCGTGGTTTGCAGTCTCGGCTTCATAGTTCGCTGCTCAGTTTGAAGGCTTCAGAAGGCCGCCTCGCGATCAGCCAGCCCATGGGTAGCGATTCACTGTAGTTGTACTGTAGTTCGATGCAGAAATGCCGTCTCTTCGCCTGTGACACCTTGTCCGGAACGTGCGTGGTGTGTCTCTGAAAAGGTGACAAGATGTCTTGATCGCGATGGCGCTAGTTCACGCCTGGAAAGTGTGTGTACGTCAAAAGCGTACCGTGGGTTCGAATCCCACCCTGTCCGTTGGAACGTAAAGGCCCCGTCTGCGGTTGGCGCAGGCGGGGCCTTGCGCATCTCCTGCGCGGCGGCGGCCAGGTTGCGGGCGAACCGTCCTGCAGCCTTTATCTTCTGGCCGGACGAACCGTGACGCGCACCATCTTTCCGACCGCCGGCCACCGTGCGCCGAACTCCGCGTCGGACATTGCGCGGACGGGGAGCCTCTCGGGGTCCCCCGCAAAGGCGACCGCCTGCCGCACCCCCTGGTTACGACCGAGCCCGGGCTCTTCATTCACTTCGGTGCCGGCGTCCCAGAGCGACAGCTGACCCGTGATATCGCCGTTCACCGGGCGCCGGTTTGCGTCAAACAGCACGACTCCGTCCGATCCGGTGGCGATGAGTCCATCGTTGGATTGGCCGATCATCGATGCCAGGGAAAGACGGTCACCAGGGCGCGCGTCGATCGTGAATTCATAGTAGCGTCCGGACTGCAGCATCCCGGAGCTGTCCGGCTGGCCGGCGGTCGCCATCGGCTTGCGCGGGTTCATTCCGCCTATCGTGATCAGCGGAATCATCGACTTCTCGAACGCCCCAGCGCGTCGCACGCCCGCGACGCGCCCCAGATTTGCCGCGAAGTCGCGCGCCAGCCCCGCCTCGGCGAGCCCTTTCAGGCCGAGACCGGGTTCGAGCTGCCCGGGCGTGAAGATCGGGTTGCCGCCGGTGTGCACGGCCCACACGCCAGCGGACAGCGGGATCGCGACGGTGCGTCCACTGGAGAGCTTGAGCGTCGAGGGCTTTGACACATTCTCGAATCGCACCGTAAACGTGGTGACCTCAGCGTCGCCGCCGCCCCGCGCGGCCGACTGCGCCCCCGCGGCGGTGGCAATGCCGACTGCCGCGCACGACAACGCGACCGCGACCGGCGCGCGATGCCCTACCACATCAGCCGGACGCCGGCCGCGACCGGAATCATCCCGCCACGCTGCTTCGCTCGTCGCGCTTCCATGTACCGACTCTCGACGAACCATCCCCGCGTGCCAGTCTGGAGGAGCAGTCCACCGCCCACCTGCCACGCGAACGACGTGGCATGGCCCTGGTATTGCGCGATTAGCACGCCGGCGTCGGCCAGCGCATAGGGCACGACGATGCCAATGGCAATGGGCGTCAGCATGACGCCGCCCATCAGGCTCGTCGCGGACGCGGTGCCTCCTTCCATGCCGTGCACCGCGCTCCGGCCATAGGTGCCCCCCACGCGAAGGTTGACGATTCCGCCGCTGAGCGTCACGCCTCCCATCGCCTGTGTGAACCAGCCGTTGCGCATCGCCTCCGACGAAACTCCGGTCGGGAGTGAAACGCCGGCGCCGAGGTTCAGGAAGTGCCCCTGTTGCGCGGCGGCGCGTCGCGGCCATGCCGCGCCGGCCGCGGTCAGGCCGACCCACACCAGCCCCATCGTCCAGCGACGCACGGGCGTCATCGGGTTCCCCGGCGGGGCGGCTTGTATTCGGGATAGCAGTCTTCCGTGTCACTGCCGCTCACGGGGCGGACTTCGCCGCCATTCATCGGAACGGCGTACACGTGCATCATCCCGCCCGTCGCCCGGTTGCTGCAGAAGAAGACCTCGCGGCCATCGCTCGACCACGTGGGATTCATGTCCGTTGCCGTGGTCTGGCTCACCCGCATCTGGCCGCTGCCGTCGGCATTCATGACGTAGATGCCGTTGTCCATTCCGCCTCCGGACGCCGGGCGCCAGACCTCAAACGCGATGTGCGTCCCGTCGGCGGACCAGGCCGACCGACCATTCGACTTCTGGGTCGTGAGCTGTCGGACGTTGCTGCCATCGGCGTTCATGGCGAACACCTGCCAGGCGCCGCCGTTGCGCGTGGAGGCGAAGGTGATCGTGCCGCCATCGGGCGACCACCGCGGATATTCGTCGTCCGTGCCCGCGGTCAACCGCTGCACGTTGCTGCCGTCCGCGTTCATGACATACAGGGACGTCTCGCAGCAGGCGTTCGGGGCCTGGATGTGCCGATTGGACTGGAAGACGATGCGGAGGCCGTCAGGCGACCAGGTCGGGCTATACTCGAGCGCCGTCGCCCGGTTGCTGAGGTTCCGCGGATGGCCTCCGTCAGCGTCGATGGTGTAGATCTCCGCGCGAATGTCCGAATCTTCCGCGAACTTCGCGTACGCGATGTGACTGCCGTCCGGGGACCAGGCCGGCGACCACGCCCTCCCGTGCGTCGTCAGAGGGCGAAGGTTCGTACCGTCGGAGTTGACCGCGTAGATGTCCGCGCGCAGCCACGTTGCATCGGGGGACCGCAGGAACAGCAGGCGCGGTTCCGCTGGCGTGGGGTCGAAGCAGACGGGCATGAACGGGTCGCCCGCCGCGCAGTGGTCCGTCGAGGTGCATGCCGCGAGGAGCAGGAGCGGCGCGATGCCGCTCACAACGCATGCCAAACGGATCGATCGCCTATGCGCCACGCGCTACCTCGCAGGCACCAGCGGTGACGCGAGCGATGTCGCGCCGTGGGGAACGAGCGATAACTCAGTCGCTGGGCCGCAACTCTGCACCGCCCCATCGGGAAGTCAATAGATATGCAAAGAGGCTTGAATCTGGATGCTTCTTGTCTGGAATGCGGTGTGGCGAAGGCCGCCGTCGCACGACACACCTTGAGGCGGGCGCTGCACGATCTGCGTCACACGTTGGCTGGCGCGACCGCCGGGCTCACCGTACGTTCGCACCACTGCGGATCCTTTCGCCCGCCCGACGTTGTGACATGCGCCGGGCGGTCAGGAATCGAAGTCTGCGTGGTGCACACACCGCCGGGAGCTCGAAATGAACCGCATGGGCATGCAAGGCTTCATGCTGGCCGCTGCCGCCTCCGCAGGATCGCTGGCCCACGCGCAGTCGGTGAATCGACGTGTCGCCGACATACCATCGACACGCTTCACGATGCGCGTCGAGAACGTCTCCACGCCCAGGACGCTGCGGTTGCCGAAGGGCGGGGGCCTGGACATGCCGCTCTCCGCCGGTGTGTGGGCGGTGCACACCGGGGAGAACCCGATTCTCGTGCCGGGCCAGCTTGAACCCGGCCGCGGACTCAAGGGACTCGCCGAGGCCGGCATGGCGGACGGCGTTGACGCCAGGCTCGGCAAGGTGCCGGGGGTGAGAAGTCACGGCCTGATGGACCAGCCGATGATGCGACGCCCCGCCAAGGGGGCGGCGTCGATGGGGATGGCGGCGATGGCCGACGGGGCAGCGCTGATGCCGACCGGCGACGCGATGCTGATGACGGGCGCCCTCGTGGAGGCCACCTTCGAGGCGCGTCCCGGCGATCGACTGTCCTTCGCGTTCATGCTCGGGCATTCCAACGACGGGCTCATCGGCCCGGGGGCCAGCGGGATCGCGCTGTTCGATGCCAGCGGGCGTGCCGTCAAGGGCGACGTCTCGTCAGCGCTCGGGCTCTGGGACGCTGGTACGGAGGTGAATGAAGTGCCCGGCGTTGGACGCAACCAGGGGATGAGGCAGGGAGCGGCGAGTGCCGGCGATCCGGAGCGCCGCCCGGTGCGCGCGATGTCGGAGGCCGAGTTCGGCCGTCAGTGGCCGGAGGCGCGTCGCATCATGCGCGTCACGCTCACGCCGCGCACACCGTAACGCCGGTGTCCGCCGCGGAACTCACCGGTGAGGTGCTGGCCGGGCGCTATGAACTGCGTGAGGTCATCGGACGCGGCGCCGCCGCCGTGGTCTACCGGGCACTCGACCGCAAGCACGCGCGGGATGTGGCGGTCAAGGTGCTGCGGGCCGAACTGACGCAATCACTCACCGCCGACCGGTTTGTCCGCGAGATCGGCATTGCGGCGGCGCTCACGCATCCGCACATCCTGCCGCTGTACGACTCCGGCGAGGAGAACGGCCGATTCTACTACGTGACCCCCTTCATCGAGGGAGAGTCGCTGCGCCAGCACCTCGAGCGCTCGCCGCAGTTGCCCCCGCAGGAGGCGGTCGTTCTCGCCCGCGCGCTGGCGTCGGCCCTCGAATGCGCGCACGCGCACGGCATCGTGCATCGCGACCTCAAGCCCGAGAATGTCCTGCTCGTCTCGGGACAGGCGCTGCTCTCCGATTTCGGCATCGCGCAGGTGCTGCGCCCGGCGGCGGGCCAGCCGCGGTTCACGCTCACGGGCCTCGTGGTGGGGACGCCGCAGTACATGAGTCCGGAGCAGGCGGCGGGAGACGGCGCGGCCGACGCGCGCTCCGACATCTACAGTCTCGGCTGCATGTTGTACGAGATGCTGGCGGGCGTCGCGCCGTTCGAGGGCGACTCGGTGCAGGCGATCATCGCGCGCCGCTTCACGGAGGTCGCCCCGGACGTGCGCGAGCGCCGCGGGGAAGTGCCGCGCGCCGTGGCCGATCTCGTCGCCAGCATGCTCGAGCGCGAGCCGTCGGACCGGGTGCAGTCGGCCGGGGAACTGGCGCAGCTGCTGGGGGCGGCCGAGGTGGAGTGCGCGACGCTGTCCGGATCGACGTACAGCAAGCTTGCGGGCCGCACCCTCGCGGGGACGCGGCGGCGACTGCGTCGGGCCCGCAGTCTCGCCATCGGCGGCGTGCTCGCGGCGGCGCTCGGCGGTGCGGCGTGGCTGTCGCGCGATGCGCCGTGGGTTGCCGCCCTGCTGCGCCTCGGGCCGAACGTGAAGACACTCGCCGTCCTTCCGTTGGTCAACCTCTCCGGCGACGTGCAGCAGGAGTTCTTTGCCGACGGGATGACGGCCGCACTGATCACCGACCTCACCCAGTTGCCCGGGGTCAAGGTGATTTCGCGGACGTCGGTGATGCAGTACAAGCTGATGAAGAAGTCGATGCGGGACATCGCGCACGAGCTGCACGCGGACGCCCTGCTCGAGGCGACGATGATGCGGGAGGGCGAGCGGGTGCGCATCACGGCCACGCTGGTGCGCGGGAGCGACGAGCAGAGTCTGTGGACCGAACGCTTCGACGGGCAGGCGGGACAGCTGTTCGAGCTCCAGCGCGCGGTCGGTGCCGGCGTGGCGCGCGAGATCGGCGCGCACTTCTCGCCGCAGGCGCACGTCTTCCGCTCGCCGGTGAAGCCGGAGTCGCAGCAGGCCTACCTGAAGGGAGCGTACTACGCGGGGCAGTCGCGCCTGGAAGAGGCCATCGGCTCGTTCGCGCGCGCCGTGGAGGTGGACCCCACCAATGCGCCGGCCTATGCGGCGATGTCGCGCGCCTACTACTTCCGGGCCTTCTTCGGTGAGGTCGCGCCGCAGGAGGCGTTCAGCCAGATGCGCCGGGCCGCGGCCGCCGCGCTCGCCCAGGACTCGGCACTCGGCGAGGCCCATGGGCTGATGGCCCTCGTGAACACGCACTTCGACTACGATTGGCCCGCCGCGGAGCGGCACTTCGCGCAAGCGCTCGCGCTGAGCCCGAGCAATGCCCAGGTGCATCACGACTACGCGCACTTCCTGCTGGCGATGGGACGGGGCGCCGAGTCGATCGACGAGAGCCGTCGTGCGGTAGAGCTCGATCCGGCGAATCCGATGCTCACGGCCTGTCTCGGCTGGCACAGCCTGTTCGCCTCGCGTTTCGATGAATCGCTGCGGCATGCGGCGGAGGCGCAGCGCATGATGCCGAGCTTCTGGGCGCGCATCGTGCAGGGGTGGGCCGAAGCGGGCAAGGGGCAGCGCGGGCAGTCCGTCGCCGCGATGCGGAGCGCATTCGCCCTCGAACCCACGCTCGGATTCACGCAGGCGGCGCTGGCGTATGCCCTCGGACGCGGCGGCGAGACGGCCGAGGCGCGCGCCATGCTGGCCGGCCTGCTGGCGCAGTCGCGTCGCGGGTACATCTCGGCCTACGACATCGCCCTTGTGTACACGGGCCTCGGCGAAAACGACCGCGCCTTCGAGTGGCTGGGCAAGGCCATTGCCGAACGCTCCATGTTCGTGGTGCACCTCGCGTGGGACGCGCGCCTACAGCCGTTGCGTGCGGACCGGCGATTCCAGGAGCTGCTCGATCGCCTGGCGATTCCCGGACAGGCGGCCGGTGCCTCGCGGCCCAGGACGATTGCGATGGCGCTCGCCAGTCGCGCTGGAGAGTAGCAGCACGCAGCGGCCGGGTGCTCGGCAGGCGTTGGCCGGCATTGGCGGAAACGCGCGGCGCGAGGGAAATTGGGACCCGGACGGTCGATGCCTGTCGGCCACCGCGCGCCGTGTCACCTGCCCGAGAGACCTGCATGCTGCCCTCGCTGTCTGCCGCCGCACTCCGGCGATGCGCCCTCGCCCTCTCGATGGCGATGCCGATCACCGCCGCCGTCGCACAGCAGCGCGCCGTGCCCACGCCCGAGTCGTCGCTCGGCTTCGCCGTCGGCGCCGACTTCAAGCTGGCCACGTACGACGAATCGATCCGCTACTTCCGGCAGCTCGCCGCGGCGAGCGACCGCATCCGGCTGCTCGACGTCGGCCGCACGTCGTCGGGCAAGGCGTGGACGCTGGCGGTCATCTCGTCACCCGAGAACCTGGCCAACCTCGAGAAGCTGCGCGACATCGCGCAGCGGCTGGCGCACCCGGCCGGGCTGACCGATGCCCAGGCCCGCGCGCTGGCCAGGGAGGGACGGGCCTTCGTCGACGTCAGCGGCGGATTGCATGCCTCCGAAATCGCCGGCTCGCAGCACACCATCCAGCTCGCCTACGACCTGCTGTCGCGCACCGACGAGCGGACGCGGGCCATGCTCGACAACACCGTGCTCTTCCTCTGGCCGTCGCTCAACCCCGATGGGCAGGACATCGTCGTCAACTGGTACCGCCGGAACGTCGGCACGCCCTACGAAGTGTCGCCGCTCGACGAGCTCTACCAGAAGTACATCGGCCACGACAACAATCGCGACGCGTACATGCTGAACGTCGTCGAGTCGCGCGTCGTCGCCCGCACGTGGCGGCACTGGGAGCCGCAGGTGATCTACGTGCAGCACCAGACGGCGCCGTTCCCGACGCGCATCTGGCTGCCGCCGTTCGCCGAGCCGATTGCGCCGCGCGTGCCGGGGCTGATGTCACGCGAGGTGAACACCATCGGCATGACCATCGCGCAGGCGCTCGAGACCAACGGCCAGGTGGGGGCCACCCACATGGGGCAGGGCTTCGACGCCTGGTACCCGGGCTACATCGACTACATGCCGATGCTGCAGAACATCGTGGCGTTCTGGACGGAGACGGCGCTCTACGACTACGCGACGCCGAAGTTCTACACGGTGGATGAGTTTCCGCGCGAATACCGGGACCTCCGTCCGCAGTCGCTCTACGCGAGTCCGTGGCCCGGCGGCTGGTGGCACCTGCGCGACGCCGTGGACTACATGGAGACCGCGTCGCTGGCGACCCTCGACTACGCCGCCAAGTACCGCGAAGAGCTGTTGTGGAACCGCTACCAGGCGGGACGCAACGCGATTGCGCGCTACACGAAGGAGCCGCCCTTCGCCTACCTCGTGCCGCAGGCGCAGCGCGACCCCGGCGCCGCCGTGGCCCTGCTTCGGCGGCTCGCCTTCCTCGGCGTGCGCGTCAGCGAGCTGTCGCGCGACGCGACGCAGGGCGGTGTGCGCTACCCCAAGGGCACGTGGGTGATCGCGATGGACCAGGAATACGCCGAGCTGGTGCGGCAGCTGTTCGACGTGCAGAACTACCCCGACCTGCGCGAGAGCGAAGGTGGCGCGCCGGAGCCGCCGTATGACGCCGCCGGCTGGACGCTCCCGTACCTGACCGACGTGCGCGTCGTCGAGGCGCGCGTGCCGCTGTCGCCGGAGTTCCGCGCGGCGCTGCAGGCGGTGCAGGGCAAGGCGGCCGACGCGGCGCTCGCCGACGCACCCCTCGCCACCAACGCGATGGCGGCGGGCATCGTGCCTCCGCCGGCACGGATCACCGGCGCGGGCAGCGCGCTCGCCGTCGATCCCGGGCAGAATGATGCGTTCCGCCTCATCAATCGCGTGCTCGCGGCGGGCGGCACGGCCAGCGCCGACGCCGGCCGCTACGTGTTGTCCGGCGTCGCGCCCGCGCGGCTCGAGGGATGGGCCGGCGAGCTTTCGTTGCGCGCCGAGCGCCGCGCCGGCGCCGAGGGGGCGCCGACGGCCCGGCGCGTGGCCGTCTACAAGTCCCTCGCGCCGAGCATGGACGAGGGATGGACCGAGTGGCTGCTCGACCAGTTCGAGTTCAAGTACACGATCATCACCAATGCCGACGTGCAGGCCGGCGACCTGGCCAGCCGCTTCGACGTGATCCTCTTTGCGTCGGATCGCGCGCGTACCCTGCGAGACGGCTTTGCCAAGGGGCGGGTGCCCCCGATGATCGAAGGCGGTCTCGGGGAGGCCGGCATCCGCGCGCTCGACGACTTCGTGCGCACGGGCGGGACCATGGTCGCCATGAACCAGAGCGCGATCTTCGCCATCGAGCAGCTGCACCTGCCGGTGAAGAACCTGGTGCAGGGGCTGGCCGCGAAGGATTTCTTTGCCAGTGGCTCGATCCTCGAGGTCATCACCGATCCGGCGCAGCCCCTGATGGCCGGCATGCCGGAGCGCGCGAAGGTCTTCTTCGACCAGAGCCCCGCGTTCAGCCCGACCGACGGCTTCGAGGGGACCGTGCTGGCGAAGTACGCCCGGGAAGGCTCCCCGCTGCTCTCGGGCTACCTGCTGGGCGAGAAGTACCTGCAGGGCACCGCCGCGGCGATCGACGTGAAGCACGGGCGGGGGCACGTGGTGCTCATCGGCTTCCGCCCGCAGTGGCGCGGCCAGCCGATGGGCACGTTCCGCGTGGTGTTCAACGCGGCGCTCTACGGCCGCGAAGTCGCCGATCGCGCGCGGGGCGCGCCGGGGTTCTGGGGCGCGGTGAAGAAGGGGCCGTAGGCGCGCGCGCCTACGGCACGGGCTCGGCGCACGCCGCGTCGTCGTTGGCGACGCTGTTGACGCGCGTGCCCACGCGATGCGCGGTCCAGCCCGCCGGGTCCCACGGTGCCATCAGCGCGCGGGCCTCCGCCGCGTCCGTCTCCGGGTCGAGCCACGCGGCGTACGCCGCCGGCGCGACGATCACCGGCATACGGTCGTGGATCGGCGCCATCAGCGCGTTGGGCGTGATGGTGAGCACCGTGCACGACTCGATGACCTCATCGCCCGTTCCCTTCTGCTTCGGCTCCCATCGCTCCCACAGACCCGCCAGCGCGAACGGGTCGCCATCGACGCGGTGCACGAACCAGGGCTGCTTGCGCGTCCCGCGCTCCGGCGCCTGCCACTCGTAGAATCCGTCGGCGGGAATGAGACAGCGGCGCCGGCGGAAGGCGGCGCGGAAGGCCGGCTTGTCCACCGCCGACTCGGCGCGCGCGTTGGCCAGGCGGCCGCCGATCGCCGGATCCGACGCCCAGAACGGGATCAGCCCCCACTGCAGCTGGGCCACCTCAGCGGCGCCGCCGACGTCGCGCACCACCGCGATGCGCCGGCCGGGACCCAGGTTCCAGTGCGGCGGTAGCGCGGGGCCGCGGCGCACGCCGAACTGCGCCCAGTCTATGCGCTCACTCTTGGACAGGGCGAAGCGGCCGCACATCGCTCAGCCCGCCGCCACGGGCTGCCGCGACCCGCAGATGGTGTCGAGCCGCACGAGCAGGGCGTTGATGTCCACCGGCTTGAGCAGCACGTCCTCCACCGACATGGCGCGCATGCGCGCCAGGTCGTCGTCGCGCACGAACCCGGTGCAGAGAACCACCGGCACGTCGGCATCGAGGGCGCGGAGGCGCTCGAGCGTTTCCACCCCGCTCACCGCGCCCGGCAGCTGGACGTCCAGCAGGATGGCCCGGATCTGCGCGCGGTGCGCGCCGAACTGGGCGAGCGCATGCGTGCCGTCCGCCGCCTCGAGCACCTGGAATCCGGAGAGGTCGAGCACCATGCGCAGCATCTCGCGCAGGGCGCGCTCGTCGTCCACCAGCAGGATGACCGGCCGCGCGTCGCCGGGTG
>Ga0334722_10007119_pt1 | contig 10909 bp, 14 predicted proteins | sample C3_bottom_MG_FD_207210 | JGI IMG/M metagenome (GOLD analysis project Ga0334722, IMG submission 207210) | Sediment microbial communities from Yellowstone Lake, YNP, Wyoming, USA - C3_bottom | ecosystem: Environmental > Aquatic > Freshwater > Lake > Sediment | place: USA: Wyoming | collected...
GCTAACACTTCTTCATACGTCGGAAGAGCACATTGCTCCTTCTTCAATCCAATTGTGTATCTACCAAGGCGAACAACTACCATCTCATCCGCAATACCGATCTCCCCTATCGTTTCCTTCGATACCTTAACCGCTTCGACCAGCAATCTTGCCGCAGAGCCAGAGATGCATAGCTCTTCTGGGAATTCATACGCCTCTTCGATTTCGTATCTTGCTAGCCTGTAATTGTCACTTGCGTAGAACGTCTTTCCGTTCAGTATGAACACAACATCCTTGGTCGAGTAGGTTTCTTTAGCAGCATAAACAACATGAGCGAAGGCTTCGGCAAGTTCCCTCAGATAAACTTTCTGCATATGGATATTGCTAGGAGTAAGGCGATCCACATCAATTGGTTCTGTTTTCAATTTGAATCCGACCCTTATGTTGAGTCCGCTGACTCTTATGTTATGATTGTATTCTTTGTAGATGGTTACAACTTCGTCCTCCTTCCCAACCTGTCTAACAGCATCCAGTAGGGTCTTTCTATCAACAGCGATCTTTCCATCGTCCCCGCCGGTGTGGAATTCCGTGGCAATCTCCACAAGCCCGTTCGTCCCCAGGACTTCGGTTATACCGTCCTGTGTTCTAAGGAAGACCAAGTTGGAGCGATAATAAACCCCTCTGTTCATCTTGCTCATAATTGTTAACGCTTCGGTAAGCTCTCTCACGTTAAACTTCATCATAGCAAGCCCTCCCTCTTGGTTGTCCCCTCCCGGACGGGAGGGGTTGTTTCTCATTAAACCTGCTTCTTCGTCACCAGGACAAAACCATCATCACATCTGAACGAAAGAATCAGCTGATTATTCTGCTTGTCGAATCTACCATAACATTCTGCCCTATCGTTAGCCCTAAGACGATCTACAAACACGTCCCAGGTGACCTCTGTCTTGATAACGAATTCGTTCATCTCCAGGGAGATAATCTCCTGCTCTCTGAATGTCTTTTCCAATAGCTCGACATAATCCTTAATCTTCTCGACCTTCATTTTTGCCCTCCTCTATTTCTGAGAAGTCCACATCTATAAACTCAAATTCTTCCTTCCCTTCTATCTCGGGCTCTCTATCCTGAGCCAAGGCTTGCACGAATTCCACGGAAATAAGCCCGTATTTCGACAGCATCCGCTTGAGCAGAGTTTTCTTGGCCATCGCCCAAAAATCCGTTTGCCAGGGAGAACTTGGGTTATCGAATGATTTAGAAAATCTCTTACCGTGCGCTTCTGCTTCCTCCTTTGTGATAGCGTCCCAGCACTCAAAACCGTTGACCAGCTGGAAATAGCCAATGAGCCCGATAACTTCATTACTAAGAGGCTCGCCTTGCTTCTCAATTTCTCCCGTTATCTTTTTGATGATCCGCTCGCCTTCGTAAACTTCCGTTACAGCTATCCTGCGGTATTGACCAGAGCGAAGCGCCAGCTGAATCAATCCCCGGTAGCCCAACTGAAACTGCGGAATCGTCTTATTTCCTCTTTTATATGGCACCAGGTATGCGTAACCAAGAGAACTCACAATCGGAAGCTTGAGCGCCGCTGCTTTCAAGGCCTCTCGCAGAACGTCCCCGGGGTCGCAATCCCGCAACCCTGTGTTAGAGTAAGCTTCCACGAGAGAGGCCAGGAAAGAGCCCGCCTCTTTACCCAGAGCGTCAACAAATTTCTGTTTAACGCTCGGGGTTGCTAGGAGCTGGTTAAGTTTTGCAATGTTCCCGCTCATGGTTAATCCTCCACCATCACGGTTAAGTCTTTATCGTATTCCTTCCAAGTGTATATCACTTGCCATTTTTGTTTGGCTTTCTCAATGAACGAGGGGCTTAACCGTTCTCCATCGTCCACAAGCTTAAAGAGTCGATAGAATAGCCTATCCTCGATATCCGATACGCAATCGAACAGAAGTTCTACCTTTTCCGCATAAGACATGTAATGGTAATCCTTAACAGCGTTCCATCTAGCAAAGAGAGGGTCATTCTCCATCGCTTGTTTGTATTGACTAATGAGCACAGAAAGATCATCATATTGTCGCATGAGTTCGATGATCTCGTTAGTAATCCGCATAGGCGGAACCACTTCGCACGAATGCAGATAATCCGACATGTCGTGTAAGAATTTCAATCTGTTCTTGATCTTTCGGTGTTCTGATTCTAATCTGCAAAGGTCAGGATATAAGATCTCTTTGACCAAAAGGGAAGGATGCCCATCGTGTATTTGTGGGCACAATAAGGCAGGATGCACCGGTAGCTCAGGACGCTCGGATCCTGTAAGGACAAAATCCACCGTAGCGCCAGGGATCCGCTTGTGACCCTTTGCGTCCTGGCCAGAAAGAGAATAAAGGATTGCACCGACAACGGTTGTCTTGCCTGCTCCCGTTCGGCCAATTACACGAATGTGTCTGCCTTCAGGAGCAATCTCGATGTTGGTAATGGTAAAGAAATTACGAATGTTTATGCTTTTCAATCTATACTCGGTCATACTCAGCCCCCCTTTCTGGTTTTATAGGGAGCCCGAGCGGGCTCCCGTGTTGCGGTTAACTTACGAACGCAAGACCCTGGCAGCCAATAATGGCGCCTTTTTCATCTCTGATGAAGTCATGAGGCACGACAAGGTCACGTCGAGTTTTCCGAAAGAGCTGAGCAACAAGAGCTGGGACAATGAACAAGATTTCTCCGTCTTCATCTTCCGGTGGGAGCGTGTCTTCTAAGACGAATTCTTTCCGAAAGAGCGGAATGTTCCCCGCAATCCCGATGAACTCCGTTTCTTCCTTAAGCCGCAAGGGCTGCTTGGCCGCAGGAATTTCAATAATCTCGCCCTGCAGCATGATATTCACCGGGTGCGGAGTCGTGTTAACTAACACTTTGTTCCAAAATTCGACAACCCCGAACTTCTCTTTCAAGGCTTCAACATTCACCCTTCTCATGCTTAACCCCCCCTCTCTTACTCTATGATAAGTTTCCCTAAAAGTTTATATTCTCCCCATCTTACACGCTCCTTTACTTCCTCAGAGCTACTATGCCCAAGGAAGCGAGCAACATGCTTGGCCGTGGTAGGGGAGAGTCTCCAGAAATAAGACAGCTCCACTTCTTCCCCGTTCTTGCGGGCTACCACCGTCCCGTAAGATACGAGATACTCGCCGTTGTCCGTGGTTACTACGATCTGGTTGACCTGTGGCCTATCGTTCCAATAGAACTGCTCGACTTTTTTGATCATGTTTGCCCCCTTACGATACAATAAGTTCGTCCACCAATTCATACTCGCCAGCACTAATTCTTTCCCTTACTTCCTCAGGGTCTTTACACCTAAGGAAACAAGCAACATACCTCGCCGTGGTCTGGGGGTAGTCCCAAAGGCCGGATAATTGAACTCCCTTCGACCCCTTAAAGGCAATTGGCTTGCTATAGGAGATCAAATACTCTCCTTCTTCTGTTTCGACCACGACTTGCTTAATATAAGGATGATTCTTGCGACAGAATTTAACAACTTCCTTGACCATCTTTTGCCCCCCTTTTTTCTGGTTGGTTAACGTTGCCATCTATCGTTTACATTTTCCATATAACACAATTTGAAGTTAATGTCAAGAGAAATTTTTGTGTTCGATGAAAATTTTTTCAATTGCACTGCCGCTCGATTTACCGCCCACAATTCCCGCTGCCGCTCGGTCTTATGCGCTGCCGCTCGATCTCACATCAAAGAGCTACAGGCAAGCCCCACCGAATCCGCAAGGAACAGGAGCAAGCCCAAGAGGAAGGGGCGGGGAGTCCCGCCCCGTGTAGGTTAGTCTAGACTATTGAGAGCGTCTTCCGACTCCACTTGTTCTTCTGATCCGTCCAGGTAGATGATGGATATGCCCTCAGGAGCTGCGCCATAGAGCCTGCCCGTCCGTTCCCACTTGAACTTGACAAAAGAAGAAGCCGTTAACACCAAAGCGCCTTGGCTAATGCCTAAACTGCCTCTAGGAGAGGAAAAGATGCTGTAGTAGAAAACTTCGCCAGGAGTAAGAATTTCAACTCGAGAGCCGCCCCGGTATCCGCAACGAACAAAGACGTTGAACAAATTCATGTTCCCAGGTCTGAGAACGAAATCCTTCTTCCCCTTCCGAAGCTCAACGTTGCTAAGAGGAAGCTCAATAAATACATCATCACCATCACTTTCGATAAGCTTCGGGCTTACCCAGATCAGAAAACTCGGCCTTTCATGATCTTCCGACCCGACCTTCCAAAGATAAAACTTCCTACCCTCAACTTGCCTCTCAACCAAACTAATTTTAGTCATAGCTAAACCCCCCTTTCTGGTCTATCGTCCCTAACAGGACACTTGCCTTATAGCACAACAGAAACTTCTTGTCAAGTGTTTTTTGAATGGGAATGAAAAATTTTTGTGGGGAATGTAAAATGCGAAGGGAAGAAGTGAAACACAAAGTGAAGCAGGAGAAGTGTAACAATGCAAAGGGAAGAACGCTCGTTGGCCAACAGCTTAACCCCACGCCGAAATTGTATTCCCCGATCGATAACCTATCTACTAATCTCTCCCCTTTGCAAAGAAAGGGAAACTTTCGTCATAGAAATTACTCTCCCATTTAGTCAAGAGAAAGACGTTAGTATAGATATAGGGGATGATTTTTAACGTTGCTATTTTCTTGACAACCGTAGGACGCCTTAGGGAATACTATGTTCGTATGTTGGACAAGTCAACACGCACAACCCAAAAACCCAGAAAAACCAATAGGTCAACCCCTTCGTGTCAAGAGCCGACAACCACTATCTTGTCACTTTACCAAGTGGTAGGTAAGTCTAAGTGATTGATTATATTGAAAATCGATAATGGACGAGAAAGAGGACATCGAAATTTCATCGAACCCCTATAAACCCCGGGATTTTTGAGAAAATTAAGGGTGCAAAATTTTTTTGCAGGTCGTCTAAGTATCCGTAATCGTTGTAATATTCCAATTGAGTAATTTGATAGCAATTCTCAAAAACCAAAAAATCGAACTTGACACCGTGTGGGACGTTGATTTGTCTAGGCTCGCAGGTAGGTCAAGGAAGCAGAAAATGAGCGATTATAATTTGTAAATGATAATCATTATCAAGAAGCTTAGGAAGCAAGGGATCATCTAGGCTCATCGATGCGCTATGCCGAATCTACCGGTAGCTATTTCGTATATTCTTGATAATCATTCTCAACAACAGCTGGTATTGGGGCACGTGTTGTGCCCCTTGTCTTTCGTTACAGCCAATTCAAATTGCTAAACAGGAATCCATCCAGCTTGTGGAAGCTGCCAAACAAGATTATGCTGTTCGGCGTTAGCAAGGCGAATCTGGAGTATTTCTGCTTCTTGATCAAGGCTTCTTTCCCTTTGTCGTTCAATGTTGCAAGATATCGAGCGAAGCAATAGGTATCGGAACAAGACAATGGCGTATTCGTAAGGCGAGCGAATCTTTCCCAATTGCGAATGATTCCGTTGTGAAATAGCACTTGCCTTGCCTTATACTCCAATTCGAGCGTGTCGGGAACGTCTACCCTAAATGGATGTGTGAATTGTGGTGTGATGCTTCCGTGTGTCGCTAGCCGAAAATGAATTGCGTGTGGTGCTGCTGGAATGCTGCTGTAAGCTTGCATGAAGTCGTCAAAAGTCATGAATCCCTTCGTCACGATAACTTCGCTCCCTTGGACGTAGGCGATACCAGCACCGTCGCTGTTGCGTGTCCACATGTTCTGCAAATAGTCGATTGAAAGCTTTCTTCCCTTAGAAACAGCAATGACGCACATAATCAGCCCCCCTTTCTTTGTTCTGTTTTCAAAGAGCACTACCACCATATGCTCAATAGGCCATTCTATGGATAGAACAGCCTATTCGGCACACGGTTTATTGTTAGTCGGGGCTCATAGCGAGCCCCTAGTGGTTGTTATCGTCATACGCCTTGCTTGGCCATGTATTTGATCAGCACTTCATTTTCTTTGGCTCCCCTTTCGATTATGAAGTTAACGAATCCATACCATCCTCTTGACTTGATTGTTTCTCTTCCGTATTTCTTGCAATACCTAACGATGTTGTCGACTAACCGAAGCGTGGCCTCAAACACGTCAAACTCCAGTGTTCCCTTGAATATACGAAATTCGATTGTTGCCCTATTTTGGAAATTCAATGCGAAATACCTGCTTTCTTGGTTATATTCTAGTGCTAATTCATAATCCGTTGTTCCGTATTTGCTGCACCATCGAGACAATTGATATTCTGTTCTTCTGGAAAGCTTGACCAATTGCTGCCAAAACGTTTCAAAGAAGAACAAGAGCCTTGCTTCAACGTTTACTATTGACTTATACGTTTTCCCCAAGAATAGTCTGTTGATGTGGATGTGCAATCCACATGTTCCCACATTGTCACTTTCGTATCCATTGCTCTTTAGGTATTCAAAAGCTTTCTTCCATGGGATTATGTTCAAGTGACAATCCAACGTTGCTGGATGAGAAACAATCTCGAATCCGTTGTGCAAGCTTCCATCGTGTTTGATGTATACGAATTTCTCTTCTTCGTTTTCGTTGAATATCCTTAACAATTCTTTCGCTCTTCGGCTATTCTCACCACCATTGTCGACTTCCAATTCAACGCCGAAGAGCAAGTCTTTCTGAAAATCCCCGTGATATCGGGGACTTGGCTTGTAGCTATACTTGTGGATGTATCTTTCTTCTTCTTCTTCTTCTTCTTCTAGCTCTTCTATTGGAGCTAAGCATTCTGGGCACACGAATTCTTCACCATCGAACACTACAAAACGACTATGAACGAATCTTCCGCATATCGGACAACGCCGATAGTCTTGTGCACATTCTAGGCATAGCCAATTGCCATGCCTATCTTCTATTCGGTTATATGCAAACATAATTATTCTGTTACATTCTATGCATCTAGGAATATTTCTTGAGCAGCTATTGCACAACGGAATGTTTTCGTATGTTATTTCTATATCATGAGTATTCGGACAAAAACGACAAGTAATGTTTTGGGAAGTGTTAACGGAATTGTTGTTGTTAATGGAATTGTTGTTGTAATTGTTCTTCTTCATAGCTCTTCTCCCTTCTGTTGGTGGTTTTTTGTTTCTATTGCTAACCATAGCCTACACCACAATTGTAATATATTCGGTTTTCTTGTCAAGATTTTCTAATTATGACCATAAAATTTTTTCTGAATAATATCAACAATTTATGGTAATCGAGAAAAAATTTTCTCTTTGGGAACAATTGGGAAAACTAACTGGACGCCCGGTCAGTTTTGCTCTGCTGAATGAATGTTCACTCACTGAATGAACGCTCATTCACTGAATGAAGGCTCATTCATTGCCACCGGGACTGCGAGGGTGCTGATGCTGGGTGCCAGATGATCCCTCCCCCCACCGGTAAAATTCCCATTGACATCTCCTGGTTTTTGTCTATTATGTTCTTGGGGAGAGGTTCGATAGGATCAAGCAGTTTGCCCGGTAGGTTAGGTTCTTGCCTATCGGGCATTTCATTTTTCTCTTGCTTTTTTCTTTCTTTTTGTTATTGTTATGTTGGATTAGTCTAGGAGGTGTATATGTATATCATCGTGAAAGGCAAGCGTTCTCCTTTGCAGGAAAGGTTGTTGGAGCAGTGCGAGGAAGGTCGGTATCAGGCTAAGCAGAATCAGAAGTTACTTTCCTCTCCTGGCTATATAGACATGTCCGAAGCTCGTTCTCTTCTTAGCAAGGAAGCGCATGTGGAAGATTTTTCTGCTGTAGCGGATGTGTTTAAGTCGAATCCACTCAAGTATGAAGCCTTTGGCAAGTCTGGCATTAAGAAGGGCGAGTTATGAAAGTAGTGGAATCTGAGAAATTTGTTAAGCAAGACAGGCGGAAATCGGAAGAGGAGCTCCGGGAGATAGTATCTACCTGCATAGCCAGGCGTCCTGCTCTAGTGGACAGATACCTGCGTGTTCTAGAATCATTCATAGACATCCGAACTTCCAAGAATGTCCTTCGCAGATATATCAATCTAATCTCCTCTTTGATCTATCGTTCTGACAACGTCATCTTCGAGCTCCAGCCAGACGTATCTGACGCCCTGCTAAAGGAAGTGCAGGACGGTTTTTACAGAGAAGGTGTAGACGTTATTTTATATGATCTAGCCAAACTAGGCGAACTCTGGGGCTTTATTGGTCTTCGTGTGGAGCCTAGGAAGGACGGTGTCAAATTCCGCCCAGTCTTCCCTTTTGATATTCTCTTTTACTATCCTGATCTAGAGATGGACGACGACTCTCAGATTCTTGTTTATGTGCTTCGCATGGGCAGGGACGAGTATGAGAAGCGGTTTGGTAAGGTCTCTATTCCAGACAGGACAGTTTCTCCCTTTAGCAGGTTTTTCGATGTGGTTGGTGCTACGGACGAACTCACACGGATTGTAGATTTAAATCCGAACGAGTATTATGAGGTCTACGAAGTCTGGTATAAGGATCCGGGAGAAGGTTCATGTTATGTAGCCACACTGGGATTAGATTATACGATTCGTGACCACTTCAAATCCCCATTCGTATCTGATCATCCTTTTGCCTTTTATGTCCCATCTTACCTTCCTGGCAACATTTATGGCTTTGTAAACGGCGAGCAGTGCATACCTGCGCAGGAAGGGATAAACGACATAGAAGAGCAACTTCCCTCTTTGGTAGAGAGGTTAGCATATCCTCCGGTCATTCTAAAGTCCTTCCAGGGTCTTCTAACAAGGGAGGATGTAGTAAACGAGCTCCGCAAACCTTCCGGCGTAGTGCTTGTAGACAGTCCGGATATGGCTGTAGAAGAGGTTGTTCCCAAAATAGATCCAGGTGTTCTCTCCACTTTGTCTGATCGATATGAGCGAAACATTTTAGACACCATCGGCATATCGGAAGTTATGCTTGGTCATAGTGCTAAGAATGTAAGGTCTTACACACATGCTCTTTTAGCATCCCAATTTGCTTCTTCGGAAGTAATCGTTCGTGCTCTCAAATTTGAGCAATTCATCGAACGGGTAATGACCCTATATGCTATGTATAAAGTCCTGTGCACAGACAAGTTCCCTCTCTTAGCAAAGACGCCTCTCAGAGTAGAGGTATATGCCCACACCACATCTCCTGTTCTCTTGCAAAACTTTACTACACTCGTCCTGGAGTTAAACGCACGTGGGCTTATACCACCAGAGGTAGCCATAGAGCTACTACCTATTCCACACAAAGACAGAATAAAAGTTATGATACAGAGAGCGAGGGAGGCGGCAATTGTTCAGGAAGCCAGAGAACAGAATAAATACTGAGGGTAATGTTTTGAGTTGGAAGGCTGCAATTCGGGTTGATACTAATATTAACACGATAGATGTAGGACAAGCTGTAGGTTTATTTGTTCGCACATCTGACAATCCGAATATACCCAATCCGGCCAAGGATAACATTGTAAACATCTTTTCCGACATAGATGATCACAACGGCAGGCAGTATATCTGGGGAGCGAATTTTGTAGTCACATCCGATGCTGGTGGGAAGAACTGTATAGCTCTGGAGCTGGATGCTAATACAACAAGGGTTGATGTCAAACCTGCTAGGACAGAGATCCCGGATCCATTTATCTGCGGTTTGCATATCTGCACAGCTACGAACGAAGCAGCCAAGCCCTGCTCCTGTGCTATACATGTAATGGGCTACTGGCAGGACGGGATAGATCTCTCGGATTTTCATATGACGGGTATTTACTTCTCTCAGAAGCTCATTCATTCCAATGTGGAAGCGTGTATAGACATGTCTTGGTTCAGCGCTGGAAGCGGTGTGGGTTGTTCTAAGGGAGCGATTGTTCTTCCCGGTAGCGGGCAATATTATTCTTCTCTTATTCACTGGGTTCCGGACAGCGGCAATTGGGGGTATGACTCTTATGTGGGTGTTCTAACGAGTTCTACTGAGCCTTCCTTCTCTGGTCAGTTTGCTATTGTAGGCAGACCTTATGCTGGGTCTAGCTATAGGAGAGTGGACGTGTATGATCGATTGTTTGTATCTGGCAGGGACATACTAGCGGAACTAGATGAGATCAAGCGGAGGCTAGGGATGTGATAAACGATTGGCAATCTAGAAATTACGAAGGTATTGAGTCTCCCTTAGCGTATACAATTAGAAGGGGCAAGTGGACAGATCGCCCTGTTTGGACGCAATACACCACTTGGTGGATAGAAGTGTCTGTTGTAGCTGGATTCAATATAGATCATCCCTTCCTTTGGTATCTGCTCTTATGGATACCGGATCCAAACAATGTGTCTAGAAGGAATGTGTTTATTCTTTCTGGATCTGTTATAGGGGTATCGTTTGTAACCAATATGCCGGCTGGCAGTATTACCGTGGGATGTGAGTTTCTCAATGGCAACATCTCTCTTAGCAATGTTAGTGGGGCTTTTACGTTTGGCAGTCTTGCTCTCGGTTTTGCTTTTGTTTATAATAGTCCGACCAGTTATGGTATGGATATATCCGGTGAGGTGGCTAGTTCCGAGATAGATGCTTGCGAGTTGGGTATGTTTTGCGATAGCAATCAAAATACCTATGGGTTGTGTTCTGGGGTTGATGTTTATGAATTGTCTTTATCTCATTCGTTGTTTACATTTTCAGACATAGCTCTTTGCGGTACAGACAACAATGTTTATTACTGCATAGGAGGATAAGATGTTAGTTTTAACAAAAACAGTATCTGATGAGATTATAGGCAATATGAACAATATTACCTCTGTTGGACTAGGATATAACGGGACAGAGAAAGTTGGTAATGGTTATACCAGGGTGAATGTCTCCTCTGGGTTGTTTGTGTTTGATTCGGAGGATGTGTCTTACTATTATTACAAGAACTCTTCTCAGATTTCCTTTCCTAACGCAACTGG
>Ga0334722_10007120_pt1 | contig 10907 bp, 23 predicted proteins | sample C3_bottom_MG_FD_207210 | JGI IMG/M metagenome (GOLD analysis project Ga0334722, IMG submission 207210) | Sediment microbial communities from Yellowstone Lake, YNP, Wyoming, USA - C3_bottom | ecosystem: Environmental > Aquatic > Freshwater > Lake > Sediment | place: USA: Wyoming | collected...
GTAAGACTTATCAAATATCTAAGGGTGACATTGGACGTATTGTACACGTCTTTAAAGATAAGTACGATGGTACAGCTTTAAGGATCTGTTTTATACAATCGATGAGTAATATCGAACTTGCGTATTTACCGTGTATACAATATAAACGTTTATGTAAACCGTGTGTAAGTTTAGCATTAGATCTTTATGATCATAGAGATACTTTCTTTTCTTTTACGGAGAGAAGCGTTCTTAATGAATATATATCTTTAAGTAAACGACGTATTCGTCTAAGAAAAAAATAACTATATAAGTGTACTCGCGAAAGCGAGTACACGTATATAGTGTTACGTGGTTGCATTCTATTAACATGCGAAAAGAATACGATTTTAAAAATGGTATACGTAATAAGTATAAGTTAAGATGTGCATTGTGCCTAAAACGATTAGGTAAGAATCCTTTACACGTTACAGTAAATGATCCAAAGTGGAAAGTTGTAGGTTGCTTTTTTGTACATCGATCGTGTGGTAAGAAATTTTTAGATAACTATATAGACGAAAAGGAGAAATTGAAATGAAACGTACTATATTAGCACCTTGTAATTGTGATGCATGGCATACAAGTATACCCCAAATTGATGCTGCACAGTCGGTTGCGTTCTCTCACGGAATGCGTTATACAGGTGGTTTATTTTTATATTGTCCATTCTGTGGTAAGCAACGGGGTACGATGGATGTTGACTTTCCAGAACCGCCTACAGAAGAAGCAACTCTTCCAGTTGAGAAACTTAAAGAAAAGACTTAACAATACTCTGGAGGACTTTAAATATGGTAGATCAAACATTAGAGAAAACACTTTATAGACTTGTTGACAATTGGGTATCTACGTATAATCCATCTTCGGGAATGCGTATTCAATGGCCTTCGGCTCTCATTCCTGTAGTAGAAAAGTTAAGATTATCTATTTCTCAATTGAGTACAGACGACCAGTCTACAGTTGTTGTTTACATATTTAATAGACTTAAGAAGTACGATACTAAGTTTCCAGACGTATTCAAAATCAAGGAAGCTACAATGCTCTTATCCATTGACTTTACAATAGGTTCAATGTTGATAAAAGCCACTCTACGTAAACTTAGTTAGGAGGTTAATATGATTAAGAGATATATGATTAGACCTGTTGCACATTGTTGTGAAGGAAAGTGAACGCGTTAGATATGGAAAGCGTTTTAGAAAAGAAAGATTACACTTGTGGTTGTAAAGTAACACTTACACGCTATCCTGATAAGGGTATTGTAGGTTATGTTGAACTTTGTGAAGAACATAATCGTATGCGTCACTTGATTCAACAAAATGGTACAACTGAAGGTGAATTTGAAGATCTCATAAAGGATAGGAATTGTAATATCAACTGGAGGCAGTGATACCTAAATACAACGTCGGCTTCTGTAACGCTTGCAGATTCGAGCTAAATGGTTGGTGTAATCTTAATTCGGAAGATCCAACCATAGTAGCCGACGAAGATACTTGTCTTGATTATCGAATTTCTTTTACTAAGTTACATAACTATTTAACAAGTCGTGGAGATGTATCTGCAATGTTATTAAGACCTACACATTCTTTAAGACGTTTAGATGATGACACACTTTCTATAGAAGAATTACGTGTTTATGAAAACGAATGCTTTTATCATGAAGGTAACAATATACTGTTGCGTAAAGGTGATAATCAACGCGTAGGTAATGGTGAATTACAAAATAGTTATGCTAAGTTACATGAATTACTTACACATGTAAAACAAGAAAATGAGTTATTGAAGAAAGAGATTGAAACATTAAGAAGTGGCGGTAAGATAGCATCTTCAAATAGGAACGAACGTAGGATACGCCTAAAGCGTTAGGAGTTAGACATGGATATTCTTATAAATTTAGCTATTCTTATTATTGCTTGTGTACTTATAGCGAGGCCGACATGGAAGATAAAAAAGATAAAGACGCCGTCGTAGACGATGCACCTACAATAGATATTCACGCTCTTAAGTGTTCTGTATGTGGTTGTACTAATTTAAGTAAACTTATGTTTCGTGCTATGTGGTTACCTAGGTGTAAAGATCATCCTTATCCTGCAGGAGAAAAGTGATGCCTTGTTGTCCTTCGTGTAAGATCTGCTATCCAATTACTGTAAAGAAGTGTCCTAAGTGTAATCGTCCTCTCTAATAGTATCCATCTGCATGAACAATATTTCATGTATCAGTCTCTATTCTTAACCAAAACAGAGAGTATTAAAATTAAACGTATCTTTAAGGGCGATTTGTTTTTAGCACTTCGAAGACGTAAAGCTCTTAAGCGGAGAAAAAAATGAGTACATTTTACATGTCTTTATTTTTAGAAGCTGAACTTCCCTTAGAGGTTCTCGATAAATTAGACAAGACAATTAAGGCTGCTAATCCTGAAGATCCTAAAGCTTTAGGACCCGTGATAGCTTTTATTGCTAAGTTAGGTGAGTTAACACCTAAAGCTACACCCGATGTAAAAAGATCTATTATAGATAAGTTGATTGAGATCTATAATCTTTCTTTAGCGCGTATGAACGATCCTAATACAGTACCAGGTATGCGTTTAGCGTTTAAAGATTTCTTAATGAAGCAAGGTGTTCTTCTTACACCTCCACAACCAGGTAAGCCTATCGCTTTTAGAGATAAGAACGTTCCCATGGCGGCTGCTTTACGTAACTTACATATACCACCTGCGGAAGCAGTTAAGTTACCTAAGTCAGATAAAGAACTCGCGCAACAGTATAAACAAAAGACTGCGGCCGATCAATTAGCGAAACAAAAGATGGCTCAAAACATTGAAAAGTTTGGCGAAAATAAAACAACGGGTACATACTTAGCTTTATTTATAAACGAGTAGTATTTAAATAGCATTCAATATAGCCTACCAAGATAGTTGGAGGCTATATGTCTTTTTTGGATTACGGTGATAAGTTTTTAAGTGATTTATGGAATAATATTAAGACGTTATCTTCTAGATTAAAACGTAGAAGAATACGACGAGCTATACAAGAATCGCGTAGAGATGATTTCCAATTACCGGAAGTAAATATCATACCCCCAATGCCGCCTGTCGTACCGCCACGTGAATCTACTACGTCTTTTGAAGCACCTTTATCACCTCTTATACCTAGTCTAAATAGACCTATAGGTGTAAGTGGTTACTCTGGTTATTCAGGTATACAAGGCTTCTCAGGCGTTAGTGGCTTCTCGGGCTACGCTGCAACATCTAGTACAGCAGTATACGCTACTTCTTATTATTCTACAGCTGGATCGTATATGCCTATCCGCCTTTATCACCTCTTGTACCAGATCTATTACCCCGACAACAACCTAGTAATACTATAACAGATGAAGTTGAAATCGATGCTTCTAGACGCGTAAAAATAAGACAACATATTTGTTTATGTAAGATATCTTAGGAGATAATTCGATATGAAACCCGATCTATATCATGCAATGCGTAGAAAAATTTGTACCTGTAGAAAAGCTTTTTTTGTACATACCTTCCATGATGAAACGTGTGCGTATAGACTAGAGTTAGAGGGTTGGGAAAAGGAAGGCAAACTAAATTTTCTAGAGGAAGAAGATGAGAAGAAGTGAATCTGTGCTGGGAACAATACTCCATGAAAAAGAAAGATACAAGTAAAAAGTATTTGTCTTTATTCGTACCAAAGAAGGTTAAGAAACCTAAATTGGTAGACTCTAGTATTGATATTGGCATAGGATATAGTGCTGATACTTTACGTAAACCAGCGAAGGGTGATTACGGATTATGACATACAATAAACTATTTATACACGAGCAAGTAATAGCAACGTGTGCTAATTATAGAGCGGATGCAGAGACGTGTAATACAGGTTGTCCAGCGTCAAGAGTAATGCGTGGTAACATGTGTCCTTGGTCAGGTCATCCACAAAATGGTAAGAAAGATTGCAAGTGTTATAGGTGAGGAAATATGAAATATATACTGTGTAAAGAGTGTGCTTGCATCATGAATGTAAAGAGTTCTAAAGAGGATTGCGTCGCTTTACAAACGTGTGAAAAGTGCACATCTAAAATACTTAAAAGTAAATAGATAGGAGTATTTATGTGTGATAGACATGACTGTGAGCTTGAAGAAGCAACGGAAGAAATAACTAGTATGCTCCACGTATATAAAGAAATTACAGAGGAATTAAACACACAAGTAGCTACATTAAGAAGTGAGATTAAACAATTAACAGACCTAGTTAAGACTATGAAAAGTGAGATAGAACGACATGGCAATTCGAAAATTAAATAAAGATTCTCTGAAGCCTGAACAGATGAGAATCATACGTTTAGAAGCAGAACTTTCTAAATTAACAGATGAAAGTTCTTCATTAAAAGAGACGATAGCTTCTTTAAAAGAGAAGAAAACTCTTACGAGAAAGAAGAAGATTTAGGCATTCATATGTCAAGATTATCTTTTGAAGAATGGTTAGCTTTAGCAGATTTAGTCAATATAAAATTGACTAATGCCGCTAAGGATTACTACAATAATAAACCTATCGATGAGAAGTATATAAAGGAGATACAACTCGAAATTGCAACATTACAAATCATAAAAAATAAATTAAATTTAAAGATGCTCGGCGGTTAATAATGAGTGCACCCAAGGTAGAAAGTAAGCTTATTGAAACGCCTTTAGGTACTAGACGTATAAAGATTCGTAGATAGGAACCTTTAATGCAAACCAAAGAAAACAAACTTGATCTCAACGGGATTGATGATATTCTCCTTTTACGAAAGTTAGTAAGCGAACGTGAAAAAGAGATATCGCGTTTACGTAAAAGATTGGAAAGTCAGAAAGAAACAGCTAATATGGCTGTTTATGATTTGAAGAGTTTACAAATCGAAACAGAGAGTAAAACTAGAACCATAAACAAACAAAATATAAAGATTAAGGAACTTCAAGTTAAGATACGTGAACTTCAAAAGACATTAAAGAGTTATGTTCCGTTTGAGACATTTGGTACAGATTTAGACGGTCGGAGGATTAAACTACGTAATAATTTTCAGACTAATCCTACATAGATTGTTGAACAATTATACATGTATAGAACTCTCTTCCTATATGTAAGTGAATTAAAACGTCTTCAACGTACGATACAATCGTACGCCCATAAGCGTTCATCTCGTGATGCTTTCTCTAAGAAGAAACGCGTTGCACCTAGAGGTGGGAAGCTTAAAAGACGTCCACCTAAGCGGAGACATTAACATGTATAGTCTTATCTTTTTAGACGAGATAAAGATCTCACCCCAAATGAAAAAAGCGTTACGTTTATGTGGTGGCCACGTAAGATTAGTTTGGGTCAAGAGAAAAAATAGACGTGTTCTTTCACTACAACGTGTAGGTGGAAGAAAGAAATGCAAATGGTAAAGTATCGGAGTTTATTATTAGAGGCAGGCTTGTTTTTACTTGTAGGTGACAAACCTAACTTCCTAGCTTTTTATGAAGAACGTCCCCATAAGGGGATGTTCATTGTTGTGCAAAATAATCAAATTGCTGCTTTCTTTTCACCTGAGAAAGTTCAATTAGCTATTGCTAAATATGAAGAACTTTCAGGTAAGAAATTAGATACTGCTGAAGTAAAGACTATACAAACTAACCTTGATAAACTGTATAAAAAAGATGCTACTATCAAGGAAGGTGGTTTAAAAGATTTAGCTACTAACTTAATAAAAGTAGTTGTACCTATCCCTTTTATTAAAGATATAGCTGCGCGTGTTATACCTAATGCCGTAGCTAGTAAGTTCGCTTCTGCGTTTCCAGCTATACCCGATGCTGAGTTAATGCGTATGGGAAATCAAGTAGGTGGAATGTTTACTAAAGGTACTATAAAACCACAGAAGTTATAAAATTTAAGGTAGGCATGAAGATTATATGTAAGTGTGGCAAACCAATGGAAGTATCTGATAGTAGACCTTGCGTGTATCCTATATCACGTGATTATTGTGAGAAGTGTGGCATATTAATCTATGAAGTTTGCCCTCATGGCGAGACTGTTCTAAATGAGATAGGAACGCATAAACATGGGAGATAGCTATGTCACTTATACCTGGAACATCAATAGCAACTACAGTTGAAGGTAGATGCGAAGTTGATGTAGATAATGTTAATCAACAGTTATATCAACTCGATTTACGTGTGACAGCTATGGAACATGAAGTAGTGGAAATGACAAATACACTCCATAATTTAAACGAACGTATAGTTTTATTTAATAATAAAATAGAAGAGATGTATCAACTTATAGAAGCATTAACTCCACGACGCATTCGTCTAAGACACGGAATACAAACGGTCCAATCCTAACAATATATAGATCCAGAGAGGGATATTTTATTATCCCTATAGAGGCGCGGCAAGCGCCTCTTTCTTTTTGTGTGTTTACGATATATATTATTCTCATTAAATTTACTCAGGAGGATATTTATGTCGGGTTTTGAAAACAAGACGCGCGCTCTTCAACAGAAGTGTATGTGGTGTTTTGGTTCCAAAATAGAACTATGTACCAAGTGTTTTGGTAATGGTTGTCCGGCGTGTAATAAGGGTTACGTCGTTTGTACTTGGTGTGGTGGTACGGGCATAGATCCCGTGTCTATGACTATAGAAGAGCAAGAAGAAGCCGCCGATCGAGGCGAACTAAATGATGAAGAAGAAGTAGAAAGTGAGCCACAAAAGAAACTCGCGCGTCGTGAAACATACAAGGTCGCGGGTATGAAAGTCACCAACTCGAAGTCGCAAAAAGAACCTATATACGGTTCTGAAAGTCGTGTGGATACGGGCTACAAATTTGACTTTCAACGTATGTGTCATGGTGCTGAAAGAAGTGTTTGGTCTAAAGACTTCGCTGTAACTTTTAGGAAAAAAGGACGTAAATCTAAGTCACTCAAATGATACGCCGCAATTTTAATAACACTTGAACAAGATATCAATTCTCACATAAAGGGGGGAATTGAATGACCGTAATTGTAACGTGTCAAGGTTGCGGTGAGATGTTGGAAGCAGACGTTTGTAAGTACGGGGAACAGCTTCATGTGGAGGTAGAAGTATGTGCACAATGTGGTCAAAAACATGGAGGAGGTTGTCGTAGATAACACATAAAAAGTAGACGCTCCTACGGGAGCGTCTACTTTATTTTCGTTCTTTTAAACGTTGTTATTTGTACAAATATGTACGCCCGTACACTTAAGAGATCGTTCATTAAATGTAATATCACATAAATATGTAACGCCCGGTTTAGCATCTTTGACTAGGTGTTTAGGTAACATACTTGCAACGCCCGTTATAGGTTTGTCCCAACCTGGGACACTATATCGTATGAGTCAACCCACACGTTGTGTAACTGTTATAACTACATTATTTAGAGTAACCATTAGTTATATTGACTGAATATATACTTTTGGAATTTGATACAATCTACGTCTTTACATATCTCTTCAGAGAAAGCTTCTTCTTTAAAAATCACAAATACTTTAACCTTTACGTGATTCTTTATACCAAAGTGACGTAAGTGTAATTGAGATGCAAACCAAGCGTTTGTAGTCTTATGCGCAATACGTCTACCCGCGCGATCTTCTGTTAAGAAGAGTACATACTTTTGTTTCTTTAGGTGTGCTTTAACTTGACCTACTAGCTTAGGATCTTCTTTTTTACGATCACTTTTTCTCATTAGCTCTTTCTCTGAAATCTGTAAACTTGATTTTATTAATACATTCAGACGTACTAGATACACCAATATTATGTATAGCTAAGACGCCAATAACTTCATCCGGTATGCTCGCTTCTTGACCTACACTTACTTCTGCACTCTGTATCCTAAAAGCTTTATACGCGTCGTGAAGTATACTAGTCATTTTTATTAATTCACTTGCACCCAAGACAGATTGATCATCTTCATTCATATGAAATAGTGGACCTAGAATAAAGTATGCTACTTCATTTTTTGTATCTTGAGGTAAGTTAAATGTTTTAAAGAAGCGCGTCCAAATGGCAACTTGTTCGCGTGTAGACATCTCAGACGTGATATTCTTTACGCGTGCGTAAGTAAGATCTTTTACTAAACTACGTACACTCGTAGCAGATACATTACGTTCTATCTTATAATAAGCTAATACACTTTTCACGAGACGTGAATAGTAATCTATTAAGTATGTATTAGCGTCTTTCAAGAATAACTGTGGATTATGTTGCACGCCCATATGAATAAGTTCGTGCAATAAAATATTTAATAGATCATGCCATATTTCTTTATCACCCCAGATGTTTACATTATTATCCAAGAGTACTACTATCCGGTCATAATAAGGATTGTAGAAACCCATTATATGACCTTCGTTAGTAATACCTATTGTACGCGCAAACTTTCTAAAGAAGAATCTTAATACACTTGGGTCTTCATAACCTACAATAATAGCACGTGTAGCTAAACCTTCTTCTATCTTAGCGTAAACGGATGATGTTGCAGGATTTAATTTAGCGCGTCCTAATACCCAACGCTCTATATCTGCGTTGGAATGCATAGTCATATGTGCTATAGAACCATATGGCCTTAGACTTGTAGGGTATAGATCTGATTCATTTAAAAGAGTTTTATACATTGTCACCTCTTGATTATTTACTTTTTGTTCCCTCGAAAATGAACAACTATACATGGAGGCAACATGAAAAGAGTTTATATAGAGAATTCTGTTTTTGTTAAGGAAGAAGATCTTAGCAAAGAAGAGCATGCTGAACTTGATAAGTTGAACGCCGACGTAAATGCTTTTATGCAAGTAGCGGCTGCGGAAGCACAGAAAGTGTTTGAAGATAAGTTACCTTCATGTGGTAAACAACCTAGTGCTTGGTTCTCTGATAAGACAGAGCAAGTTGCTTATGAATTATGTAGTCAGAAGATTGAATTAGAAGCGTACACTATATTCTATGCTTATATAAAGAAGAATCATAAGTCGGTGTGCACGAAGATCGATTCTAAAGAGGTAAAGAATTTGTGTACTACGTTCTGGGAGAATCTTTTATTAAGAGGCGAACGTCATATACATATAATGACTTATAAACTTAAGAAACTAGAGAAAAATTTTAAGGATGTAAAAGAGTCGCGTCACTATGTGTGTATGTTGTTAGAAGTTGATTTAAGTGTTTCGAAACAATTGCGTATCATAGATATACTTCTAGGTGATGAAAATAATGAAAATAGTATTTCCTTTTACGCGCGTAATAATCGTTGGGATGAAGTAATAGCAAGTATGCGAAAGATAATAATCATTTTGAAAGGTTTACATAATGTAGAACCTACGTTACGTAGTAATGTATATCATTCATTTGATATATTTGTACGTCTCTACAATGAACTATTACCTAAGTACGAAACTTATTCTTCTTCTTTAGCTAGTAAGAATATAAATATGGGTGCGCGTAGTAAATTAGCTATACAAGCTAATTTAATGAAGAGTATAGGTCAAGAATTAACTGTTATGTCGAAAGCAAAATCACATGGTGGTCATATGGAGTCCACAAAAGGGAGGCAAATGAAGTGACAATTGAGGAGTGGCAATCGTTACCGCACGCTGCGGCGAATAATCCCCAGGTGGGATATAAATTTGTGACATCTTATTTATGTGAGTGCGATTTACAACCCCACGTGGGTGACCGCGTAAGCTTTTTTGAGATAGTTGACGCGGATCTTAACCACTTTAAAGCGCAACTGAAAACCGATATCTTAACCCCTTAAAACAATAGGTTACGATATATATTATTATTGATACGATTGCCCATATTTAGGATTAAATTGGGCCCGAATCGTATTACTCAGCATTCAATTGAGCACAGGACGTTAGCTCAATTGGTTAGAGCAGGCCCCTTATAAGGGCCCGAACTGAGTTCAAATCTCGGACGTCCTACCATAAAGTTTATGTTCTTCCTATCGGAAGATATCCGCCCAGTAGGTACGGGAATATGTTGTTTGTGGAAGTAGATGTAGCATATTAAGCGTACGCGTGGAATACATTTGTTGGTTGTAGTAAGAGCAGTTTGCGTCAACAAAGTCTACTGGACTAACACAGCTGAGGTAAGTATGAAATGTAATAATTGTAATCGTGAGTTTAATGCGGGTAATTACGCACAACACGTTCGTACATGCGAAAAAAGATATTGTCGTTTTTGTAAAAAAATTCTTTTAAGTGGAAGAAAAGAAAAAATGTTTAAATTGTAATAAAGAAATCACACATCATAAAAAGTATTGTAATAACAAGTGTCAAAATATATTTATTCGAAATTCAAAAGTACAAGATTGGTTATCGGGTAAAGATAATGGTTATAATATAAAGTCGGGTTATCCAAAAGGATATATACGTACGTATTTAATTCAGTGTGCAAATGAACAGTGTACACAGTGTGGTTGGAAAGAAAGAAACACATTTACAAAACAAGTACCCCTTGATATTCATCATAAAGATGGTAATCGTGAAAATTGCAAACCTGAAAATTTAATAGTTGTGTGCCCTAATTGTCATTCATTGACGTGTACATATAAAGGTGCGAATAAGTGAATTGTTTAGGCCGGATTCCCTCAGGGGTCGAGAGGAGTAGCTTTGTAAGCTACCGACGAAAGTCCATCGGGGGTTCAAATCCCTCATCCGGCTCCAATTTCTTTATTAAATCATATCACGCACTCGTCGACTAGTGGCTTAGGTCGCTGCCCTTTCACGGCAGTACGTCCCTAAAAGGATGTCGAGGGTTCAAATCCCTCCGAGTGCACCATACTTTTTCGCAAGGAGAGCGTACTATGACGCAGCGTGTTCCTCGGGATAAGAAGAAATGTCCAACGTGTGATAAGTATGCATATGTGTTT